>Ga0308164_10002670_pt1 | contig 17319 bp, 15 predicted proteins | sample PhyTR2_FD_201031 | JGI IMG/M metagenome (GOLD analysis project Ga0308164, IMG submission 201031) | Phyllosphere microbial communities from UC Gill Tract Community Farm, Albany, California, United States - DLSLT.R2 | ecosystem: Host-associated > Plants > Phyllosphere > Unclassified | place: USA... | reverse complement strand
TTGCCATCCCTTTGCCAGTTCACCACTCGCTTCGAGCTCGAAGCCCTTGCTTTGCGACTTGCCTCCATTCAAATAGCAGTCCGAAGACACAAGCGAGCTGGTACAAACACCGGGATTATTTCTATCGATCACGAATGCGCCTGTACGCTTGATCTGGAATACTGCGGCGCTAACATTTAGTCGGCCGCCATACAGCTCGCCTTTAACACCTACTTCGTAATTAGCGCCTATGGCTGGATCGAGTGGAACGCCGGCCGCAGTTAAATAAGCACTTTGCGGCTGAAAGGTATCCGCATAGCTACCGTACACTGACCATTGATTGTTTAGATCGTAGATTAGGCCGGCATACGGCGTGAATTCATTTTTTTGTTCGAAGTCACTCACCGGCGCTCCGGTTAACACTGCAACCGATTTATCTTTTAAGGAAGTCACACGACCACCCAGCAGCAGATGCAAAGTAGGCGCAAGCTGCCAACGCGAACTGGCATACGCACTAGTCTGCTCACGCCTGGTGTCTTGTGTATATGTCCATGCGGGCTGCAAAATCTCAGGGACAGATGCAGGATCAGGATTAAATACATCTACTGCGCCAGCACCATTTATTTGAACTGTAGATGCAACATCTTTCAGTTTGTAGGCGCTTGCTCCAACCATTAATTGATGGGTTGCACCAAACAGCTCAAAGTTTCCTGAGACATTTGCATCCAAACCGGTACTGGTTGTCGCTTCATTTTTGTAGTAACGCAAGTAGTTGCTGCCAGCGAGCGTCACACGATTGATGGTGCCTCGCGGAATAGCAATCTTCTGATCCATTTTTTGCTGAGAATGGCTTGCAGTAATTTTGCCCTTCCAGCTGTCATTGAAACGATGTTCAATTTCACCGAATACTTCATCCATCTGGACTTCGTGGCGACCCCAGTTCTGCGCAAGTGAAGTTGAGCGTGGCAAACCAAGTGAGCCGCCGTCGCTGTAGCGCGGCAAACCGAATACGGTGTAACCGGTAATGGTATTTTGTTGATGGCGTACACCGACAGTCGCTTTGGTTGAGCGACCAATATCCGCATCGATGACACCGTAAATCATCGGTTGACGTGAGTGGGAGACGTCATAGAAGTAATCATTGTCCTGAAAAGTTGCGACAACCCGGCCACGTACCGTCTTCTCTTCGTTCAAAGAACCGCCAGCATCCAACTCGGTACGGTAGTTATTCCAAGAACCAACACTCATAGATACGTCAAAATGCGTATCCGCACGCGGTCGTTTGCGCACCAGATTCACCGCACCACTAGGATCGCCCGCACCAACCACCAAGCCGCCTGCGCCACGCAATACTTCGACGCGGTCATAGATCGCTGTATCCAACGGCATCCATCCAGTTGGCGACGCAACCACTGCCTGCACGCCATCAACAAGATAATTACTATCAGTTAAAGCGTAGCCTCGAATCACAAAAGTGTGCGAACCGAAATTACGCTGTGATGCAGTCACGCCGGTGCTCTGCGCCAACACTTGATCTACTGTAGTCAGGTTTTGATCGTCCATCTGTTGCCGCGTAATCACCGTAACGGATTGAGGCGTTTCACGTATGGACTGCTCCATCTTGCCTATGGTCAGCGCGCGAGTTGTGTAGGACCCTGTGCCCTCGGTCGTGGGAGTCAATGCTGCGGTAGCCGTGACGATCGGCAAGGTTGTCTCTGTAGGATTAACAGAGGAATTGTCCTGCAAACGATTCAGAATATAAACATTCGAACCACGCGAAACTGCCGCCAAACCGCTGCCGGACAGTAAGCGAGCAAACCCTTCCTGCACTGTATAGCTACCTTGCAAGCCTGCCGTACGCAATCCTTCTGTCAGGGATGGCTCGGACGACAGATTGATACCTGCGGCGCCAGCGAAAGCCGATAGCGCCGGACTCAGTGGACCTGCTGCAATGCTGTAGGTCTTTTTGACAGCAACCTGCTCGGCGGCATCGGCGGCCATGACTTGTGTGACAGGCAGGCTGGACAGCACGGTTGCGGTCGCCATCAAGAAAACGGCACCACGCACGACTCTGGCTACCGGCTTGAGTCGCAATGAAAAATGTCGGGCGGGTACAAAATGGGATGCGGTCGCGACCAAGCGTTGGTCAGCCGGCGAAGACGGATACGGCATGAAGAATTTCCTTTTTCGATGATCAGAATGTGCTGCTCTTATCCTGTCTGACCGTCGAGATTGGAAAAGGGGACATGGATGCACGCATCCATTTAAAAATTTAATGCAGAAAAATCAGATCGGTCCGATCGATGCCCAGTAACGCGTAACGAAGTTCACCCGAATCGGCAGCGACGCGACGAGTGCCTTGATTACTGCATCCGTATCGTGCAACTGAAACGCACCGGAAACCTGCATCTGTGCGATCGCCGGATCGCAACGCAGTACACCGCGACGATAACGGGCCACTTCTTCGACAAACTGACCGAGTTGCATTTTTTCTGCGTAGAGAACGCCAGTCACCCAGGCCTCCACATGCGGATCGATCTCGGCAAGCTCGCCATCATGACGATCAAAATCGGCTTGCTGCCCAGCCTGCACCACGAAGCGACCTGCTGGCTTGTCTTTTGGCGTGACCTCAACCGCGCCTTCAGTAACCGCGATCCGACTGCCCTGATCAATCTGGCGTACGACAAAACGCGTACCCAGTGCACGCATATTGCCTTGTGCACTTTCAACAATGAACGGACGCGGCACCGGCGATGGGTCGCGCGCTGTCTCGATCATGATTTCGCCGCTGCGCAGGATCAGCCGGCGCGTTGCACCGTCAAAGGCGATATCAAGCGCCGTCGCGGTATTCAAGGTGAGTTTTGTGCCATCGGCCAGGATCATTTCGCGCTGCTCACCGGTGGCCGTATGAATATCTGAAGCCCATTGCTGCCAGGGTGCAACGCGATATGCGGTCCACGCGACGGGTCCTGCGGTGACTAGTAAGGCCAGCGTCTTGATCGCAGCACGACGATTTGTCGTATCGGCCTTGCGCAGTGCGGGCGCACCGATATGCGCAGGCACCATGCCGAATTTTTTGGCAACCAGTTCGGCACGTTTCCATGCACGCTCATGATCGGGATGACTGGCACGCCACTGTTCGCAGGCGCGGCGATCGGCATCGCTCATTTCACCGGAATGCAGCAAGACCAGCCATTGCGCCGCCTGCTTGGCAGCACGCGGATCGATCGTACCGTCAGACAATCCAACGGCATGCGGAACGGCGGCCATTATTCCGTCACCAGCAAGATGCATTGTTCAAATGCGGCAGCCATATAACGCTTGACCGTGCGGTCGGTGACGTTCAGTTGCGCGGCAATCTGCGCGTAGGTCAGTCCATCGAGTTGCGAAAGCAGGAACGCCTCGCGCACCTTGGCACCCAGACCATCGAGCATGGCATCGATTTCGTGCAGTGTTTCAAGAATGATCAGGCGCGATTCTGTCGAGATCGTTTCCGGCTCGGGCAACGATGACAGCACATCCAGATAAGCCTGCTCCAGCGATTGCCGCTTGACGTGATTGATCAGCAAGCGCCGCGCAACCGTCGTCAGGTAGGCACGTGGCTCCTGCAGCGACAACTCCTGACGATCCTTTTTTTGGGAAAGAATACGGATGAAGGTGTCTTGCGCCAGATCCGTTGCCTGATCCGAGCCGCCCAGCTTGCGACGCAACCAGCTGACCAGCCAGCCGTGGTGATCCACGTAGATGGCGGCAACATCATTGTTCGACGGGAGAGCGGTAACGGACACGGGCACAATCCTGCGGCTGGCAGTAGGAGCGAATGCAATTGCTGACTGTGCAATAGATCTGCATTGCTCATTAATGAGAATGCTTATCATTGTATAGATCGACTGCGCGGAACCCAAACAAAAATAAAGAAGCCTCCTTGCGGAGGCTTCTTTCGATGCAGTTTTGCCACATATTGATGGCAAATTAAAAACAGTTGCTCATTTCAACCACGGATTCGGTCGATCACCAGATCACCAAAGGTTGACGTCGACACCGCGCCACCCAGATCATGCGTGCGCCCGGCTTCGGTTGATAACACGGCATCGATGGCGCTACGCAGCCATTGTGCCTCTGCATATAGATCCTTGTGTTCCAGCATCAATGCGCCAGCCAGCAACAAGGCGCTCGGATTGGCCTTGCCTTGACCAGCAATGTCTGGCGCCGAGCCATGCACCGCTTCGAAAATGGCGGCATCTTCACCAATATTGGCACCTGGCGCCATGCCCAGGCCACCAACCAGACCAGCGATCTGATCCGACAGAATGTCACCAAACAGATTGGTCGAGACGATTACATCGAACTGCCATGGATTGAGCACGAGCTGCATGGCGCAGGCATCGACGATGCGATCGTTGGATTCAACCCGTCCTTCGTAATCCTTGGCGACCTGCTGGGCCGTCTCCAGAAACAGTCCGGTCAATGCCTTCAATACATTGGCCTTGTGGACGATGGTGACTTTCTTGCGCTGATTGCGCACAGCGTAATCGAATGCAAATTTGGCGATGCGCCGGCTGCCGGCGCGGGTGTTGATGCCGGTTGCCATCGCGACCGCATGCGGATCGCCGTCGATCGGCACGTAGTGTTCATGGCCCACATACAAACCCTCCAGATTCTCGCGAATCAGCACCAGGTCGATATTGTCGTAACGACCGCCGGGAATGATGGTGCGTGCCGGACGCACATTGGCGTAGAGCTGAAACGCTTCACGCAGCCGCACATTGACGGAGCGAAAGCCACCGCCGATCGGTGTGGTCAGCGGCCCCTTGAGCGCCAGACCGGTGCGGCGAATGCTGTCGAGCGTCGCTTCCGGCAGAAGATCGCCGCTTTTCTCAAATGCGTTCAGCCCAGCCTGATGCTTCTCCCAGACAAACGGATTACCCAACGCATCGAACACGCGCTCGACGACATCGACGATTTCCGGGCCAATGCCATCACCGGGAATCAGCGTGGCGGGAATCTTGCGGGCTACTTCTTGGGTCATGGTAAATCCTGAAAAAAACGGCAGACAAGTTGGAAGACGCAGGCTTGCAACCAAGCAAGCTTATCGTGTCAGTGTAGCGTCAACCCGGATCAAGGCAAGTGTGACAGATGAATCTTTCCGCCGGCTGACATCCAATCGGTGCAAGGCTGGTGCGCTATAGTAGTGCCCAGCGAGTTTTTCGTTCGTGATGCAAGCGCACTGCAAGGATCACGGCAGAGACTTATTTCATGAACGAATGGAGAAATGCATGGCAAATAACGTAATCAAGGTCACCAAGGGCGCAGCGGGCAAATATCAACACACGGTCGAAGTCGGCCCACACACACTGATCGCCGATGCACCATCGGCTTTCGGCGGTGATGATGCAGGTTTCGTTCCACACGATCTGCTGGCTGCTGCACTGGGTGCGTGCACTGCTGTGACGCTGAATATGTATGCGGGTCGCAAGGAACTGCCACTGGAAAAAGTCGATGTGACGGTGACCGCTGGCGAGCAAGATGGCGCTTATGTCTTCAATCGCACGATTCAGTACTTTGGCGACCTCAATGCAGAACAGAAGGAAAGCCTGAACAAGATCGCTGACAAGTGCCCGGTACACAAGGCGCTGTCCGGCGACATCAAGATCGTGACCGAGTGCAACTAAGTACCTGACGGGGAAACACAAAATGGAATCCGACCTGAGCGCATTGGAAACCGTCGTCATCCCGCGTACACGCGACCTTGGCGACAACTTCGAAGTGCGACGCGCGCTGCCGACGACACAAAAGCGCATGGTCGGTCCGTTTGTCTTCCTCGATCAAATGGGACCGCATGGCTTCGAGGCCGGTCACGGCCTCGACGTGCGCCCGCACCCCCATATCGGTCTGGCGACCGTGACCTATCTGCTGGATGGCGAAATCGAACATCGCGATAGTGTCGGCTCGGTCCAGATCATTAAACCTGGCGCCGTCAACTGGATGACAGCCGGCAGCGGCATCGTGCATTCCGAGCGCACCAACCTGCAAGCGCGGCAGCATCCGACTTCGCTGTACGGCCTGCAATGCTGGGTGGCACTGCCAAAAAAACACGAAGAGATCGATCCATCCTTTGCCCATATCGCGGCCGATGCACTGCCGACGCTGAATGGCGACGGTGCCTCCGCCATTATCGTGGCGGGCAGCTTTTTCGGAAAACAGGCACCTGTGCCGACGCTGTCCGATCTGTTCTATGTCGATGTGCGGCTGGAACCTGGCGCGAAGCTCGAACTACCCGCCGAATATCCCGAGCAAGCCATCTATGTAGTGGAAGGTTCGCTGGATCTTGGACGAGACGGCATCTTCGAAGCAGGACAACTGCTGGTACTCAAACCGAAGTCGGTCGTCACACTGCGTGGCGGCAGCCTTGGCCCAACACGCGTGATGCTGCTCGGTGGCGAACCGATGGATGGCTCGCGTTATCTGTCATGGAATTTTGTCTCCAGCTCACTCGATCGTCTTGAGCAAGCCAAGGATGACTGGAAAGAACAGCGCTTTGCACGCGTTCCAGGCGAATCCGAATTCATTCCCATGCCCGATATTCCGGGCAAGCCGGTCGGCTATCCCTGATTTTCAGACAAACCGCATTACAGCAAATCCGGATCAATCGGCGGCAAATCCTTTTCCAGTTCAGCGGTAGATCCGGGCCCCTTGGCTCTGGCCATGGCCAGCGCTTCTGCGGCACGTGCCAGCATTGTTGCTGACGTGTCGCCAAAAGCATTCGGCGTCAAACCACTTGAGAAGGTCACATCCAGATCTGGCGCGATGGCATCCCAATCGACACGCGCCATACCTTGGGTAATCCGCGTAATCGGAATACTGCTCTGATCCAGCCAGGTGGTTGGCAGGACGATGGCAAACTCATCTTCATTGATCAGACCGATCGCATCCAGTGAACGCAGAGACTTCGAAGCGGCCTGCGCCAGCTTCAGCAAAATCTGCTGCCCCACCTCGGCACCATATTGTCGACCCAATTCCTGAAAGCGATCGACGCCAATGATGGCGATCGAAAAGGTATGGCCAGTCCGCTTTGCACGGTCCAGTTCCGCATCCAGATAGACGAGCAAACCGCGACGATTGAAAACGCCGGTGGCCGGATCATTGATGCCGATGTCATTGAGGATGAAAAGCGCCTGCTCCAGTTCCCAAACAATGTCGTCGCTGGATGCGCCATTCTTGACTTGCTGGATCAGGGCTTCGATGTGGCGGGTCAGCGGTTGAAAATCCTGGGGAGGATTGATAGGCAAAACGCACTCCTGAACCGGAAAAATAGTCTTGAACTGTCTGAATTGTCTTTGATAATTCAGCCGCCTTGCAGGCGACTTGCTTGCCTGTCATTGGAACGCATTCGCACCGGCAAGGCAAGCGGCACCGCGCGCTCTGCACGGCATCATCCGGTTTCTCCTGATTCGAGTTGTTGGCAGACGACGTTTGCGATCCCCATACCCACGCTCTTGCTCACGATCTTCCACAGGCATGCATGTCGAGATGCTCGTCCCGATACGCCACTGCTCATTTTTTAGGCGGCAGTTTAAGCGTGCTGAAGCCGACTTTTTACGCACTTACCTTGTATCAAAATATATGAACACGTTTAACGAAATCTTAACTTAACGCGGCGCTAACGCTTATGGGGCCTCACTCTCCGCTTTTTACGTACTATCCACAAAAAACGTACGCGCTATCCACAATGTTCATTTTTTATTTGCGACAAATTACGTGTTATCCACAAGCTGAATATCTCATATTCCTATTGCACACAGTCTTTTCTTTGCCGATAGTGACGTCGTTGAAATAGATAAACACATCGTTGCGGCACCCAAAAAGTTACGAGCTTGAGGTGGACTGTAGCGTTGAAAGTGATCGACACGAATCAGCTGTTTATTGCAACGGCGCACCAGGTCACCACAGGCCGGTGCTTTTTGATACTTGAGAGTTTTGAGAGAGGCAAAAATGAATCAAGCAGCTAATACACCAGCGCGTTCCGACGGCTTCCGTTGGGGCCAGTTGGTCTTCGGTATCATCGCCATGGCGATGATCGCAAACTTGCAGTACGGCTGGACCCTGTTCGTCGATCCAATCGCTGCAAAACACGGCTGGAGCCGTGCCGCAATTCAAGTCGCATTCACGATCTTCGTGTTGACCGAAACCTGGTTGGTACCGATCGAAGGCTGGTTCGTCGATAAATTCGGCCCACGTCCTGTCGTTCTGGTTGGTGGTCTGTTGTGCGGTCTGGGTTGGTTCATCAACTCGTTCGCTGACACCCTGGCAATGCTGTACTTCGCAGCAGTCGTCAGCGGTATCGGCGCTGGTGCTGTCTACGGTACTTGCGTTGGTAACGCTCTGAAATGGTTCCCTGATCGTCGTGGTCTGGCTGCGGGCTTGACCGCTGCCGGTTTCGGCGCTGGTTCGGCAATCACCATTCTGCCAATCTCGGCAATGATCGCTAACCGCGGCTACGAAGATGCATTCCTGTACTTCGGTATCGGCCAAGGTATCGTCGTCATGATCATCGCTCTGCTGCTGGTTCGTCCACCTGCACACAAGAAGGCAGAACAAGTTGCCAGCGTTCAGCAAACCAAACGTGAATACAGCCCAAGCCAAGTGCTCAAGCAACCAGTGTTCTGGGTCATGTATGCCATGTTCGTGATGGTTGCTGCTGGTGGCCTGATGGCAACCGCTCAACTGGGTTCGATCGCTCGTGACTTTAAAGTCTTCGACGTTGAAGTCAGCATGATGGGTCTGACTCTGCCGGCACTGACGTTTGCACTGGCAATCGACCGCGTATTGAACGGCCTGACCCGTCCATTCTTCGGCTGGGTGTCGGACAAGATCGGTCGCGAACCAACCATGTTCATCGCGTTTGCGATCGAAGCCGTGGGTATCCTGGCGCTGTTCCACTGGGGCCACAACCCATACGCATTCGTTATCCTGACCGGTATCGTGTTCTTCGCTTGGGGTGAGATCTACTCGCTGTTCCCTTCGACCTGTGCTGATACGTTCGGCTCCAAGTTTGCATCGGCTAACGCTGGTCTGCTGTACACCGCGAAAGGTACTGCTTCGCTGCTGGTTCCTCTGTCGGCTGTTCTGGCAACCGCGACCGGTGGCTGGTACTCGGTGTTCGTCCTGGCATCGATCCTGAACGCAATCGCCGCGCTGATGGCATGGTTCGTTCTGAAGCCAATGCGTGCACGTCACATGAGCAAACCTGCTATTGCAGAAACGACCAACTAATCGTTTCTCCTTCACAGGAAATTCAAGACCGGCCTTCGCGCCGGTCTTTTTTTATGCTCACGGAATGCGTGCTGCGCGTACACCGGATAGGCATCACATCATGGTCGCGGGCAGCACAAAACGCTGATTTGCGATGGGCCGCAATCTGAAATCGGATGGGAAATTGAAAGGATGTTGATAAAGCGATGCCGGCTCAATGCCGGCATTTTTATGTCGAGCGCTGTTGCAGCCACTGATGCAAGGCATCGGCCACGACGGTGGGCTGTTCGATCGGCGAGAGATGGCCGCAGTGTTCGACGATAGTCATACTCGCATGCGGAATCAGTGCCGTCATTTCTTCATGCACTTCCACCGGTGTGAGTTTGTCTTCGCGCCCGCACAATACAAGCGTTGGACATTTGATATTGGGTAACGTCGGACGGCTATCGATACGTGCCAGAATCGCTTGCTGCTGCCGGATGAAACCATCCTTGCCCACCACGACCGCCATGTCGTCGATCAATTCGGCCAGGTTCACATCGCCGAGATGCGCCGGATGCAGGAGTTTTTCGCGTAGTCCGCGCGACACCGCTGGAAAATCTGTTTTTGCCAGTTCCATCAATTTATGCCGGTTTTCAGTCGCTTCCGGTGTATCCGGCCGCGCACTGGTATCCAGCAATGCCAGCGCCATGACTCTTTCCGGCGCTTGTCGCATGACCTCCAGCGCCACATAACCGCCCATCGACAAGCCCGCAAGGGCAAACATGCCGGCTGGCACTTGCTCCAGCACGTCGGCAGCCAGCTCGGCGATCGTGTCACTGCCCGTCAGATCCGCCACCGAAACGTTGGCAACCGATGCCAGACGCTCTGCCTGCGCCTGCCACAGACGCGCATCGTTGAGCAATCCCGGCAGCAGGATAAGGTTGGGTTTCATCAAATAGGACATGGCTGGCTCCTCTAAAGGTGTACGGCAACAATCCCGCTAGCGATACGTCAACGACGCTGGCACTTCCAACGAATCTTTCAGCATGTGACAGATGCACGACGATTGCGTTCAACAAACGCGCTGATGCACAGATTTGTGCGGCATACCTCTCTCGCAGGCAACAACTTCAGGTACGATTGACGCACCTATAATGCAGGCCGAATGCAAGGCCCTCTTCCATGAATTATCCCGAGATCAGGCACAAGACCTTTTTGTTCCTGCTGGTGGCCTTCACCATCGCCTTCATCGTCGTTATTTTGCCGTTCTACGGTGCGGTCTTCTGGGCCATTGTCCTGGCGATTCTGTTTGCACCGTTCTACCGTCGTCTGTCTGCCAAGATGAACAAGCGGCCCAACCTGGCTGCTGCTGCGACACTCCTGATCTGTATTTTGCTGGTGGTCCTGCCGCTGGTCCTGATTTCGCTCTCGCTGATTCGTGAAGCATCGGTGCTTTATGTAAACATCCGCTCCGGGCAACTCGATATTGTCGGCTTTATCCAGCGTGCATTTGCGGCGCTGCCTGAGTCGGTGGTCAACATCCTCGATCGCTTTGGTGTCGGCAACCTCTCTGCCCTGCAGGAGAAACTGACTACGGCAGCTGTCCAAGGTAGTGAGTTCATCACGCGCCAAGCCATCAACATCGGTCAGAACACCTTTAACTTCATGGTCAGCTTTGCGATCATGCTGTACGTGCTGTTCTTCCTGTTGCGTGATGGCGATCGTCTGGTGGTGCAGATCAAGCAGGCCACGCCACTCAATCACGATCACAAACGCGCGCTGTTCAATAACCTGACCACCGCCATTCGCGCGACCGTCAAAGGCAACATCATTGTTGCGTCGGTACAGGGTGCACTGGGCGGTATCGCGTTCTGGTTCCTCGGCGTACAGGGTGCGTTGCTGTGGGCGGTACTGATGGCGTTCCTGTCACTGTTGCCAGCTGTCGGCGCAGCACTGATCTGGTTGCCGGTTGCGCTCTACTTCATCCTGACCGGATCGATCTGGGAAGGCGCTGGGCTGATCATCTACGGCGTGGTCGTGATCGGACTGGTCGATAACATCCTGCGCCCGATGCTGGTCGGCAAGGATACGCAGCTACCGGACTATATTATTCTGATCTCCACTGTCGGCGGCATGGCGTTGCTGGGCCTGAACGGCTTTGTCATTGGTCCGGTCATCGCGGCCATGTGCATCACGCTGTGGGAGATGTTCTCTGCCGGCAATCAAAAACATGAGGCGGACAAGCAGCACCGTCCCGAATAAATCTCTTCATCAACGCGCAGCCGATGCACCTTCACGCATCGGCTTGCGTGATGCTTGTTGTTTTACTTCTTCCTGCTTGTTGGCGCTCTTGTTCTTGTCGCGTCGACGATTCCGCAAATACAAACCCTGCCCGATGATTGCTGCCACCAACAGCAGACTGTTGGTCAGTACGAACACCAGGTTATCCAGCAGATAGCTGTAAATGACAAAGCCGGTCGAGGCACTGATCTGGCCGATGAACAGCCATGACGATACGCCAACACTGCTGCCGCTTCGCCATTGCTTCCAGACCTGTGTGGAGATCGTAAACAGTAGCAGCCCGGCACTTAGCCAACCGATGACTTCGGTTTCCATAGCAATCCTTTCATCCCCTTTTACATCACCTTGGCGTTGCGCTTGTCCGGCATGAGACCGGTGTGACGGCGTTGCCGCTCTTCTTCTGCGGTAATGGTTTCGGGTGGATCGGACAAAACCTGACCATCAATACGATTGTCGATGCCTGAATTGCCATCGACATGGCTTTGTTCACCACTTTCATCATCGCGATCGTTGATACCGCCGTTTTTCTTGTTCATGATGTGACCTCTTTCCATGCAAATACGCAGGATCGAAGCGTGTCCGATCCTGCGTCTTCAAAATGACAGAACGTTAAGCCGTTGCTGTCATCAGTTCTTCCTTGCGGGTGAGCAGTTGCTCGCCGAGTTCTGCCAGATCAAGTTTTGCCTTGCGTGCCTTGGGAAACATCTCGCCTTCTTCCTCGGTGACGTGATGTTCAATGTACTCACTCAGCACCTTGACGGTGGCGTCGTACATGTCGTCGTCGCCATCCATTTCTTCAATCTGTGCAATCAGATCCTTGGCACTGGCGTGTTCAACTTCTGCTTCGTTGAACATGTCCTGATCCTTGACCGCCGCGCGTGCAGCGGGATAGAAAATCTCTTCCTCGATCATGGCGTGTACGGTGAGTTCTTCGCAGATCTGGCGCGCGATTTCGACCTTGCCTGCGACATCGTCGGCTTTGGCGGATTTCTCAAAATCCTTGAATAGTTTTTTGACCTTCTTGTGATCGTTGATCAGTAATTCAATGGCGTCTTGACTGGCTGGCGATGCAACTGCTGGCTTGGTCGTCTTTGGGGATTTGGTTGGCATGATGCCTCCTGTGTGGTGCTTCTATGTTGGTGGTCTGGTCGATAAAAAGGCACATGCCTTTGATACGGACTCTAGTCTTCGCCCACATCCGCGCGTATCGGCGTTTGGCATCAACCATCGTAGGAATCGGACGGCAACCGGCTCGGCGCCTATGTCATTGCCGCATACCAATATCTGAGCGCATGCAAATCTGCGACAATTCCACCTATGACTACCCCGATTTCCACGTTGACCAACCAGCCGCTCGTTCATACCGCTTTCTACAAGTTCGTCCGTCTGCATGACGCCGATGTCGTGACGCTGCGACTGCGTGAACTCACCCACAACCTGCTCGGCAGCATTCTGGTTGCGGAAGAAGGCATCAATGGCGTATTGGCCGGAACGACTGATGCTGTTGCAGAATTTGAAGCGGCGATGCGTGATGACGCGCTCTTTGCCGGACGCTTTGCCGATATCCAATTCAAGCACAGTGCCTGCGATACGCCGCCGTTTGCACGCATCAAGGTACATCGCAAATCGGAGATCGTTTTTCTCGGCGTCGATGATGTCGATGCGGTCAGCAAGAAAGGCATTGATGTGCCGCCCGCAGAATGGCGTGAACTGATCGCGCAGGATGACGTGGTGGTGATCGACAATCGCAACAGCTTTGAATTCAAGCTCGGCAAATTCAGGAATGCGGTCGATCCCGGCGTGGATAACTTCCGTGACTTTCCCAAGTTCATCGAAGACAACGTGCCGACCTGGCAGAAAGAAGGCAAGCGCGTCGCGATGTACTGCACCGGCGGCATTCGCTGCGAGAAAACCAGCGCCTGGATGCTGGATATGGGTGTCCCTGTGTATCAGCTGGAAGGCGGCATCCTCAATTACTTTGAAAAGATGCCGGACGCCGACAAGGATTGGGAAGGCGAATGCTTTGTCTTCGACAATCGCATCGCACTCGACACGCATCTGCAGGAAACCCCGACCACGCCCGATGACGTCTATGGCGGCGAGCCGGATTGGGAATGGCGGCTGCAACGCGCGCGTCGGCTTGAAGAAGACAGCGATTGAACATCACCTATCGCCCTCCTGATCGCAATGGCGTCGGACCAAGCAAGGTCGCGCTGCCGGCCGGTGCGTGGCACACCGTACTCGAATTCTTGCTACATCAATTCCCGGCGATTGCCGCGGCCGAATGGCGTGTACGCATGCAACGCGGTAATGTAGTCGATGGCGATGGCAACACACTGACTATCGACAGCGCCTATCGTCCCAATTCGATTTTGTTTTACTACCGCGATCTGCCGGATGAGCCACGTATTCCGTTCGATGAAGTCGTGCTGTATCAGGATGACTATCTGATCGTCGTCGACAAGCCGCATTTTCTACCCGTGACACCAGCCGGTCGCTATCTGCAGGAAACACTGCTGGTTCGCCTTAAACGCAAAACCGGCATCGACACACTGGCGCCGATGCATCGCATCGATCGTGAAACTGCAGGTCTGGTGCTGTTCACCATCCAGCCTGCGACACGCAATCTGTATCAGACGCTGTTTCGCGAACGGTCGGTCAGCAAGGTGTATGAAGCGATCGCGCCATGGCGCGCCGACCGGCAACTGCCAACCGTCTATCGCAGTCGTCTGGTGGAAAGCCCGGCTTTCATGCAGATGTGCGAAGTGCCTGGTGAGCCGAATGCAGAAACCGCCATCAGTCTTCTGGAAACACGTGGTGAACTGGCGCGCTATCAGTTGCAACCGGTCAGCGGACAGAAGCACCAGTTGCGCGCGCACATGTCTGCGCTAGGGATGCCGATCCTCAATGATCGTATTTATCCCGACCTGTTGCCCGACGATGGCGACAATCCCGATTACAGCCGACCACTACAACTGCTGGCCAAATCGGTTCGCTTCATTGATCCACTATCGGGAAAAATTCATCAGTTCGAAAGCAGGCAAAGCCTCGTGCTGTAGTAACTGCAGATACAGGCAGTAACCAGGCAGACATAAAAAAAACCGGCGTCTTGCGCCGGTTTTTTTATGAGCCTATCAGGCTGCCTGTCGCAACTGCCGCTGCGCTTGCTCGGCACTATCTGCCGGCAGCAAATCGCGGAACCAGTGCGGATGTGCCTCCTTGGAAGTCCACACTGCCAGATGCAACTGCGATAGCGAAACAGGATCGGCCAGTAGCTTGTTCTTTTGCGCATCCGGCAAACCCGATGGCCCCTTGACGAGCGCAGTCTGCACCATGTCTTCGCGAATCTTGCGTGCACGCACCGAACGACGCGGATGATGTTTGCCGGTGGCACACATCAAGCCATTGAGTTGCGGTTCGACCACTGCCTGGATGAAGTCCGGCTGCAATGGTGTTTCCTTCACATGGCGCACGGTTTCGGTCAGCTCGACCGGCGGTACATCTTCCTCCGGAATCAGGAACAGGCGCGCACGACGGAATAGCAAACCGTTCGATACCTTGCTCGAATAAATCGAGACCGGAATCGCAATCGCCAACGAACCGACAATCGGCAGCAGCCACGGCAAAAAGGTCGGATTCAGCCAGAACACCGCGCCACCCCAGGCCAGACCAAGCAAGGTATGAAAGCCATGATGACGGAAGGCTTCGCCCGGCGTGGTTTCTGCATCCTCACGCGGCGGCGATTTCCAGCGGAGTGCCCAACCCATGAAGGCGGCAATCACAAAGTGCGTGTGGAAGAGCATGCGCACCGGCGCCAGCAACATCGAGAACAGCATCTCGATCAGCATGCTGATGAACAGCTTGACGCGGCCGCCGAAATGCTTGGCACCCTGAAAACAGATCAGGATCACGCTCAACACCTTGGGCAGGAACAGCAGTGTCACCGTCGCGCTGAACAAGGCCATGGCCTTTTCCGGATGCCACTGCGGCCAGGTCGGGAACAACTGCCACGGCTCGGTAAAGTAGGTCGGATCGGTCAATGTATGCTGCGCCAGCAATGCGGTCGACAGAATCAGGAACAGAAACCACAACGGCGCCGACAGATACGCCAGCACGCCGGTCACAAACACGGCGCGATGTACCGAGTGCATGCCGCGCGACATGAACAGACGGAAGTTCATCAGGTTGCCCTGGCACCAGCGACGATCACGCTTGAGCTCATCCAGCAGATTTGGCGGCATCTCTTCATAGCTGCCATCCAGATCGTAGGCGATCCAGACTTTCCAGCCGGCGCGACGCATGAGAGCCGCTTCGATGAAGTCATGCGAAAGAATCTCTCCGGAGAACGTGCCCTTGCCCGGCAACAGCGCCAGCCCACAATGACGGATGAATGGCGCCATGCGGATGATCGCGTTGTGTCCCCAGTAGTGCGACTCGCCCAGCTGCCAGTAATGCAAACCCGCGGTAAACAACGGGCCGTACACACGTGTCGAAAATTGCTGGATGCGTGCATACAAGGTGTCGCGTCCGGCTGCACGCGGTGCGGTCTGAATGATGCCGGCATCCGGATTGGTTTCCATCGCCTGCACCATCTTGCTCAGGCAATCACCGCTCATCACGCTATCGGCATCCAGTACCACCATGTAGCGGTAGTTATTGCCCCAGCGGCGGCAGAAGTCATCGATGTTGCCACTCTTGCGACGCACACGACGCTGGCGACGGCGATAGAAGATGCGACCGAAGCCATCGACTGCATTGCACAGTTCCGTCCATGCCGATACTTCCGCAGCGCAAGTATCGCTGCCATTGCTGTCGCTCAGTACATAGAAATCAAAACGATCAAGCTGGCCGGTTAATGCGACCGACTCATACGTGGCACGCAAGCCGGCAAAGACGCGCGTGACATCTTCGTTGCAGATTGGCATGACGATAGCGGTACGCGCTTGTGGATCGATCTCGCCGCCGGTCACGACATTACGTGTGATCAGGAACGGATCCTTGCCACGCGCCAGCAGCAGGAAGCCCGTCATCGCAGTCCAGAAACCGGCGGACACCCAGCAGAACAACAAGGCAAACAACGCCAGAATCGCCATCTCCAGCGGCTCTGTGCCTTGATACGGCAATACGCGACTCATGTAGAACGTTGCCATCGCGGTCTGTCCGAGCATCAACAGCAACAGGATCAGGCGGCGTGCGCCACCGACTTCCTTGCCAGACGATGGCGGCAGGTCAGGATCTGGGGCTGCATTGGCTTTGTCGGCTTCGGCCTCTTCACGACGGAACATGGCCTGCCACCAGCGAACCAGCGGATTCAGCGGCCCCCACGGATGCGGCACCATCGAAGCACGATTGACGGGCGGTGCAATGTAGAGCGAAGTGGCGTGCTCGGCATCGGGTACCGCGGCACCGCGTTCATCACACCATGCTGCGTCCTCATCGACTGCCAGTTCGGCACGCGGCAACATGGATGCATAGGCCGGATTCTCAGCCAACGCCGCATGCGTGCCGGCCAGAATGGCATGCAAGGCCGTGATCGCTTCCTGATCGGATGCGCCGTTACCAATCCGGGTGAGCAACTGCGATTCGATTTGATGTCGCGACGCCGCCGGCAGCGCCAGCAAATCAAGATACTGGCGACAGGAAGGAGGAATGCTGGTTGTACTCATCAATCCGCCGGCAGGATGTAGCTCCACGTTTCAGACAACGTGGTGTTTTCGTTTTGCAGGAAGCCGCGCAGTTCAACCGGCTTCGTATCGTCCACACGCTTGATGCGGACCGAAGCACGCCAGCCGCCGGTTTTCGGAT
>Ga0308164_10002669_pt1 | contig 17322 bp, 34 predicted proteins | sample PhyTR2_FD_201031 | JGI IMG/M metagenome (GOLD analysis project Ga0308164, IMG submission 201031) | Phyllosphere microbial communities from UC Gill Tract Community Farm, Albany, California, United States - DLSLT.R2 | ecosystem: Host-associated > Plants > Phyllosphere > Unclassified | place: USA... | reverse complement strand
CTTCTGTATGTTATCTATATTCTCTGTAGTACTAATTCACGTAGATATATCCAATACAATCTCTTAGTACTCCAATATTTACATGGACTTAACATATTTTTAGACTATATATTACTCCTAAAACATACTCCAAATACCCCCTACAACGCTCTACAACGCTCTATAACAGCCTCTGTTTGTTTCATGGAGATATGCATTGCGATATCGACAGGATTCAAACACGCTTATATCGCGTTTACAAAGGTTAACATTAATGTTTAAAGTACTTTAATATTACTAGAATATCTATATGTACAGTAGTAAACAATAGTACAGGATAGCACGATAACAGTACTACCTACTATCATTCAGTACTGTTACCCCCTGCCGCTATATCTCTTCCTGAAGTCGGATGACAATAGCACTTTTTGTATCACGCACCTTTTTTCAAAATGCTAATATGAGGTTGGGAAAAATCTGGAAGGTTGGTGAACTAAAAACTCGATCCTAAAAAATTTGGAGTACCTTCGAGATTTTTGCTGGATCTTCAAAAGTACAAAAAATGTTTAAAGGAACCGTGAATTCAGATTAGTTTTAAATTTAGATTGGAGATGGTGATAATCACAGTACTGGTCAAAGTATCAGTACTATGAAATAATAAAATGTGAGGAAATTGTGGAGATAAAGGTTGACGTTTAAATCTGTTCTGTTAGAATAGTTCTACGTTGTGGAGAGGATTAACCAGGATGGTTCTTACTTGAAACAGCGGTACAACGCGATTCCCCTCGTAATGTACGAAGTTCAATCTTGACTGACAACTGCTTGCTCAGGAATCTTAGTACTGAGTTAATGGAAAGTAATTGGACGTATCCTTGAATAGTACTTAAGATAATTCTTGCTGTAGTTACAGAAATGTGACAGGGCATATCTTAAGTACTATTAATCTTTGAGTAAGAATACTCCTAGCGACAATAGTACAGAAAAGATGTATATAATCGCTGGTGGAATTTTGGGTGTACTATCCCTGAATTTTGAGTGTACTATCCCTATCTGCTATCAATGGATGGATAGACTTCTGGCAGTGTAGATGTAAAGATGGCTGTACTTCTAGACGTGTAGACCTCCAGCCTTTTAGATGGCTAAACGGCTAGACCCCTAGACGGCTGACCATCTGGACGTTTAGACGGCTAACCGCTTTTTTCCGGCGTTCTCCCATTAGCTCCCCTTCCGCGTCTGGTTAATACCAGGCAGAATCAGTTGCTGTCTTTTCGTGTTGACGGAATAATAATAACATAACCAGCGATGAAATCAACAATTATTTTAAAAATCTTTTTTGTTGACAGTACTGATTTAATTATGCAATAATACCTATAAGCCAGACAAAAGGCGTAGCCCATAGGGTGCGGGGATCTGCCTGGTGAAAAAGTAAAAAGCAATAGACGGATCTCCGCACCCTATGGGATAACAGATTTCGCTCTGATGTAAGTAATTATACAGTACTCAATCCAGGAAGCAAGCGAATTCTTTAAAAAGATTGAAAATAGTTTCTTCTATATAGAAGGGGCTGAAACGCATTATAAAGAGGGATAAGGAAAGGCCTGGCGTTTACGTGTCTTTGTACTTTAAAGGGCTGTGAATGCGTCCTATGAGTTGTAGTTTTCTTTTACGCGTATAAAGGAAGAAAACAGAGTACTGAAAAAAGTTATAAGTTTTTATAAGAAAGTGCTTGCGTAGTTTTTTGGTTAGTGTACTATTACCACATCAACAAGAAACACCGCTCTTTAAAAACCTGGCTAGCAAGTCCCAACGATAGAAACTCTCTTTCGGATAGAACGAAAAAAAGTTTTGAGAAAGTGCTTGCTAGTTAGAAAGGAAAGTGTAGAATGTTGGTTATCAGGAGGCGGTAAGGTTCGCCGGATGATAGGAAACGGAAACAGGGCAAGAATAGATTGTACTGTTTCAGCGTATGACCGAAAAGGCAACGTAGCGTTATAAAGGCTAACTAACTGTTAGTGTCCTATCTACCGCCAAATGATTAACGAAAAAAGTTTCTAGAAAGTTGAAAATAGTAGTTGACCGATAGAAACAAATGAAGTATCTTTTAATTAAGCCGAACCAACTAGGCCAAACAAATTAAACTTAAACTTAAAGGAATCAAAATCATGGCTAACAACTCTAAAGCTCCAAAAGTAACACTGAATTCAATCCTGTTTGCATCTGCTCCAGTTCTGGAAGCTCCAGAAGAAGGCCAGACGCATTCTAAAGAAGTTCTGGCAAAACACAAAGAAGGTGTAGCGGATCACGTAAACACCGTTGCAAACAACCTGGCACAATACTTTGTTGATAAGCAGACCGATACTGCATTGATTATCAAAATTCTGGCGGCAACGGCTAAGGCGATTCCTGGTGCGGTACAGTTCCAGAAAGAAGAAGCAGAACGCCAGGAAAAAGAGCGTGAAGCTAACCGCATCAAGGCACAAGAAGAACGTGATCGCCTGGCAGAAGAAGCCCGCCAGAAAGCAGAAGAAGAAGGCAAGAAAATGCTTAAACTTCTGACTGAAAACGGCGTGGATCTGGCAGTAGCACAAGCGGCGGTAGCAGCAGCAGCGGGCAAACTGAAAGCAGCCAGCAGCAACACTAACAGCACTTACAACCGCGTAACTGTTACCGTTGGCGGTAAAGATTACGATATGCCGGAAAAAGGTAACATGAGCCAGGAACTCAAAGACCTGGTATCAGAAAGCGGCCTCGACCGTGAAGCCTTTATCACTAAGTACCGCAAAGATGAAAAATCAGCGGCATAAGGTGAAGTAGTAAAGCTAGACGGGGCTTAAATGCCCCGTTAAGCCTTTCTGATAGTACAGTGATACGATTTAGCATTGTACTATCAGAAACGCTTAGAATTGATTACAGAGCGTTTTAGACTATACCTTTTAATTGAGACTAAACGCCTATGAAACTAAAACCACTATCAAGCCTTATTGATCCTGGTACGCGTATTGCAAAGACGATGACCACTACTGGACAGGATCACAGAGGACGTGCGGAGAAATGCCCTAGCGGTTATCTAGCCTTTGTGGTTGGCGGCCAACTACAGCAACGCCGGATCTATGATATGGCATGGAATACTAAACTACAATCGGCGGCTTATGTAGTTCTAAAGCAGGTAGGATATGCTATAGATCTTCCATGTAAACCAATTAGCGGGGCTTTTAACGCTGAATCGTTGAAGTTATAAGGGTTAGTAGAAAGTCGCTTAGAATGGATTAGAGAGAGTTTTAAAATAGTTTTAAAAAGTACTTGCTTAACGTTTCGAGTAGTGTAGAATTCCCTATATCGAAACGAAACAATTTTAATTAAGAGGCTAGACAATGGAACGCACCGAACAAGCTAAATTAGTACTGAAAGTACTGACAGCAATGAAAGACTGTTTAGATCGTGATAGTACTTACACTTTGATCAACGGTGAATCATTCAACCTAACTAGACAGCATGGTATCTGCTGGCATGTATTCGCCCACACTCCACCAGCGGAGATCACTGGTATTGATGACGAATTCCTTCAGCCAGTATTTGAAGAAATGGGGTTGCATCCTGATTACCCTGTAGAATATCAGATCACTGGTGATTATATGGAAGCCCGTCATATGTACTGGTCACAGCGTAATGTGTGCGTGATGGATAGTATCACCGGTAAACTTCGCTACAAGTTACTTTGCGATTTAATCGAATACTTTGAAAATGTACTTGAACCTTCTGAAGTAGTATTATAATATAAGTGCATCCAAACAAAAGAGAGTAACTTTTAAATGAGATCATTTGCAGATTATCTTAAAGCCTTTGAAGAGAAGATCAATGATTCTTCAGATGTTGTTAGTGTCGTGTGGTCAATCATTGATTTCGACCAGCATAAACCATCTTCGGATGATATTGCAGCACTAGTCGAAAGTGATCCTACGCTGGCAGTAGTGGATAACTCCGCCGGTCACAATGGGATTAACTATCCTGATGAACTAAGTGTTGAAAATATTGTAATAACTAACATTCAAGAACGTTTGATTGAAAGTTATTAATCTTTACAAATCGGGGGTTGACTTCAATCCCCGAAAAATGCAATAATACCTATAAGCCGAGACAAAGGCGTAGCCCATAGGGTGCGGAGGAATACCCGTAAGAAAATTAGTACTTTAAAGATATAGCTCCGCACCCTATGGGTAAGGACGTTTCGCCGTCTTGATAACATTATCGGTTATTTGGCTGGTGGTGTCAATAGGTACAGATAAAAAAAGTGGGTAAAAATTTTACCCACGAAGCACAGCAAGCGAATATCATCTCAGGCAGTGGCGACAGGAGAGCACCACGCAGAAATAGTATCATATAGTACTGACAGAAAGCAACGATTTTGTTTAAAAAGAAATTATACTTTTAATTTAAAAATCGCTTGCTTTAAACATTGGTTCGCGTATAATTACTTATATCGAAACGAGACGATGTTACTTTTAATTGAGAGGATTTAAAAATGGGTACTCCTGCAATCATTGCAATCAAAGACGGCGAAAATGTTACCTGGTCATCTGTAAACTATGATGGCTATATATCACACACTGGCCGCATGTTGGTAGAGCATTACAACGATGCAGAACGTGCAAAAGCATTAATCGCCCTGGGTGATCTGTCAGTACTGGATAAATCAATTGAGTGTCCAGACGGTCACACTTTCGCAAGCCGCGTTGACGGTTGTACAGTAGCTTATGGGCGTGATCGTGGTGAAACTGGCACAGAGCCACAAACTACTAATTCATGGTTAATGTTTCTTATCGCAAACAAAAACATTATTCGCTATGTGTTTGAAGGTGATACCTGGTACAGTGTACGTAAAAATCACACTAAGCTGTCTTTAACAATGGGTGATAGCTATGAACTGGTGCGGGTAGGAGAAATCCTGGCGGGAACTGTTGAATAATTAATTATCAAAAGTACTTGCATTAACTAGCGAGTACTTTATAATTAGTTATACAGTAACTTTTTAATTGAGAGAACAGAACATGACAGCTAACGAACTCCAGGCAGCAGTAACTACCGCGTTTCACAAGTACTTTCCTAATGGAAGTATTCGAATCAGCCCACTAGCACTAGGCGGCGGCGTTGCAATCTTCTGCGGTTTGATTGGTGATATTGAGGATGTTTCCGCAAAAATCAGAGCCAATGATCCTATTACGTTTCGTTCATACATTCACAAAGGAATCAAGTTTAATGATTCAGAAGTTGAACTCCAGGATCTGGAAGTTGAATTTGACGGCGTGTGGGTTACTTGCATTACTGAGAAGCCGCACATGTACGCCGAAAGCCGCAAAGTATCAGTACGCAAGATTAAAGGCGATACGGCAAAGATCATCGCGGGTTATGACAAGTACTTTAAAAAGCTCAAAGATTTTGTAACAGAACTCGCGGCTGAAAAGCAAATCATTCAGCAAGATTCTATCCCTGAAAAGTATCTATAATTAATTATCAAAAGTGCTTGCATTACCTGGCGAGTACTTTATAATTAGTTATATCCGGTAGTTAATTTTAATTGAGAGGATAACATGCCAAAGCGTATTCAGATCGATATTACAGAGAAATCCTTTGCTCGTTTATGTGAGTTGAAACAAAAAACCGATTCAAGCTCTTATGGTGATGTTACACAAAAGGCATATAAAGTACTTGAATATTTTCAAAATGCAAAAGATGCCGGTAAAACAATTCAGGTTATTTCGGCAGATGGTAGCATTACTGAAATCGAATTAGTATAATTAATTATCAAAAGTGCTTGCATTACCTGGCGAGTACTTTATAATTAGTTATATCCGGTAGTTAATTTTAATTGAGAGGCTTTATGAATATTGTAACTCTGTATACCAAATCAGCGGCAACGATGTTAGCTGTACTGGATATGATGGTACTTTCTGGCAGTGTCAAAGTACTGGCAGCAGATCCGGCCAGGCTTTACAATGACGAAAAGAATCACGATGTTTCTATGTCGTCAATCACTATCGAAACAAACGAGTTACGCGGCGACGTTGAATTAGCCGCTAACCTGGTGAATGATGATGTTGTTTATGTCTGCGAAGAAGATCCGGCAGATTGGAAATAATTAATTATCAAAAGTGCTTGCTTATTACTGCGAGTACTTTATAATTAGTTATTCAGTAAATTTTAAATGAGAGGTAACACCATGCCAGGATTCGCGTTATTCACAAAAGAGAACGCCGCGTTATGTCCAGCCGCAAGATATGTCGGGGGAACTTCCCGCTGGTTATGTGAATGTCGCCAGCCGCATTCCTGTAAAGGTATCATAAACCGCGATAAAAAATAATTCAAAAAAGAGGTTGACGAAAGTTAGCCTCTTTTGTTATAGTACTCATACGCCAGCGAAATGGCCTAGCCCATAGGGTGCAGAAGTATGCCTATTAAAAAATATAATTATAAATTCTTTTTAAAAAGTACTTGCACATGAATTAGAATCGCGTATAATCTTTTATATCGAAACGGGAAACACAATTTTAATTGAGAGGATTACCAGATGGACAAAGATACTAGAATCACAATTGCACGTTTAACCCTGGAAGATATCAAGGGCATTACACTTACTGGTAATCGCTGGACTGATTCTTTAGGCGTAACGTATCATAGTACTTACGTTTCCTGCCTGGTGGATGTGGAAAAGGCAAACGAGTTAAACGCTAACCACTATAACCGGCCTGAAGGGGAACAGATCTGGATCGATGTAGTACGCAATGAGTTGATGTGTGGATATGGTAATCAGTACGAATACACTGGCTATACTATTTTCCGCGAAGCAGTACAAGGAAACTTTATCGACTTTGATAATGTTCGTGTGCGTACTCTTTACACATTGTGCAACATGTTATCAATTCCATATTTTGATAACTGCAATGATGTGAAGCGTAAAAAAGATCTGTAAGTAGTTCGATAGTACTTGCGTTACCTGGCGAGTACTATATAATGAACTTATTGAGTAGTGAGTAGTTAATTTTAATTGAGAGGATTATATGACGATTTCAAATGCAGCTTTAGATGTACTGTCACTTAAAGTAATGGAACATTACACAAAGGCAATGTACTCGCAACATTTCCAGGCAATCGAAAACCAGGCAAACGCTGGCAATATTGATCCGGTGGCAATTGCTGAAGTACTTAATACTATTCCTTACACTAAGGAACAGGCTTACGCGGCTAACCTTTATCGCTTCAGTGTTCCAGGTGTAACTACTGCCCGATGGAATGACCAGGACTGGATTAATTATATCAGTATCTGTAAAGGATGGACTGTAGAAGTTACTGAATAAATTGCCGTAGTACTATTGCTATGTAAGTGATAGTACTATACAATATTGTTTAGTTAGTTAATTTTAATTGAGAGGCTATTATGTTAGAAGTCAGAGGTTATGATAACGGGTTTTGCTTTATGTTCAACGGCAAAGATATGTCAGTACATGAATTGCTGCTAGCCAATGGTAAAAAATTCCATAAGGCAACTATTAATGCACTGAATCGTAAAAATCTGCCTAATGAGCAAATGCTTAAAGCTTTTGAAGAAAAGGCGGCGATTCTTCACACTGGCTTAAGTGCTGAATCAGCCAGGACTTTACTACTGCAACATTTCGCGATTGATGTTAAAAATACTGAATACTATGCTTTGCGGGCTTCTGAGATCCAGATGATGCAGAAAGTATACGAACTCTGCAAATATAAAGTGCCTGCGGCAAAAGATCGCCAGCATTCCCCAATGTATTACTTTCATCGTTATTTGAATAAGTAAAAACATTAACAAAAGTACTTGCATTAATTAGCGAGTACTTTATAATGTAGTTACTGAAAACGAATTACTTTTAATTGAGAGGATATTATGGCTGCACTCCTGGAAAAAGAAAACAGAATCATTGATTGCATTTTGAGTACTGTTTTTGCTGGTGGCTATGAGGTGAGCATTTTCGACGGTGAAGAATTTATTTTACGCCGTTCAAGCGATGTAGGCACAATCAAAGAATCCCTTAACAGTTCTGGTATGGATTGGCTCCGCGTCTTAAAGAAAGATGATCCTTATCAAATCGGGTCTATCCTGCTTATCTATAATAACGGCAATGATGGTTTAGATCTCATTGCAAATACTGCAAGCGGTGATCATGCTGCCTTTGATGATCTGTTAAATCCAGTTTATGAGCTGGTGGATAGTATGGCAGACGAATCGTAAAAACATTATCAAAAGTACTTGCTTATTACTGCGAGTACTTTATAATGTAGTTACTGAAACCGAAGTACTTTTAATTGAGAGAATACAAAATGAAAGCATATGAAAATAAATCAATGACCGTTGCTGATCTTATTCAACAACTTGAAACCATGTATCCAAATAAAAACATGGTTATTGTTGCTGATATGTGGGATGAAGATGATATTCGTGATGTAGCTCGTGATATGAATATCGGACTTGATCGCGAAGAATGTCGTATTGTCGCGGCATATATTGATAATAGTGATTCCGAGCAGGGTTTATCTGACAATCGTATCATTTCTGCGATCAATACTGTTATTGCTGAAGGATTGATTAATCCGTAAAAACATTATCAAAAGTACTTGCTTATTACTGCGAGTACTTTATAATGTAGTTACTGACTTACTTTTAATTGAGAGAAAATAAAATGCAAGATCAAATCTGGTACACGTCATCTTGTGGTAAGATTGAATTCACATTCAAAGACCTGGAACAGGTCTATTCTATGCATCATGCTGGCGATTGTGAAGAATCTGTCAAAGCCGAACTTCCATACTTCCTGGAAAAGTTACAAGCTATTCCACGCGAAACTATTGTATCAGTACTGGTTGAAACTGGTGGATGGGATTCGGAAGAATTAGAAGATGAATCCGATACGGATTTGTATATCAAGTTGTTATGGATTGCAAGCGGTGATGTTCATGACAATGCAGAAATGAATGATCTTTGTGAATGGCAAAATGATTTTATGTCTGACCGTACATAATAATTAAAAGTACTTGCAATAATATGCGAGTACTTTATAATGTAGTTACTGATTAGCGAGTAGTTAAACTTTTAATTGAGAGAAAACAAAATGAAAACTTTTGCAATGGGTAGCTCCACAACAGGAAGATCTGTTATTTCTTATAGCAGTACTGAAGTGGGTACTAAGCGTAAAGCGTCGATTGGTGGCTATGATTCGATTGGATATATTAGTACTATTAACAATATGTATATCCAAACTCACGTGAAAGAAAACGGCAAATGGGTTGAAGTATAAATTTTAAAAATTAATGAAAAAGGGGTTGACGCAAGTCAGCCCTTTTAGTATACTTATCTTAATCCGGCGAAACGGTCAAACCCATAAGGGTGCAGGGTTGTATCTATTAAAAAATAAAATTATACTTTTAATTTAAAAAGTACTTGCACATAAACTAGAATCGCGTATAATTACTTATATCGAAACAAAGCGGAGAAACAAAAATGTCATTTAAAGATACTTGTGAGTTTGATTCAAAAGATACTGAAGTTGCTAGATTGTCTACTCAAAAGGATTTCGTAGCACTGACTCAAAAAGATTCTTTTAATTTTCACGGCGAGCACATTAAAGTTGGTTATTATGTAACTGCTCAAATCAATGGTAAAACTGAGTATCACGATTTCGAAACTTATATCGCAGCGGTTACTCATTATCGTTATTACGTTAAAGAAGCGATTAAGCGTGATAATATTCTTTGTGATATATTACATTAATCGGTAAAGACATTAAAAGTACTTGTAATATGTCAGCAAGTACTTTATAATGTAGTTACTTTAAACGAGATGAGGTAATAAAGAATGATTTCAAATACTCAAAGCAATTTCGAAAATGAATTCATCGGCCAGGCTATCAGATTGGATGATGGTACACCGTCCATCAATTGGGGATTCAATTCCGGCGGTTATGAAAAGTACCAGTACTTTATCACTGCTGATGGCGGTTGTCTGGCTATAGATACTGTTATCAATGAGTATCATAAAGTCAACTTTAATGATCCAGATGATAGCCAGTGGCATATCGTCGGGGTTGAAGTGAATTACGAAAATGATGATCTCTATGATGATCATACGGGCGAAAAGATTGAACCCGCGTATGATGTAGAAAATCCAGACGATTAACAACTGAGGGGGATTAACAATCCCCCATATACAGGAGGTTGTATAATGTCGGATAGTCATTCAGTGTTGTATTGTACACGGTCATTAGTTGTTTTATTCGACTGTATTAGTGATCGTATCACTTGTAGGATCTATAGTATACGCGGCCCCAATTGGCGAGTACTGCAAAGTTATTCCATGAAACGCCCAGGACTGTCTAAACTGGATGATAAGACCGCGTTATCATGTAAGCGACAAATGTTAAAGGTCATGCGTAATCGTATGACAAAGGCATTAGAAGTACATTTAAAAACAAAATAAGTACTTGCACTAATCGGAAAGTACTGTATAATTAAGTTATCATTTTAATTGAGAGAGAAAAAACATTATGTTGAAGATTGTTAAAGTACAGCCTACTGTCGGACATGCTGAAGTACTGGCGGTAACTATCAAAGACGAAAACGCCGCTGATGTTCACGAAAAACTGCAAGAGTATATTGCTGCTGTTTATGGCAAGTATACCAGCGTTCAATACATTGCACAGTATCAAACGCCAGTAGTAAACCTGGCTGGCTATAATGTAGTTGGTTTCATCGACGCTGATGCATTAGTAGAAATCAGCAAGTAAAAACATTAACAAAAGTACTTGCATATCTTCGCGAGTACTTTATAATGTAGTTACTGGCTAGGAGATTCAAAATGCAATTTTTATTTGGATTTATTGCCGCTGTACTGGTTTTAATGAATTGGGATAAAGTACAACCTGTATTATTAAATGTACTTGAATACTTAACTAACCTTATTAATTGAGAGATACACATCATGGCACAGAAAGATCGTCGTTATACTATCACTGCTGAATTCACTGGACATATCTCAGCAAAAAAACGTTTCGTTGTTCGATTCTGCGATAGTTATGTTAATGATTGGGCGACACGCCATGAGGCGGAGCAGGAAGTTTGCCGGTGGAAACAATCAGGCGAACATCCAGTTAAAGGTAAACAATACCACGCTGCGACCGCGTAAAAACATTAACAAAAAGTACTTGCTAATTGCGAGTACTTTTTTCTTATTCAATCATTATAACTTATGGGCAAGTCTCCGCACCCAATGGGTCAAAGACATTTCGCTGTCTATGTAATAATTATGCCCTATTGCTGGTGGTCTGTCAACAACTATTTTGCATTTAAAATTATACTTTCGATTTAAAAAGTACTTGCACAATCATTAGATTATGGTATCATGCTCTTATTGAAACAGAGAGAGTAAAACAAAATGTCAGTTGCGATTTCTTTTAGTAGTGCTTTTAGACCAGGCGTGTTATCATTAGTATCAGGTTCATTTGTTGGCGGCAATGCAGAACCAGCGTTCAACTCTAACTATGTTAGATTGTTTAGTACTCCAGCCCAGGCACAGCGTTACATTGACAGCTATATGCAAAAGGGTGAAAACGCTACTATCATCAACAAAGAAGACATTAACGGGAAGTACTTTTAAATGAGAATCTTTTTACAACGTTTAGTAATTGGTTATGCAGTAGCGTTTACAGTTACTATAGTTTTGTGTATAATAGTTTCCATCGTAACGGATTTTGGTGAGTACATTACGTGGCGTAAACAGCTTGCTATTATGCTCCACGCGTGTATCGAATCCGGCTTGTGGGGTGTTGCTTATCCGTTTATCATGCTTATGATGGAATTTGGTAAAACAAGATTTAAAAATTTAAAGTCAATTAAAGAACATTTTGATATTGACTATCCAGACAAACCGTATTAGAATGTTTGTACTTGCTTAAGAGGATTAAAAAATGAGAATTCAGCCAGTACAACCAATCGAAAAGTACAGAAGCAGCCAGAATGATCTTTATCCTCGCTGTACTATTCAAGCTGATAAAGCGGCTAATACTCCTGATGGTTCGCCTATGACTAAAGAGCGGGCTGTTGAATATGCAAAAGAATTCGATAGTAGTTTTGTTGTCGATTTAAACAGGAAGGATATTCCTTCTTTTCTTTATAATAAAGATGGTAAATTAACTTAAGAGGCGTTACAATGGGTAAGTACTTGGGTATGGGTGTTATTGTAATTCTAGTCCTAATTGGACTAGGTGTAGCTGGTGGATCGTGGTTCACTGTTGACCAGCAAGATCGTGCTGTAATTCTTACTAACGGTAAATTAACTGGTATTGCCGATCCCGGCTTCCACTGGAAAAAACCGTTTGTTGATTCAGTAGTAGAAGTTAAAGTTTCTGGACAAAGTAAATCTTATCCAAAAACTCAGGCATATTCCCGCGACCAGCAACCAGCGGATATGAATATTTCAGTTTCATATTCTATTCCACCTGGTAAAGTTGGCGAGCTTTATAGCCAGTTCGGTAATATTGATAACTTTGTTGCCCGTGTAATTGATCGTCAAGTACCGCAAGCACTTGAAAACGTATTCGGTCAATTCAACGCAATTACCGCTGTACAGGATCGCCAAAAGCTAGTTACCAATCTTAACCTAGCAGTTAAAGCAGCGATGGCTAACTATCCGGTACTAATTGAAAGCGTCCAGATCGAAAACTTGTCATTCAGTGCGGCTTATGAAAAGTCAATTGAAGAACGTATGCAAGCGGAGATCGCAGTAACTAAACGCCAGCAGCAGTGGGAAGAATCGAAAGTTACCGCACAGATCCAGGTAACTAACGCACAAGCTGCCGCTGATGCAAAAGTTGCACAGGCTAAAGCAGATGCACAAGCTACCCGCCTACAAGGTGAAGCAGATGCCGCAGCAATTAAAGCTAAAGCAGATGCACTAAACAACAATCCTCAGCTAGTACAGCTAGCAGCGGTTGACAAGTGGGACGGCGTGTTACCTACTCAGTTCGTTCCTGGTTCGTCAGTACCTTTTGTAAGTCTTAAGTAATACAGAAAAGCCTCGCATTGTCGAGGCTTTTTTTATCTTTAAAAATTATACTTTCGATTTAAAAAGTACTTGCATTCGATTAGGAAAAGGACTATTATGTATCTATTGAAGCGGTTCACGGTGAAACGCACAGAGGGTAAGAAGATGCAACTTAAGAAACTGTCGGAAGCACTGCAAGCACTTGAAAGTACTCACGGCATCGACGCATGTTTAGCAGCAGCGAACGAGATCTATTCCGGTGTTTACAAAAGTTCCGAATCGTTCACGCTCGGTGATACCCTGGCTGCGAATGATCCACATCAAACAATGGAAATCCGCAGAGAGTATCGCGAAGTTGTTGCAGAGGCATTAGCAATCGCGGCAGGTACTTATATTCCGTTAACTTCTGAAGAACATCAAGAATTAATGGAAAGTGATTACATGGAAGATAGATCAGCAGTCGAGGCTATGTATTCAACCGCTGAAGATTTATTAGATGGTGGAATTCGCTTTGTACTTCTATGCAATTATAAAGGCGAAGATGCTGGAGTAATGCTGGAAGAATTGTCAAACAATATTCAAGTTTACGTTAGCAAATATAATTACATTTAAATTTAAAAAGTACTTGCATCAATCAGCAGTTAAGTTATAATACTTACATCAACCACTAAGAGAGATTTAAAAATGAAAACTGAATTCTTCGCTACCAGAACCATTGCCCGTAACTTCGCTTCAGAGAACGGCGGCAAAGTCAAAGACTTTGGTAAAGATGCAGCAGATGGACGCCGTTGGGCTGTACTGTCTGAAGCTGTAGAAGTTGCCGCACCTGTTGTTGAGAAACATGCCGCACCTTCTGCTAACCTGGCCGCCGCACTGAAAGCAGTTGACGTAGTGCCAGCAAAAAAGGTTGACGTTTCAACCAAAATTAAGTTTTTAAATCCAACTTCAAATGTTGAAAAGAAAGTTGTTGAAGTTGCGAAAGTTGCAGTACAGGAAGTGCGTAAGGTTATCGCCGGGATCATCGGTGAACAAACACTGACTACCGGCAATAACAAGCGTGTACGCGTCCTGTACCGTCGCAATATGATGCCTATCCGTCTGGCTATGTCAATCGCGAAAACCGCTTAAAATCAATCACAGGGGGCTTGTCAAGCCCCTTAAAGAGTGTATCTATGAAACGCGTTATGATTCAAGATATACAATTGAGATTGCATTTTAAAGTACAAGACAAAATCTTAAACAAAGCAATTGACATTGTAAAAAGTTATGCTGGTGGATCTGTACATGCAAGAAAGTTAGGTTGTGGACTGTTTCGAGTTCTGGACGTAACACGTAACGAACGGATCGTTATTAAAGATAACATACTCAATCTAATGACGCATGAACAGTACAACAAATTCATTGAAAGAAGATAGACTAATCCCCTAAATATGTTTATAATAAATTTATAGACATTAGGGGATTTTTTTATGCCTGGAACATTCAGAAGTAAAAACGGTGCAACACTATCAGGGCATAGTGATAAGTGGAGCAACCAAAACAGATCGGCACGTAGTCATGATGCCGGACAAGGTTCAAAAGGTAAACGCAATCAGGGTACAGGTATTCAAGGCAAACTAAACACATTGCCTTCTGATAGTGTTGATACTTCAAAGATGAAACCTGAAGAAAAGTTAAAGTACTTTAAATCATTAGGACTTATGCCAGGTAAAGGAGTTGCACCAGCAGAACAGCCACCAGCAAAGGAAGTTCCAAAAGATCCAGTACATGGAAGCAGAAACAAAGTACAAGCACTTACTCAGGATTTAGCAAAAGTATTTGCTGATAGACCACACTACTTAACCAGTATTGTACAGGAACTAAAAGCAGTAGATCCATCTAAATTTAAATCAGCAGTATTCGCCGCATACCGTGCAATGCAGGAAGTAACAGCACAAGATAACGTAGCACAGGCTGATATTCTTGAACACATACTATCAGCAATTAGAAATAATACTATAGAATAATCAAAAAGAGGTTGACGTTTGTCAGCCTTTTTTATTATAATAAGTACATACAAACAAGAGGATTTAAAATGAAAAAGTTAATCGCCCTGGCTGTTGTTTCTGTACTGTCATTCGCTGCACAAGCTGAAACTCTGACTTGTTCAACGCAAACACTTATCGTCAATGGTAATACTATTGCCGCTGATGTTCCTGTAACTGAAGGATCGATCATCCTGTCACAACCAAAAGTAATTTTAAGTATTGATTCTTATGATATAGAATTTTGGAAAGATGGTAATGACTACAGAAATGATACTGGCCGAATTATTCTGGATCGTTCTCACGGACGGTACACAATGGAAACTGCAATCAAGCAAGAAGGTACTAACAATTTCGTACCGACTAAAGTTGTTTACCGCTGCAAATAATTTTAAACAAGGGGTTGACTTCGGTTAGCCCTTTTTGCTATACTTATTTCATTGGAAGATAAAGCCACTAGCCCATCGGGTGCGGAGCTATAAACTTTAGCATAGCATTATAAATTAAATCAAAAAAGTACTTGTTTTCGATTAGCACTGTGATATACTTATTATCAGTTAACCAAGAAGGAGTTTATAATGCAGTTTAGTGATGTTATCAAGAAACTTATGGAAGAACCAACTGAAGAAGAAATTCAAGTTTCAGATATTCTAAAGTCGATCTGCTTCAATGAATATCAAACACAGCTTGACACTATCGTAGCTTTACAGTACTTCAGAGGGATTGATGACGCATTGATTATCAATAAAATCAGTGCAGCTAATACCCCACTACAAAGGGCGGCGATGCAGTATGAACACTAAACGCTACATAGTCCGATACACTACTAATTCACTTGCACACATTGAAAGTATTAAAATGGAACGTGTTGTGCAAGTCCTAATTGGAATTTTATTTGTAGTTTATTGGATTAAAGGTTAAAAAGTACTTGCAAGTTTAACGTAGTAATGTATAATGTATTCAACGGTTAAGGAATAGTTCTTAACCACTTTTAAATGAGAGATTGCCATGAAATTCACAGAACTGAACGACAAACAGAAAGCAACCGCCCTGGACAAGCACAGAGACATTAACGTTGATTGTTCAGAATGGTGCGAACATATTACCAGCAAGTTCTACGAAGAACTTAACGCTATTGGATTTGAAGGTGTAGAATCTCAGTACTCAGGCTTTTGCAGCCAGGGCGACGGGGCAAGTTTTACCGCCGAAAGTATTGACATTGAAAAGTTTTTGCGTAGTCAGAAACGCTGGTCACACTATCGCCAGTTACACGAGATGATCCGCATCAAGGATATTACTGGCGAAGTGAAACGCGATCACGGTAGTCGCTATAGTCATTATAACACTACTGAAGCATTCCTGGACGGCGACTGGCAGAACGATTTAACACCAAAACAGCAAGCACTGTATGATGAATTACAAAAAGAGCTTGACGATTATATCACTGAACAGGGTAAAGCATACTACAGCGAACTTGATACCTGTTACTATGATCTGATTAGTGATGAGAATGTCAAGGAAACAATCATCGCTAATGATATGGATTTCGAAGAAACAGACCATTCAGTAACCTACATTTAAATTTAAAATTCTTGATAAAAGGGGTTGACTTCGGTTAGCCCCTTTTGCTATACTTCTTTCATTGGAAGATAAAGCCACTAGCCCATTGGGTGCAGTAGTGTATTAGTACTATAAAAATATTTTCAAATAATTATACTTTTAATTTAAAAAATGCTTGCACATAAACTAAAAGAGAGTATACTTACCTTATCGAAACAAGAAACGGAGTTACACAAAATGAAATGCGAAGTTCTGACTATCAGTGCTGAAGTAGCTAGCAAGTATCCCGCACTTAAACCGCTTTTCGATAATGACTACGTTTCAGCTATTGATTTCGGCTATACAGTTGATGTTAGTTACTCCTGGCTGGTGGATCTCACTCCAGAGCAAAAAGTAGAGTTCGATGCATTAACAATTGAACTGAATAAAAAATAATCTAAAATATGCTGGACAATCTAACTTCAGCGTATTATAATTTAAAAACTTAACGAATTGAGGTAATGACCATGCAGAAAATGTATCAAGGAATCAACGGCTTCGCCCTGAAAGAAAACCGTCCGTTGGATCGTACTGAACTGTTAGAAGTGGTTCCTTCTATCTTCGCAATTGAAGGACACGAAAGCCGTTCTGAAAGATTCGCACCAGTGGCAACAATTGACATTGTTGATCGGCTGGCACAGGAAAATTATTTCCCGATGTTCA
>Ga0308164_10002668_pt1 | contig 17324 bp, 17 predicted proteins | sample PhyTR2_FD_201031 | JGI IMG/M metagenome (GOLD analysis project Ga0308164, IMG submission 201031) | Phyllosphere microbial communities from UC Gill Tract Community Farm, Albany, California, United States - DLSLT.R2 | ecosystem: Host-associated > Plants > Phyllosphere > Unclassified | place: USA... | reverse complement strand
CTTCAGCTTGGGCATTTTTATCCTTTCGGTTACGAAGGAGGACGCTGAAATCGCCGCGGCAGCCCACACTGGCCGGGCGATTCGTAGAACGCGTTCCCTTCGAGGAAGCGGGCCGCATAGACGCATTGATGCGGCATATCAACCGTTGTGGAACTGACGCGGCTGTCGTGCGATAGGCCAAGCATGGACGACAGCCCGACGCAGCCGATCGAGACCCCTTCCACGGCCCCTGCGCCGGTCGACACGCAAAAACGTCGCAAGCGGCGGATACTGCGCAACATCCTGCTGGGAATCGTCGCGGTCATCGTCGCGATCTGGCTAGTGCTGTACATCACCAAGGGGCGCTTCCTGAAGCATCCGTTCGAGCGCGTCGTCGGCTCGCTCACGCACCGGACGCTGACCGTGCGCGGCGATTTCCAACTCTATTTTGCACCGTTCCGTATCAAGCTGTACGCGGAGAATTTCACGCTCTCGAACCCCGGCTGGGTGAGCAAGCCCAATTTGTTCCAGGCGGACAAGCTCGACACGCGGATCGCGCCGCTGTCGCTGCTCTTCGGCAAGCGGCGGCTGTATTGGCTCGATCTCGTCAACGGCGCGGTCGACCTGGAGTGGAATGCGCCGCACACGGCCAACACCTGGACGTTCTCGAACAAGAAGGGTGGCACGCCGCTCGAATTCCCGCGGATCGACGTGGCGACCGTGACGGGCACGACGGTGCGCTATCTCGATCCGCGAATGCGCGTGCTGGCGGACCTCAAGGTCGCCGATATCCGATCGGTCGACGCGACGATAGGGCGCGCGGTCGGGCTGACCGGCAAGGGGCGGTTGCGCGAGACGCCGTTCACCGTGACGGCGCAGCTGCTCTCACCGGACGCGACCGCCAATCGCGGGCAGAACAAGCTGGTCGCGCGGGCGCGGGCGGCGGGGAACATCATCGACGTCGCGGGCACGCTGCCGAGCATCGCCGATGTCGAGAACGTGCCGCTCGCGGTCACTGCGCGGGGCGCCAATCTGTCGACGCTGCTCGGCGTGATCGACGTCGCGATCCCGAATACGCGGAAATACAAGCTGCGCGCACAGCTCATCAAGCGAGGCGACGAATACGCCTTCACCCATCTGCGCGGTGTTGCGGGCCGGACCGATCTGGCGGGCAAGCTGACGATCGTCAATGGCGAGCGCATCCACCTCGATTCGGTCCTCACGACCAAGAGCCTCGACATCATCGATGCGGCACCGTTCATCGGTTTCAATCCCGACATCGTCGAGTCGAAGGGCGCGGTGGCCGCCGCCGCCGCGACGGGCGCCGCACCGCAACGTCTGCTGCCTGACGGGAATCTGCCGGTCGCGACGATGCAGCTCTTCGACGCCGACCTGAAATGGACGATCGGGGTGGTGAAGTCGCGCAACCTGCCGATTTCGAATATCGATCTGACGCTCGACCTGGAGCGTGGGCGGCTGGCGCTGTCGCCGCTGACCTTCTCGATGGCGCGCGGCAACGTGGCCTCGGACGTCATCTTCGACACGCGCGCACGGCCGAGCGCGGTGTCCTACGACATCCGCCTCGCGCCGACGCCATTGGGCCGGCTTCTCAAAGGCTATGGGCTGACCGAGGCCGGGACCACCGGGACCGTCAAGGGCCGGATCAAGCTCGATGGCCGTGGCGACTCGATCCACGATTCGCTGGCGTCATCGCGCGGGCGGATCGCGTTCGTGTTGCCGTCGGGGGCGCTTTCGGTGCGCAACGTTCAATTGGCCGAGCTCGACATCGGCACGTTTGCGCAGCGGATGTTCCAGGGGAAGCTGGACGAGCCGGTACAGATCAATTGCGGGCTGATCGGCTTTACCGTGCGCGGCGGCGTCGCAGCGGCGGACCCGATCCTGATCGACACGCGCAAGAACGTGATCGTTGGCCGTGGCGGTTTCAGCTTCCGCAACGAGGCGGTCGACCTGGCGTTTCGGGCGGATTCGAAGAAGTTCAGCCTGTTCGCGGGACAGTCGCCGGTGGGGGTCGGCGGCTTGTTCGCGGCTCCGAAGCTCAGCGTGATCTCGAAGGATCTGCTTGCGCGGGTCGGGAGCGGACTGGGCCTGGCGTTGGTGGCGACGCCGGTCGCGGGGATCCTGGCCTTCGTCGATGTCGGCGATGCGAAGTCTACCGCGTGCGGGCCGGTCCTGTCCGGGGCTACGGCGGCGGCGCAGCGGACGACCAAGGGCCAGCCGCGTGACGACGTGGGGCATGGAACGACGGCCAAGGCCGAGGACGGGAAGACGTCGGACGCGGAGCGGAAGGGGCAGCGGAAGAAGTTTCTGGGGATTTTCTGAGGGGGTGGGGAGGATGGTACGCCCCCTTCCCACCGTGCTTTTTCTAGCGTGACGCGAGCGCCGGCTCGATGGCTTAGCGCTTTTAAAGGGCTAGCGTTGCGTGTCCGTGGGTCCCGGCGTCCGCCGGGATGATGGATTGGGGTGTGAGCGGGGCTCGGTGGTGGACATGCGGGTCGGATATTGCCGTGGTCGGGTGCTACCTGTGGCCGGATGTCGCGCGTAGGTGTGAAGTACATACGCTGATCGAGTCGAATAGCGGCTTGGCTACGACGCTGCCGTCGCTAAGCGCTTACTCCTCACCACACCAACCCCGTCACCCCGGCGGACGCCGGGGCCCATGGTTGGGTCCGCTCAGACGGATAGCGCTCCGTGCCCGTGGGTCCCGGCGTCCGCCGGGATGACGGAGAGGGGTGATGATGTGGGGGCGTTGCGGTTTGCGGTGACGTCTTTTGCCCCTCCCGCTTGCGGGTGGGGAGGGCTGATCGCGGACCGGACGCGGGTACGTACGTCGTGCCCTCCCCTAGCCCCTCCCGCAGGCGGGAGGGAATCCTTATCCGTGGTCGTGACCGTCGTGCCCTTCATGGGCGTGCCCGTCATCCTGCAACCGGTGCATTGCCTCGAGCACGTCGTCCATTCGCGCGGGGTCGCCGATCGCCAGGACATGGCCTTCACTGCCCGCGGTCAGCGGATCGCCGTTCCAGTCGCACATGCGGCCCCCTGCCCCTTCAACTACCGGCACAAGAGCGGCGAAGTCGTAGAGCTTGAGACCGGATTCGCAGACCACGTCGAGATGCCCGCTCGCGAGCAGGCCGTAATTGTAGCAGTCGCCGCCATAGACGGGGCCCTGCCTCGGATTGCCGCCCGAGATTGCCGCGACCAGCGCCAAATAATGCGGGACGTCGACCTCGTCGAAGAGGTGCGGGCTGGTGGTGGCGATCGTCGAGCCTGCCAACTCGCGGCAGGTACGCGTGCGGACCGGTACGCCGTTCAAAGTCGTCGGACGCCCCGCTACACCAACCCAACGCTCGCGCTGGATAGGCTGGTCGATGATCCCGAGCACCGGCCAACCATCCTCGACCAGCGCGATCAACGTGCCGAAGATCGCGCGCCCCACGGTGAAGCTGCGCGTGCCGTCGATCGGGTCGAGCACCCATTTGCGGTTGGTGACACCCGTCTTCTCGCCGAACTCCTCGCCAACGATGCCGTCGCCCGAGCGCTCCGCGTCGAGCAGTCGCCGCATCGCCGATTCGGCCTCGCGGTCGGCGCGGGTGACGGGGGACTGGTCGTCCTTGACCTCGACGCCGTGCTCATGGCGGAAATAGGGTCGGATGACGTGGCCCGCAGCATCCGCGAGGCGGTGCGCGAGATCGATATCGGCTTGGGTTACTGGCATATTTCCAGCCTATCGAGCGCGAGCGTCACGGGCAATGGACGGATCGATCACGCCAGCGTAGGTCATTGCGATCTAAACGGAGTATCATCCATGCGCCTCGTCTCGACACTTGCCACCGCCGCTGCCCTCCTCGTCGCGGCGCCTGCGCTGGCGGCACTCGCGCCCGGCGCCAAGGCTCCGGATTTCACCACGCGCGGCGCGATCGCCGGCAAGGTGTTCACCGTCCACCTCGCCGAGCAGCTGAAGAAGGGCCCGGTCGTGCTCTACTTCTTCCCGGCGGCCTACACCGGCGGCTGCAACGCCGAGGCGCATGCGTTTGCGGAAGCAATCCCGGCGTTCACCAAGGCAGGCGCGACCGTGATCGGCATGTCGGCCGACAATGTCGAGACGCTCAGCAAGTTCTCCGCCGAGAAGTGCGCGGGCAAGTTCGCGGTCGCCAGCGCCGGGCCTAACGTGGTCAAGGGCTACGACGTCGCGCTCGGCAAGCAGATGGCAGGGCGCGACATCACCAAGCGCACCAGTTACGTCATCGCCAAGGATGGCCGCATCGCGTTCGTGCATGACGAGATGAACCCCGAGGCGCATGTCTCGACGACGCTTGCTGCGGTCCAGAAGCTGACGGGCAAGTAATCGATCGAAACCGGACCGGCAATTACCTGCCGGTCCGGTGACATTATGATAACGCTTTCGGGTCTATCGCTTTGGCGAGGACGCGGGGGATGACATGCGCGACGTACGAGTGGCCGGATCGATACGGGACGCAAGACCGGACGCGACTCTGTTCGAGCGGATCGGCGTGTTCCTCGACGAGCAGAAGCTGAGCCCCGATCCCGCGCATTATGCGTTTGCCTATGCCGTGATGTCGGCGCCCGAGAGCCAGCTGGCTTTGGAGGTCGCCGCCTTGACGCAGGACGGTGTTCGTCTCACCCGATCGGATATCGAGCGTCTCGGTGGAACGGTCGTCGACGAGCCCCCGTCGGGCCGATCGCGGCGGACCAACGGCGCTGCAGACTCCAACCCCGATCGGACACCCGATACCGCGATCGCGCTCGTGATCGAGACGCAACAGCAGGTCGATGGCTTCGTGCAGATCGTGCGGACGATCCAGGCCGAGACGCATGGCTTTGGCCGTGAACTGGCCAAAAGCGCGGCGTCGATCACGCAGTTGGCGGAGATCGACGAGATCGCGGAAATCACGAGCGCGATGATCGCCCGTATCCACGACAGCGAGGTGCGTCTGGCAGCGGCCACCGCAGAGGCCGATTCGCTGCGGTCGAAGCTGATCGAAGCGCGCGATACGGCGCGCCGCGACGTGCTGACCGGCCTGCCCAACCGACGCGCGTTCGAGGAAGCGTTCGCGACGCGCGATCGGGATGCCGGGCCCTATTGCCTCGCCTTGTGCGACATCGACCGGTTCAAGCGGATCAACGACGTGCACGGCCATGGCGTCGGCGACCGCGTGCTCACCGCGATCGGTCAGGCGATGGCGGCCGAATGCGCGCCACATCTCGTCGTCCGCCACGGCGGCGAGGAATTCGCGGTGCTGCTCGGCGGGATCGCCTTGGCCGAAGCCGCAGACATGCTCGATTCCGTCCGCGCGACGGTCGCCGCCAAACGCTTCCGCAACCGCGAGACAGACACCGCGCTCGGCGTCATTACGGTATCCGCCGGCGTGACCGCGATCCATGCAGACGAGGCCGCCGAAACCGCGTTCCAGCGGGCCGACCAGTTGCTCTACACCGCGAAGAAGGACGGGCGCGATCGGGTCTGCGCGGGTTGATCCCGAGGGTTGGCGCGATTTGCGACGTAGAATTGGTGCGTTGTACCAACTCGATCGTCGCGAAAACAAGAAATCGTTCAATACCAATAATTTAAGAAACTGGCACGCGCCATGCAATTCATTCGATATCGGCAACCGGATGATCCGGCGCCCGACCATCGAAGGAAATATCTCATGTCGATCCGTTTCGAAACCGCTCAGCGCATCGCCTTCTCGCTCGTCGGCGCACTGTTCTTCGCAGCCATCGCAGTCGGCACCGCCGTCCCGATCATCCCCATCGCCTGATCGGGACACCCATCATGAACCGCAGCATCCTCATCGGCCTCATCGCCTTTTCCACCACCATCCTGCTGATCGCAACACAGACCGGCGGCGCGCTCGCCTGACCGACGAAGCGCCGGCCGAGCGTAACGGTCAGGCGGGCGAGGCCAATCCCACCGGCCCTACGGGGGCCTCTTCTTCACGCGAATAGGTCCCGATCAACAGCCCTGCCGCCAGCACATGCCCGGTGATAGCCTCGATCACCTCAGAGCGCCCGGGTGTCGCGCCGACATCCCCTGCCCCCGCGCCGATCGCGAAGACCTGGAACGCATAGCGATGCTCGCCGTGACCGCTCGGCGGATCGGGCGGCAACCAGCCCTCGCGCAGATACGAATTGCGACCGACGTCGCGACCTTTCGCGTCGCCCTCGCCGTCTGCAGCGATCGCGCCTTCGGCTAGTTGTCCCGCATCCGCCTCGAGTCCCCAGATGATCGCGTGGACCAGGGGTTGCGGGGCCGGAGCATCGGCATCCTCGACGATCAGCATCATGCGCTCGGTCCCCGCCGGCGGTTCGCTCCACATAAGTGGTGGCGACACGCCCTCCCCGTCCGCCGTGAAGCGAGGCGGCATCCGTGCTTCGTGCGCGAACGCCGGGCTGGTCAGGGTCAACGTCTCGAAGTTCTCTCCGAGCTGGACGATCGCCAGCTTGTCGATCCCGGCACGCAGGCCGCTCATCGCGTGGCCAAGCCAGGAAGGGATATGTTCGAGCATGGCTTATCCTTCCGACGGGCAGGTTTCGGCACGACGGGCGGGGGCTGCGCCGTCATACCAGTCGCTCTGCGGGCCCATCTTGGCTGCGTCATGGTAGCAGACCTGGGTCTTGCCGCGCTTGGGGTCGACGATCAACGTCCAGTTGTGGTCGCCGCAATTATGCTCTTCGCAGCCCCAGGAGGCGACCCGGTCGCCCATTTTGAAAACGGGCGTTGCGGGTCCCGATCGACCGCGGATCATCTCGCGCAGCTTCGCGTCGCCGACCGCGTTGACGAGGCCGGTCGCAACGTCGGTGCGATCGAAGAAATCGACGCCGTCGACCGCATCGTGGGGATATTTGCCGACATAGGCGGTGATCGGCGTCGTCTGCGCCTGGCCTGCAATCGGCGCTGGCGCGCGCGTTTCGGGCGGGGTGAAGCCGCTGGGCGCAGCGGTCTTGGTGGGATCGTCGTTGCGTCCGCACCCACCGACGAGAAGCGGCACCGCGAGCAACGCGACCGCGATTGCCGTCCTCATGATCGCACCGTCGTCATAGCCAGATCTCCTCAACCCCCTTTGCAACGCATCGACCGGCATCGTGGTTGCGGAGGGGGGCCGATGCGACCATCTCGGGTCCATGGAGCATGATCTCGATCGTTTCGTCGCGGCGCAGGACGGCGTCTATCCGCAGGCGCTGGCTGAGTTGCAGCGCGGGGCCAAGCGCAGCCACTGGATGTGGTTCATCTTCCCGCAAATCGCCGGACTGGGCCAAAGCGCCATGGCGCGAACCTATGCGATTGCCGGGGCGGACGAGGCTCGGGCGTATCTCGCGCATCCGGTACTCGGGCCGCGACTGATCGAGGTCACGCAGACGGTGACGGCCGCGCCCGGATCGGCCGAAGCAATTCTGGGCGGAATCGATGCGGTGAAGTTGCGGTCATCGATGACGCTGTTCGCCGCGGTTGCCGACGATCCCTCACCGTTCCGCGCGGCGCTCGACCGGTTCTTCGGTGGCGAAGACGACCAGGCGACATTGGACCTGCTACGCCGGACGGCGAACCGATAAGATAGGGGCATTGGCGGCAACGCGTGTAGTGTGACCGCGGGGCCTTCCGCCCCATGAGGTGCCGTGATGGCGAAGAGCCAGAAGAAATCGAGCAAGGAAGTCCGCAAGCCCAAGGCCGAAAAGGCTCCCAAGGCGAACGCGTCCAACCCGACCACCAAGGGCAAGCCCGTCGAGATGACGACGCTGAACTGAGGCACACCGGGGCGGGTAGCGCGCCGGCAAGATTTTCGACCGGACGATGACGGGGCGTCTTCCGTTGTTCCAGTCGATCGGGCGCAGTGCAGTGTGCCCGAGACAATCACGCGGCCAGCAAATTAACCCTGCTGCCTGACCACCCGATCCAGATCAGCCGACCGCGGCGATCTGGCGTAGTGCCTGTTCGAAGACTTCGACCGGTTGGCCGCCCGAGATCAGATGCCGGTCGTTGATCACGATCGCCGGTACCGCATTGATCCCGCGAGCGCGCCACAGTTCCTCCGCCGCGCGAACTTCGTCCGCGTAGCGGCTCGACCGCAGCACCTCTTCCGCGGCAACGGGATCAAGCCCGGCCTTTGCGGCGGCATCGACCAGCACGCCGTAATCGCCGGGGTCGGCGTTGTCGGTAAAATTGGCGGTGAAGAGTGCGTGCTTGAGCGCCGCTTGGCCCCCTTCGATCTGCGCCCAGTGCAACAGGCGGTGCGCGTCGAACGTGTTGTAGATCCGGCTCGTCTCGGTCATCACCATCGTGAAGCCGAGCTCTCGCGCGCGGTCGACGATCATCGCGCGGTTCGCCGCCGACTGCTCAGGCGTAGACCCGTATTTTTCCGCGATATGGTCGCCGATATTCTGGCCACCTGCGGGCATCGCCGGATTGAGTTCGAACGGCTGGAAGACGATCTCCGCGTCGAGCGCATCCGCCGCGCGGGCCAACGCCTCTTCCAGCGCGCGCAGGCCGATGATGCACCAAGGACACGCGATGTCCGATACGAAATCGATCTTGAGATGGGCGGTCATATCAGTCTCCGGCAAGCGCGCTCCGCGGTAGATGGCGGCGGTCTGATGAGCAACCGCGAGGCTTTCGGCTGGTCATGGCCGCCCGCCTCCCTACATCCGCTCGATGGCCAATCCGACCGCAGATCTTTTCGGCACGCCCGTCCTGCCAGGGCTCGAATATCACGACGCGCTGCTTAGCCAAAACGAGGAGACGGCGCTGATCGCCCGGATCGACGAACAGGACTTGGCGCCATTCCAGTTTCAGGGGTGGCTGGGCAAGCGGCTGACCAAGTCGTTCGGCTGGCATTACGACTTCGACACGAGCCGGTTCGGCGAGACCGATCCGTTGCCCGACTGGCTGCTGCCGATCCGCCAGCGCGCCGCCGCGTTCGCGATGCTGCCCGAGGAGGCGCTCGTCCAGGCGCTTTTGATCCGGTACGATCCGGGGGCGGGGATCGGCTGGCACCGCGATCGGCCGGTGTTCGAGCATGTCGTCGGGATTTCGCTCGGCGTGCCGGCAACGATGCGGTTCCGGCGACGTACGGCGGGCGGATTCGACCGCGTTGCCGTGCCGCTTGCGCCCCGCTCGGCCTATCATCTCAGCGGCGAGGCGCGGCATGACTGGGAGCACAGCATCGCCGAGATGGAGGTGACGCGCTGGTCGATCACCTTCCGCAGCTTCACCGCCAGCGCACGGTCAGACCGGCGCTGACGGTCGAAACTCAGACGTCGAGGTTGGCGACGTTGAGCGCGTTGTCCTGGATGAACTCGCGGCGGGGTTCGACGACTTCGCCCATCAGCTGGGTGAAGATCTCGTTCGCGCTCTCGGCGTTGACCGCTGTGACGCGGAGCATCGAGCGGACCGAAGGGTCGAGCGTGGTTTCCCAGAGCTGTTCGGCGTTCATCTCGCCGAGACCCTTGTAGCGCTGGATCGCTAGGCCTTTCCGCCCGGCGGTCAGGATCGCGTCGAGCAGGTGGCTCGGACGCGAGACCTGCGTCGAGCCGCGTGCGGCAACGGCGGTGACCGAGCCGATCACACCGGCGCCAGGTTCCGCACCCTCTTCAGCCTCGGGTTCTTCGGCCTGCGAGGCCTTGCTGACGGGGACGAGGTTCGAGGTGTGGGCGTAGCTCTCGGCGTGCTCGCCCGACAGAGCGTGCAGCTTGCGCGCCTCGGCCGACACCAGGAAGCTGGCCTCGATGATGTGGTGGTCGGTCACGCCGCGCCACGCGCGCTGGAAGTGGATGCCGCCGTCTTCGGTCAGTACCGCGGTCCAGCGGGCATCGCCGTCGTCGAGTTCGAGACGACGCGTCACGACTTCGAGACGCGACGTCCGGTCCTCGACCGAAGCCTCGGGATCGAACACGCCGCCGAGCGCCAGCGCCTCGATCATCCCGGCGTCGTAGCGCTTGGGAACGTAGCGCATCAGCGTCCGCATCCGGCGCGCGTGATCGACCAGATCCTTCAGGTCGCGACCCGAGCGACCGCCACCGGGACCGTCGAGCACCATCGTATTGACGCCTGCATCGACCAGATACTCGTCGAGCGCCGCGTCGTCCTTGAGGTAGACCTCGGACCGGCCCTTGGTCGCTTTGTAGAGCGGCGGCTGAGCGATGTAGAGATACCCGCCCTCGATGATCTTCGGCATGTGGCGGTAGAACAGCGTCAGCAGCAGCGTGCGGATGTGCGCGCCGTCGACGTCTGCGTCGGTCATGATGACGATCTTGTGGTAACGCAGCTTGTCCGCGTTGAAATCGTCGCGGATGCCGGTGCCCATCGCGGTGATGAGCGTGCCGATCTCGCGGCTTGACAGCATCCGGTCCTCGCGCGCGCGCTCGGTGTTGAGGATCTTGCCGCGCAACGGAAGGATCGCCTGGAAATGGCGATCGCGGCCCTGCTTTGCCGAGCCGCCTGCCGAGTCACCCTCGACCAGGAACAGCTCGGACTTGGCGGGATCGCGCTCCTGGCAGTCGGCGAGCTTGCCGGGCAGCGAGGCGATGTCCATCACGCCCTTGCGACGCGTCAGTTCGCGGGCGCGCTTGGCGGCTTCGCGCGCGGCGGCGGCGTCGATGATCTTGGCGACGATCGCCTTGCCGTGCGCGGGGTTCTCTTCGAGCCATTCGGCCATCTTGTCGGCCATCAGGCTTTCCAAGGGCTGGCGGACTTCGGACGAGACGAGCTTGTCCTTGGTCTGGCTGCTGAACTTCGGATCGGGCAGCTTGACCGAGACGATCGCGGTGAGGCCCTCGCGCATGTCCTCGCCGGTGAGCTGGACCTTTTCCTTCTTCAACATGCCGGATTTCTCGGCATAGTTGTTGAGCGTGCGGGTCAGCGCGGCGCGGAATGCGGCCATGTGCGTGCCGCCGTCGCGCTGCGGGATGTTGTTCGTGAAGGCGAGGACGTTCTCGTAATACGAGTCGTTCCACTGGAGCGCGACGTCCATCGTGACGTCGTCGCGCGTGCCGCTGATCGCGACCGGCTCGGGCATCAACGGCACCTTGGCGCGATCGAGATACTTCACGAACGCAGCGATCCCGCCTTCGTAATAAAGTTCGACGGTCTTCATTTCCTCGTGTCGCGCGTCGCTGAGGAACAGGCGGACGCCCGAGTTGAGGAACGCGAGCTCGCGATACCGGTGTTCGAGCTTGTCGAAGTCGAAATCGGTGATCTTGAAGGTGGCGGGCGACGGGAAGAACGTCACGCGAGTACCTTTTTGACCCTCCGTAGCGGGTCCGACGACCTTCAACGGCGCTACCGCATCGCCGAAGGCGAAGCGCATGTAATGCTCTTCGCCGTTGCGCCAGATCGTCAGGTCGAGCCATTCGCTGAGCGCGTTGACGACCGAGACGCCGACGCCGTGCAGGCCGCCCGAGACCTTGTAGGCGTTCTCGTCGTTGGTGTTCTCGAACTTACCGCCGGCGTGGAGCTGGGTCATGATGACCTCGGCTGCGGACACGCCTTCCTCGGTGTGGATGCCGGTCGGGATGCCACGACCGTTGTCGGTGACCGAGACCGAGCCGTCGGCGTTGAGGACGATGTCGATCCGGTCGCAATGCCCCGCCAGCGCCTCGTCGATCGCGTTGTCGCTGACCTCGAACACCATGTGGTGGAGGCCCGAGCCGTCGTCGGTGTCGCCGATGTACATGCCGGGGCGCTTGCGGACCGCGTCGAGGCCCTTCAGGACCTTGATCGAGTCCGCGCCATAGTCGCCCATGTTCGGGAGGTTGGGATTGTTGGTTTCGGGGTTGGATGCCATGCCGAGTATATAGGCATTCGAGGGCCGAAACGGAAGCGAAATGGCCTGTAGGGGTGAGGCGTGCCGCGCCGGAAGTGCACGAAGTGCAGACGCTGGGAGCGTTTTGCGGCGAGTGTGCACTTCGAGGGTCGGGCGGGCTGGTTTCGAGGGGGTTGGGATCGCCATGCGGGGATGGTGACAGGGGTGGGCTGTGTAGGACAGCGCGCGCACCCTAGCACCGCGCCGGCGAAGGTAGCACCGCCCAGGCCAAGGTAGCACCGCCCCGGCGAAGGCCGGGGTCCAATTGGAAAGGTCGCAGTAACGACGAACTGCGCTCAGTCAGCAATGTCCCCCGATTGGGCCCCGGCCTTCGCCGGGGTGGTGCAGGCGTGACCCTCTCCCCTTGGGGAGAGGGAGGGAGGAGCCGGAGGCGACGGAAGGGTGAGGGGGAGTTGGGATCAGCGTCGCGAGACTCACTCCCCTCTCCCTTCCCGCGGCAAGGGCCGCGGGCCCCTTCCCTCTCCCCGGAGGGGCGAGGGAGACCGGCTTCAGAAGCGGTCGGCGCGTTGGCCTAGCAGGGTCACCTCGACGCGGCGGTTGAGGCGCATGCCGGCCGGCGTCGCGTTGGTCGCGACGGGCTGGTTCTCGCCGTGGCCGACTACGCTGAACCGCGCGCGCACCACGTCCATGTCGTCGAACGCCTGGCGGACGCTGGCGGCGCGACGCTCGGACAGGTCCTGGTTGTGCCCGTCCGTCCCGCGCGTGTCCGTGAAGCCGTCGATCGCGACGCGGACGCCGGGGTTGCCGCGCAGATAGCGGGCGAGCGGCCGCAGCTTCTCGATCGCGCCGGGACGCAGCACGGCGCTGTCGGTGCGGAACAGCACATCCTCCTGCAGCGTCAGCGTCGCGCCGCGCGGGGTCTGGCGGAAGCCGTAGTTACGCATCGCGCCGCGGTCCCACGTCGTGGTCGTCTCGACGATCGTCGTGCCGCCGCGGTCACCGCGATAGCCGCGCGGGTCGCGGCCGTACGCATCCCAGTCGAACCGGTCGCGGCGGGGGCCGGCGATGCGCGCGAATTCGCGGTTGGCGTCGTCGGCCTCCCGGGGGCTGATCCGGCCATCGCCGTTCGCGTCGAAGTTCGGCATCACGAACGCGATGCCGCGCCGCGTATTGCGCAGCTCGGGGAAGAGCACAGGCACGCCGGCGCCTTCCAGGCGATAGCCGGGGCGCAACCAGGGCGCGCGGCTCATGTCGTAGCGACCCTCGGGCCGTCCACCATCGCGGACCTGCGCGAAAACTGGGGCGGTGGTGGCTGCGACCATCAGGACGCCAAGGGCTGCGCGCGTGAATTTCCGGGTCATCATGATCTCTCCGTGTCGTCGATGGACGGAGCTTTGCCCGCGCCCGCTTGAACGCGCGGTGAGCCTGCTCGACAGCGCGCGTTCAGCCTAACGCCCGACTGTGATCCGCGTTGCCTGCGCGCCGATCGCGTCGAACAGCGCGTCTTCGGTGCCGGTCATCCACACCTGGCCGCGACCTGAGAGCCGGGCGAACAGCGCCGCGCGGCGGGATGGGTCGAGGTGTGCGGCGACCTCGTCGAGGAGCAGGACGGGGGGCTGGCCGGTGCGTTCGGCGACGAGATCGGCGTGGGCGAGGACGATGCTAAGCAGAAGCGCCTTTTGCTCACCGGTCGAGGCGAGCGACGCGGCTCGCGCCTTGTCGAGGTGCGTGACGATAAGGTCGACTCGGTGCGGGCCGCTGAGCGTGCGCCCGGCAGCGGCATCGCGCGTGCGGCCCTGGGCGAGGTCGGTTTGCAGGCGAGTGGTATCGCCGTTCCAGCCTTCGAGTGTCAGACCGGCGCGGGGGAATGGGCCGTCGTCCTGATGCGCAAGCCTCGTCCCGAGCAGGGCGACGGTCTCGCGCCGGGCAGCATCGACCGCGGCGCCGTGCTCGGCCATCTGCGCTTCGAGCGCGGAGAGCCAGTCGCCGTCGGGGCGCCCTTCGTCGGCAAGCAGGCGGTTTCGCGCGCGCATCGCCGCGTCGTAGCGCGCGGCGTGGTGGGCGTGGCTCGGGGCGAGCGCCAGCGTGAGGCGGTCGAGGAAGCCGCGACGCTCGCCCGCGGGAGCGACGAAGAGGCGGTCCATCGCGGGGGTGAGCCAGAGGATCGTGAGCCATTCGGCGAGTGCGTTGGCGGTGGTGGTGGCGCCTTGGATGCGAACGATGCGGCGCTCGGGGGCGGAGGCTAGCGTACCGGTTGCGACGTCGACTTCGCCGGCTGCTGGCGCGTCGCCCGGCTGCGTCTCGCCCTCTTCTAACTCCCCTTCCGCTTGCGGGAGGGGTGCGTTTTCCTCGACGCCGGACGCCAGTACGTACGTCGTCCCCTCCCCTAACCCCTCCCGCAAGCGGGAGGGGAATTCTGCCGCGTTCTTCTGCGAGCTCTCTGGAAACAGCGTGGCCGCGACGCCGAAACCCCCTGCCCCGCCTTGTCGCGTCATCTCGCCGAGTGCGGCTCTTCGCAGCCCACGGCCGGGCGCTAGCAGTGACACCGCCTCCAAGATATTCGTCTTGCCCGCGCCGTTCTCGCCAGTCAGCACGACGAAGTTTGGTCCCGGCGCCAGCGTCAGGTCGGCATGATTGCGAAAATCGGTGAGGACGAGGCGCGAGAGCATTGCCTCGGCCTTAGAGGACTTTCAGAGCCAATTGCATCGCCCTTTTCCGTTCGCCGCGGGCGAAGTCGAAGGCACGGCACGAGCACCGGTGCTTCGACTTCGCTCAGCACGAACGGGTAAGGGACCGATCCGATCACATCTGCGCTAGCGACACGTCCAGTCCGCTATCGAGCATCACGTCAGGCGGCGATCCGCTCCGGCGCGATCGCGGCTGCTGCGGTCGCGGCCTTCTGCGTGCTGAGATACGATGCGAGCGCCGGTCCGAGTTCGCGCTGCGCTCGCAGATACGCGACGGGCGTGACGATCCCGAGCCGTTCGCGCGCGGCCTCCAGCGGTTCGTGGAGCAGTTCGAGATAATCTTCGCCCGATACCCACTTCGCTTTCCGCCCGTTGCGATAGCCTTCCCAGACCGCCTTCGCGAACAGCTTGCTGCCGGTGACGCGCATGCTCTTCAGCGCCGCAGCCGAGCCGATCAGCGCCCAGCCGAGCCCGCCGACCTGCGCATAGCTGAACGCGACGAGTGCCGCTTCCCCCATGCTCTCGTCCGCCTTGTAGCCGGTCAGCACGTGCCAGATGTCGTGCGTGTCGCGTACCCGCCGGCCGAACCACGCGTAAGGATGCGCCATGTCGTCCTCGCTCGGCGTAAGCCGCGAAACCTCGACCAGCCCGTCCGCGGAATACCCCGTCGTCTCGAGGAAATTGCGATACGCCGCCCCGACCGTGCCGGGCGCGAAGCTCGCGACGAACGCGGGGTCGGAGAAACGCTGCGCCAGTTCGACGCGGTCATAGGCGATCCGCCCGCCCTGCTCGGAAGCGATCAGCCGCGCGTAATTCATCGGCGCATTGCCGACGTTCAGCGCGCGCATGATCCGGAACACCTGCGTCGTGTCGTCGCCGTTGGCGAGCAATTTCTTGATCGCATCGAACGCCGTACGCCAATCGCGACGACCGGTCGTACCGGGAAACGGAGGAAGCTTCGCCATCGAGTCGACTCCTTACTGACATTGCTGTTAGTATTGAGCAGCGGGCGAGGAGTCAATCGAGGACGGTGTCTACTTCGACGCGCATCTGCGTGGCCGCTTGCGCAAGGTCGTGATCGAGCGTCGCTAAGGACCACCCGCGGGCGACGACGATCGCGAGGTGAAGGGCGTCTCCGGAGCGCAGCTTCAGATCACCCCGATCGAGCAACGTCGCCGCCAACGCAAAATCGGTTTCGGTGACTGACTCCACGTGAAGTTCCCTGGCGCAAAACCGTTGCCACGCCTTCATCACACCGTTCCAACCAGCGGTGTCGATGACGCCCAATCGCCGTTTCATCGCAAGCGCACCGGAAAACTCAGTGATGACCCAATGGCTGACCGCCAGAGTATCAGTCTGTCGCGATAGCCAGGCACGTACATTCTCGCTTTGCGCCTCGGCGGTGAAGGCAGACACCATCACCGCCGTATCGCAGTAGAGAGTCAATACCGCGATTCGTCGCGCATCTGCCGGACCAGGTCACGTGCAGATGTCGGATCGTAAGGTAGCGACTTCGCCAGCGCCTCTAACGCGTCGACGTCGATGGGCTTGCGGCGGGGGAGCGGCGGGGCCTCGGGGGTCACGCGGGCGAAAGGTTGGCCGTTGCGCGTGATCTGCACGGCCTCGCCAGCTTCGAGCCGGTCGATCAGCGTGCCTAGTTCGTCTTTCAGATCCGCGATGTTGATCGAGTCCATGATCCGGCTCCTGCCTGCCGCGCCGCTATACCACGGCGCGACAGGCAGACCGAATCACACCCGCATTGGCATCAGTACGTACAGCGCGGGCGACTTGTCGTTCTCGCGGATCAGCGTCGGGGCGGCGGCGTCGGCGAGGTGCACCTCGACCATGTCGCCGTCGATCTGCGCGAGGATGTCCATCAAATAGCGGCTGTTGAAGCCGATCTCGAACGGGAGCGCGACGTAATCGCCGGGGACTTCCTCCGCCGCGGTGCCGTTTTCGGGCGACGTCACCGACAACGTGATCTTGTCGCGGTCGAGCGCCATCTTCACGGCGCGCGTCTTCTCCGTCGCGATCGTGGAAACGCGGTCGACGCCTTCCATGAAGCTCTTCGGGTCGATCTTGAGGATCTTGTCGTTGCCGGTCGGGATCACGCGGCTGTAATCCGGGAACGTGCCGTCGATCAGCTTCGAGGTCAGGATCGCCTGGCCGAGGTCGAAGCGGATCTTGGTCGGCGATAGCGAGACGCCGACCGAGCCATCGACCTCGTCGAGCAGCTTGCGCAGTTCGCCGATGCATTTGCGCGGCACGATCACGTCGGGCATCGATTCGGCACCCTCGGGACGCGGCAGCGTCACGCGCGCGAGGCGGTGACCGTCGGTCGCGGCGGCCTTCAGCACCGGGTTCGAGCTGTCGCCGTCGGCCACGTGCAGGAAGATGCCGTTGAGATAATAGCGCGTCTCTTCGGTCGAGATCGCGAAACGCGTCTTGTCGATGATCTGCTTGAGCGTCTCGGCGGGCAGCTCGAACTGGGTCGGCAGTTCGCCCTCGGCGATCACGGGGAAATCGTCGCGCGGCAGCGTGCCGAGCGAGAAGCGCGCGCGGCCTGCGACGATGCTCATCCGGCCTTCCGACGCGGCGAGCTGGACCTGTGAGCCCTCGGGGAGCTTGCGTGCGATATCGAACAACGTGTGCGCGGACACGGTGGTCGCGCCGGGCTGGTCGACCGCCGCTGCGATCGATTCGTTGATCTGCAAGTCGAGGTCGGTCGCCATCAGCTTGAGCGTGCCCTCGGCGGTCGCCTCGATCAGCACGTTCGACAGGATGGGGATGGTGTTGCGCCGCTCCACCACGGACTGGACATGGCTCAGCCCCTTGAGGAGCGTTGCGCGTTCGATCGTCGCCT
>Ga0308164_10002666_pt1 | contig 17339 bp, 18 predicted proteins | sample PhyTR2_FD_201031 | JGI IMG/M metagenome (GOLD analysis project Ga0308164, IMG submission 201031) | Phyllosphere microbial communities from UC Gill Tract Community Farm, Albany, California, United States - DLSLT.R2 | ecosystem: Host-associated > Plants > Phyllosphere > Unclassified | place: USA... | reverse complement strand
CTCTTGCCGGGGCTTTATTCGGACTTGAAGTATTGGCCATTGGACGTATGCGTTACGACGCGCTTTTCCCTTGCGTGGTTGCGGCAATCGTTGCTGACCAGGTGGGGCAAGCCTGGGGCGTGGTTCATACGCATTACGTCATTGGCGAAGTGGTTCCGGTACAGCTCTGGAGTGTCATGGCTGTGGTCGCCGCTGGGATTGTCTTCGGCCTTGCGGGCCTGTTATTCGCGACAGCGACTCACACGCTCGGGGCGTTGGTTAAGCGGCTCATCACCTATTCACCCTTAAGACCCTTCGCCGGCGGCCTGCTGATCGCAGTCGCAGTGTGGGCGCTCGGTCGTAACCATTACGTCGACGTCTATACGTATATCGGACTGGGCATTCCGAGCATCGTCCAATCCTTTCAAATGCCAATGGCTCCTTGGGACTGGTTTGGAAAGATGGTGTTCACCGTTGTCTCCCTGGGCAGTGGATTCAAGGGCGGCGAAGTCACTCCGCTGTTTTACATTGGCGCCACATTGGGCAATGCGCTAGCGCCCCTGCTGCATCTTCCCTTCGCCATGCTGGCCGGTATCGGTTTTGTCGCCGTCTTCGCGGGCGCGGCTAATACGCCGCTGGCAACCATTGTGATGGCCATGGAACTCTTCGGGCCCGAAATTGCTCCACTTGCAGCCATCGCCTGTATCGCCAGTTACCTCGTATCCGGACATACCGGGATCTATCACGCCCAGCGCGTCGGCCACAGCAAGCATCACCGTCCTTTGCCGGAGGAAATCCGGCTCTCCGATATCAAGCAATTTCATGCTCAAAGTGAATCCGCCAGCGAGCAGAAAGTGCAAGAGTGAGGGGCAGCTTGCGGCCCAAAACGACCGATCAATCAAGGGCAGGACTGTCCATTTGCAGAGCAATGGCATCAGGTCATAGCTTTTGGGTCTACAGTCTTGTCTATCGGGCACTGGAAGAAATTGAAATGAACGTGTCGTCTTCGATCTCGCCGCCAAGGAATATCGTCCTGCTGGGATATGGCGGTTTGCTACCGTTTGTTGGTCTCGCGCTACTTGTCCTCACTTCTCGTGAATATCGGCCGTTTTGCGCTGTGGCGCTGGTCAATTATGGCGCTGTCATCTTGAGCTTCATCGGCGCCTTGCACTGGGGCTTTGCCATGTCAGTGCAAAGCATGAGTGCCCAATTGCGCCGCGACCGGTTTATATGGAGCGTCATCCCGGCTCTTATCGCTTGGCTCAGCACGTTACTGCCAGTGCCGTTGGGGTGCTCGCTGTTGATCGTCGGATTTGTCGTCCACTTCTGGCAGGACCGACAGTTGGTTCGGGTTGTGAGCCTGCCCGCCTGGTACCTGCCCATGCGGTTGCGCCTGACCACTGTGGCTTGCGTTTGCCTGCTTGTTGGCGCAATCGCTGTAGCCATTCATTCGTGAAACCGCGCCTGCCCGGGTCGTCTGCAGTGCCGGGCAGTCGCTTGTCGCGGCTGATGCGTTTTGGCAGTTTGGCCTCGGGCGTGGTGGGCGGCATGCTGGCCGAAGGTGCACGGCAGTTGTCTCAAGGTAAACGTCCGGTGTTCAGTGACCTGCTGTTGACGCCGGGTAATGCGCAGCGCGTGGCCGAGCAATTGTCGCAATTGCGTGGCGCGGCCATGAAGATCGGACAGTTGTTATCAATGGATGCGGGTGATTTATTACCGAGCGAGCTTAGCGACATTCTTGCCCGCCTGCGTTCCGACGCGCATCCGATGCCCATGAGCCAGTTGGTAGCGGTCCTTGAAGAGAGCTGGGGTAAGGGCTGGGAAGGGCGTTTCGATCGGTTTTCCTTTACACCATTGGCGGCGGCATCCATCGGCCAGGTTCATTCCGCGCAAGGCAAAGACGGCCAACGCCTGGCGATCAAAGTGCAATATCCAGGTGTGCGCGAGAGTATTTCCAGCGATGTGGATAACGTCGCTACTTTGCTGCGCATGTCCGGGCTGCTGCCTCCCGGCATGGACGTCGTACCGCTGCTCCACGAGGCCAAGCGTCAATTGCAAGATGAAGCGGATTACCTGAAAGAAGCCACGCACTTGCGGCGCTTTCATCAACTGTTAGCCGACAGTCCGGACTTTCTGGTTCCGCGTGGGTATGCCGAGTTCAGTACGCCGAACATTCTGGTGATGTCCTTCGCCGACGGCGGCCCATTGGAGAGCCTTGAACATGCGCCACAGGCAGAGCGTGACCGGGTCATCACATTGCTGTTCGGCCTGCTTCTGCGCGAGGTGTTTGAGTTTCAGTGCGTCCAGACCGACCCCAACTTTGCCAATTACCGTTATCAGCAAGAAACCGGGCAGATAGTGTTGCTCGACTTCGGCGCCACGCGCCTTTATAGCCGTGACGGCACCGAGGCATTTCGGAGGCTGCTGGTTGCAGGCTGGCGTGACGACCGCGCCGCCATCACCGAGGCAGCGCTGGAAGTTGGCTACTTTCAGCATGAAACCCTGGCCAAGCATCGGTTATTGCTGACGGACCTCATCTGCCAGGCCTGTGAGCCACTGCGGCATCAAGGCGCCTATGACTTTGCAATATCCGACCTCGCAGGACGCTTGCGCGATGCAGGATGGCAACTGGGTGCCGATCGCGACTTCTGGCACACGCCACCGGTAGCTGTCCTGTTTCTGCATCGCAAGGTGGCTGGTTTGTACATGTTGGCTGCGAAGCTGAAGGCGAGGGTGGACGTGCGACGCCTGTTCGAGCCGTACGTAATGTGAGCGATTCCGGCGCGGAAAGTACCCCGGCAGGCTTACTCCTCGCTGCTTCGTTCTGTGACACCTCCTGTGCCTTCTAGCCAGTGGGGTAAGCGGTTTGCAGCAGCCGTACAGCGATGTGACAGCGTACACGACAAAGGCTTTGAGGGGCGGCAGCTGTCGGCCAGGAGCGGGCAGTCACTGTTGTTCGCCATCAAACGATGGACCGCGCCTCGCTTATCTCAGTTTGAACGCTGGTTTATCGCCGAATTGGCGCACTTCTACACCAACAATATAGATTCATGAGGTCCATGGAATTCTGAGCGTCTGCGGCTTAACATTGACGCCGACTCAACAGGAAGGCGGCAATGGATCTGAAGTTCAGTCACGTCGATGTACTGGTCAATAATCTCGAAGAAGCCTGTGCTTACTACGCACAGATACTTAATGCCAGGATATCCAAAACGCTCGTTTGGGAACGAGGTGGCCTGCATGTGCGCTACGCGATAGCGCTGATCGGTCAAGAGCGTTTCATGTTGGTACAGCCATTGGCGGGGAACCTGAGGGAGCTATTAGACTCCACGGGAGAAGGGATGATTTATCGCCACTGCTATTCGACGCCGGATATCGAGAAGGCCTACGACGACCTGATGTTCGCCGGTGTTCAGCCAGAAGACGAAAACGGAAAGCCCTTGGTCCGCGCGAACCTGCAGTCACCGTCCGGGACACGCATTATCTGGTTGCCTAAGCGCTTTGGGCACTTCTCCATCGAAATCCTGGAAGACAAGGCGTTAGAGGCATTTGTACAGGCTGCATTTTCCTGAGTCATGCGGCGATGAACGTCCGCTTGCGGCCAAAAGCGAACATCCCCGCCCACACACCGCCAGCGTCACACTTCATGTATTGGACAGTCGCCACTGACTGGGTGAAACCTTCTCCCATTGCCGAAACGCCCGGTAATAAGAGTTGACGTCCTCGTAACCGAGCAGATAAGCCACCTCTTTCAGTTCAAGGGTCGTATCAGCAAGCAAATGAAATCCGACTTGGCGCCGAGCCTCGTTGAGCAGTGCGCTGAACGTCGTACCCTCCGACGCTAATCGTCGTTGTAACGTTCGCTCGCTCTGCAAGAGTTCTTGGGCGAGATTCTGCAAACTTGGCCGCCCCGCCGCCAGGGCTCTTTTCAGCACTTCAATGACCTGCTCACAGAATCCTGCGGGAGCCTCAATTTCTCGCATTGCGGCAGTAAGGCCGGGGGTCATCATGTGCAACACGTCCGGATTGTGTTCAAGAAACGGTAAATCGAGGTCGGCGGCGCTCACGGTCAACTCGTCACGGTCCGTGCCGTAGCGAATGGGGCAACCGAAATAAATCGAATGGGTTTCCGGGGTCGGCGTTGGCCGTCTTAAACTCAATTGGACGGGCACCAAGTGTTTGCCGGTGCCTCGTCGACCTAGTTCCAGTAACAGAGCAAATCCAGCGTCCACTGAGGCGAAAGGCGCCGGCCCCGTGCCAGAAGGCCACTGAATGGTGAATGACACATTGCGCTGACGCTCTTCGATGCAAATCTGGTCGGGACTGCATAGGCGTTTGAAGCGGGAATACCTCGCAATTGCGTCGCGCAAGTCGGCGCCATATAACGCGGCGAGGAATGCCATTTTGTGTTTCGCACTGGGCGTGTCGCGAACCATTTTTATCGCGAAGGCGGGGTCTGCAGAAAGCGCCTCGATAGCATTCCAAACCGCAAAGAGCTGGCGCGTGCTGATAACAGCGGCTTCGTTCAGGTGAATGTCATGGGGCAGTTGAGCCTGATGTTGAATCAACGCGGGATCGAGTCCCAATTGCTCTATCGACTGCCAGAATACTCTGGGCAATTTACACCGCTCGGCGCCGGTCTGAAGGTGCGACATGTCTATGCTCCGAACCGCAGGTGAGCGGCAGTGCGTAGCGAAACGCCCGCTAATGGCGCGTTCCGCAAGTATTCTGGCGTAAACCGCCCAAGGGGTTATGCAGCTTCGCTCTTAACATTGTCGTCACTAAACCGGGCCAAGAGGCGCTCACGATGACAATGACGTTCTATACCAATCCCAACTCTCGCGGGCGCATGGTGCGCTGGATGCTCGAAGAAATCGGCTGCACCTATGAAACGATCATTCTGGATTACCAGCCGACCAGCCAGGATGATCGCTGGGGCGGTGCTGTGCTGGCAGCGCCGGCAGCAGCCGACCCAGATGATCCCAGCGTTATTTTTTTTCGCGACGTGAACCCGATGGGGAAGATCCCTGCACTCGTGCATAACGGGCAAACCATAACAGAAACCGCCGCGATCTGTGCGTATCTGGCTGATGCGTTCCCCGAAGCAAACTTGGCCCCCGTTGCAGCGGAGCGGGCGTCCTACTACCGTTGGATGTTTTTCGCCGCGGGCCCCTTGGAGCAGGCGGTAACCAACCACCGCGCCGGCTTCAACCCCACGCCGGACCAGGAGTTCTTCTTTGGCTATGGGAGCTACGAGCGCACCGTGGATCAACTCGAACGCGCAGTGTCGGCTCAGCCGTTCATTGCCGGAGCGCGTTTCACCGCCGCTGACGTTTATGTTGGCTCTCACATCGGCTGGGGGTTAGGGTTGGGCACCTTGCCGCACAGCGCCGCGTTTCTTGCTTACGCCGAGAAATTAATGGGCCGCGACGCTTATAAACGTGCGGTAGCGAAGGATGCAGCGCTGCTGGGGGCAACGGGCTAATACGCGAAATGAGCCTTCACAAAGGCCGCCACGGGCCGCTTCCTACCGGTCAAGACCAGCAGAAAACGGCCAGAAGCGGACGGTCACATCAGGCAGAAACCGACCGAGAGTGAAGGGCGCGCGCCAGGAACAACAAGACTGTTCGCGCCGGCGATCGGTAGAGGCGGCTTGCCGGTTCTACTGGGGTAGTTTGGCGATCACCTTGATCTCGAAGTCGAAGCCGGACAACCAGGTCACGCCGATAACGGTCGCCGTGGGGTAGGGCGCCTCGCCCCAGTACTCGGCCGCGACTTCCCAGATGGTTTCGAATTTGGAGTCGGGGTCTATGATGAAGATCGTCGTGTCGACCACATCCTCGAAACTGCTGCCGGCCTCGGCCAGGATCGCGGTGAGATTGGTGAAGGCCAGGCGAACCTGTGCTGCGAGGTCCGGCTCGGCCGAGCCGTCCTTGCGGCTGCCGACCTGGCCGGATACGAACAAAAAGCCGTTGGCGCGAATCGCCGGCGAGTAGCGGTGGCGTTCGTACAGTTCATGGCGGTCAGCCGGGAAAATGGCATCGCGTGTGCTGGTCATTGCATGGCTCCTTCGGGGCCGTTGCGGCCCGCTGTTTACGAGGTCTCCACTGTAGAAAGAAGGACGACCTGAATAAACGGGCAACTCTGGTCATGACTGTTTGTAGAATCCAAACTATCTAAACCCGAGTGAGGCGTGAAATGGACCGTTTCGATGCAATGCAGGCCTTTGCCCGTGTGGTGGAAACCGGCAGCTTCACCAAGGCGGCAGCCACCCTGCACATGAGCAAGACCACCGTGACGCAGCTCGTTCAGCAACTGGAAGCGAGGCTGCGTGTGCGCCTGCTCAACCGCACCACGCGCAAGGTCAACGTCACCGCCGACGGCGCGGCCTACTACGAGCGCGTCGTGCGGCTGCTGGTCGATATCGACGATGCCGAGACCAGCCTGTCCAGCGCATCGATGACCCCGCGCGGGCGGCTGCGTGTGGATGTACCCAGCCCCCTGGCGCGAATGCTGCTGATACCCGCCTTGCCGGGCTTTTTCGCACGCTACCCGGAAATCCAGCTGACGGTGGGCGCGAGCGATCGCATCGTCGACATCATTGGCGAAAACGTTGACTGCGTGTTGCGTGGTGGTGAGATCACCGATCAGTTCCTGGTGGCAAGGCACGTGGGCGATTTGAAACTCGGCATCTATGCCACACCCGGCTATCTGCAGCGCTTCGGTACGCCGGCGCACCCCCGTGAGCTGGAGGAGGGCAGTCACAGTACCGTCGGCTTCCTCTGGTTTCGTACGGGCAAAACCTTGCCCTATGCGATGCAGAGGGGGGAGGAGCGCATCAACGCCCAAGGCCGCCCGCAATTGACGGTCGACGACGGCAATGCGTACCTCGCTGCCGGCCTGGCTGGGCTGGGCATGCTATGGCTCCCGCACTACATGGCCAGGCCGCACGTGGTCAGCGGCGAGTTGCTGCCGCTGTTCGAGGACTGGCACATGGCGCCAATGCCGATGTATCTGGCCTTCCCGCCGAATCGCCATGTCAGCCCCAAAGTGCGGGTATTTATCGACTGGGTAATGGAATTGATGTCCGAGCATGCGCCGGTGGGTGGTTGAAGCCGGTGCGCATCCATTTCACTCGCTCACCACCCGCAACCTTTTCACCCGATACATTTCCCCATCGGCATGGCTCAACAGCGTATCCGCATCTTCCCCATCCCCCGGGTAGAACGCCACGCCTACGCTGCAGGATGGCATCTTCACCCCGCCAAACTCCGGCCCCAGCGGCTCAGCCATGACCGCGAGTATCTGCGCCACCCTTGCGTCAACCGCATCCGGCGACTGGATATCCGTGATCAGCACCGTGAACTCATCGCCGCCCATCCGGGCCACCAGGTCACCCTCGCGCACGCAACGCTCCAGTCGCCGTGCAATTGCGCAGAGCACGCGGTCTCCCATGGCATGGCCGTGCACGTCGTTGATGGCCTTGAAGTCATTGATGTCCAGAAACAGCAACGCCAGGGTGTGGTTGTGAGTCCGTGCGGCTTGCAAGGCGTGGTCCAGCCGGTCATTGAACAGCGAGCGGTTGGTGAGGGCCGTCAGCGGGTCATGGTGGGCGAGGAAGCGTAGCTCCTCCTCGGCCTGGGTGAGCGCGGTGACGTCCCGCGCGACGCCGATCCGCGCCCCGACTTCCTTGGACCAGAAGGCCGCCCACAGGATGTGCACGACGCTGCCATCCTTGCGGATGTAGCGATTGCGAAAGTCAACATGGGGTTGGCCATTCATGACCCGGACAATGGAGGCGCGGGTGCGCGCCAGGTCTTCCGGGTGCATGTAGTGGGTGATCAGGGTGCCCGTCAACGCTTCGGCTGGGTAGCCGAGCAGTGCCTCACAGGCATCGCTCACGAAGACAATCACGTTGTCGCCGTCGACGACGAAGACCGTATCCAGCATCAAGTGGATCAGTTTGGGGTAGAGGGCTTGCAGGTCGACAGGCATGGGGCATCGGGCGTCCGGTTCATAGGTGCCGATCATAGCTCGATCATGAAGGGAGGCGGCGAAGGAGCCTGCACATTTTTAATGCTTTTCAGGCCCGCCGAGCCCTGATTGTTCAAAACAGCTGACGGAACGTATGATCGGGAGGGCCGACCTACAGGGTCGCCAAGCCTCACCCCCTATAAAGGACATGAGCATGCAAAAGCACTTCGGTAACTCAGGCCTGTTCAAGGCTGCTTCGTATCTCTGCAACGAAACCCTCGGCAGCGGCATCGCCAGCTGGGAGTTGAAAAATAGTGCGTTGAATACGAAGGAGTTTTTGATATGTCCAAAGAATTACTCGGAGTTTCTGCTCTAGGGTTGATGGTCGTCGGTGAGTTTTGTGCAATCTACAGCGAGGTGGTAACTGCCAAGCTGGCCCAGGCAGGCGACGGGTCATGGCAGGGGTTCATCATGCCGGTGGTGGTGATGTGCTTGGCCGGGCTGTGTCTGTTGGGGGCGTATTGGCTGGGGTATCGGGCGGTCGGTGACATCTGGGTGGTCACGGTGGTATCGATCACCTCGTTATTGCTGCTGGAGCCTGTGGTGATCTGGGCGCTGTTCCATGAAGTCCCCGGGCGAGGCGCATTGATCGGGTTTTGCCTGGGCGCCCTAGGCATGCTGGCCACGGTGTTGCTGTAGGTGCAGAGTCTGTCCCGGCACGGGGTCGCCGGGACAGCTCACCTGTTAATAGCAGGCAATACCTTCCCGTGCCGCAACGCCGGCGCGAAGATCAAGGCGGTAGAACGCCGCTCAACAAAAAAGCTGAGCCACCGACAGCAGGCAAATCATCTGAACAACCATCTGAGCTCGAATGGGATGTTTCATTGCCGTCACCTCATGTACAACTGCTGGTGAGCATGCCGTGGGCGATGTAGACAAAACCGCCAGGCCGTTCAAAGGTTGAGATACCACCCTGGATCGCCAACAACACACGCAGCTGTTGCGCTCAGTATAGAGCCTGAAATGAATTCTTCACGCTGGAGCCCATTCACCCGCCAGGCGGTATCGGTCTACAACTATCTCCCCCCTTCACTGCACTTTTTTTGATTTCTCCGCTCTATCTCTGTCGCAGCCCCGCCGATTCCCGCGTGGGCAGATGAACCAGATCGGGTGCCGATGGATCGCACGTTTCCTAATTTCAACCGTCGACGGATGCGCCAGCCCTTGTTGCTGGCCGCCGTGCTGATGCTCTGTGCCAGCGGTTGCAGCCAGCAACAGGGGCGGGATATCGCCAAGCAGTTCAGCAATGGCAAGCCCGATGAGTTCTTCCAGACCAGTGTCGATCGCATGGCCACGCTGGGTATGCGCGACAACCTGCAAAGCTTGTATCTGCTGATGAACAAGCTCTATCTGCGTAATCCCAGCCAGTGGCGTCAGTCGGGTTATCCGGATGCCGTCACGGCTGCGCGGGAGATTCGCCAGGCCATCGAGCAACGTCGCGCGCTACCGGCCCTGGGGGAGCGTCGTGATCTGGTGGCGCTGAGTTATTCCTTGAGCCCCGAGTTCAAGGGCGACCGGGTAGGCGCGTTTATCTATGCGATTGGCAGCATGATCGTGACGGCTCACGGTGGACGCACCGAGTTCTACATCACCGATTCGATCAACCCGCAGTTCGTCAGCAATGCCGCGCGTAATATCGAGAAGGCCACCTGGCTGCTGAGCCAGCGCCAGGATGCGAATGGCGTGCTGCTGCTGTTTTCCAACGAGATATCGGAGGAGGGCAGCAACCTCAGTTTCGCGGTGGAGTTCGGCAAGATCGTGGCGCGCCTTGACTTGCTGACCCAGATGCTCGATGAGCGCTACCGGCGCATCGGTCTCAACTATGCGCAGAGCTTGTTGCTGATGAATTTCCTACCGGTGCAATGATTGTTTGACGGTGGCGCGAGACCTGTCAGCCAGACGCATGAACACTTGGCCCTCTTGAAGGGTGGGTACGGGGTTTCTCTTTCTTCTGTAGGAAGTTGCCTATCTTGTCTCCCTCTGCTTGAAACACCCTGCGGTCATCAATAGCCTCGGATTTTTCCGAAAAGTAGAGGCCTCCAGCATGGGTAAGCGAAAAACGGTTTGGCCTGGTGATCGCGAAATACGTTTGCGCTTTATCCTTTTTGCCGTGATCGATGCGGCAAGTGTCCAGGGTGTTGCCTCGGAACTGTTGCTGCCAGCACACAAGCTGCTGCGTGACGCGCCGACCGAGGCGCAGTTGCTCGAGGCGTTGGACGAGATCCTGGCTGCGGATGAAATGAAAGGTTTCCGGCTGCCGCCAGGGTCGGAAGCAGAGGAACTGATGCAAGCGCTGGGCAAATACTGAGGTGGGGCACCGCGTGTTATATCGTTTATTTCCATAAGGTTGGACGAGATTCCAGGATCGAATATCCATGGCGTCGATCTGGCACGCTTAGCAGTCAGTCCGGATGCAATAGCGACGCAATGACGAACATCACATCCTGCACCACTGTTTCTTGCGCCAAGCCTGCTTCCTAACATCCATTCCTGCTGCTCCGTCGGCGTCTTGCGTCGCCGTCTGGCACCTCTAGAATCGGCCCCAGAACTGACTCATTTCCTGTCGATTACGGAGTTTCGAAGATGATGAACGCCATGCAGATGCCAATGAACACGTCCATGCCAATGATGCCGATGATGGGCATGCCGATGATGATGGCAACCATGCAGTGCGAAATGGCCGCGGACGCCATGATGTGCACCATGAAGCCGGCTGCCGGGATGGACATGGCTCAGTTCAAGACCAACGCCGAAATGATGGCGATGATGATGAACTGTGGCATGCCGATGATGATGCAGTGCGCCAACATGTCCATGATGGGCATGTCGGCTGACGCTATGGCCATGATGACAGGCATGAACATGATGCCAATGATGGGCATGCCGATGCCGATGCCGATGCCGATGATGAACTGCGTGATGGAGTGCACCCTGATGGGCGACAGCATGATCTGCAAGATGATGCCAATGCCGGGCATGAGCATGGCCATGATGGAAAACTGCTGCATGCTCATGAACAAAATGATGAACGACTGCGCCTTGCCAATGATGATGAGCTGCAACGGCATGCCGATGATGTGCTGCACCTGCTGATAGGTCTCGCGCTAAAAAAAACGCCCCGATTAGTCGGGGCGTTGTGCATTTTCATCCAGGTCAATCCAGGCGTTCTGGATAGGTAATCACCAGAAACGCCACTGCTTCGCTGTCCGCCGGGTTACGGTAGCGGTGGGGCTGGTCGGCGTAGAACAAGATCGAGTCCCCGGTGGAAAGGAGGTAGCGCTCGTCGTTGACGCTCACTTCCAAAACGCCTTGGGCCACCACCAGGTTTTCCTGGATGCCAGGGCCATGGCCTTCGGAAACTTCCTCGCCCAGCGCTCGCAGGCGAATCTCGTAGAACTCGGATTGCCGAGCAGTATCGTAGGGGAACAAGGCACGGCTGATAAACGCGCCATCGGCACTCACCAGGCGCTTGCTCTGTTGCGCCGGCAGCACTTCCACTCCCTCGAAGGCGCGGTCTTCCAGGAACGCGGCGACTGACACCTTCAAGCCCTTGGCAATCTTGCACAGCACCTTGATCGACGGCACGCTGCGCCCGGATTCGATCTGCGCCAGCATCGCCCGGCTCACGCCACAGGCGCGCGCCAAGCCATCCAGGGACAAGTGGCGTTTGCTACGCAGGCGTTGCAGGTTATGGGCGACGCACAGGCTGATCACATCGTCGTCAGGGCTGGGCTTGGGCAGGGGGGCAGGGGGTTCGGGGAGCACGTGCAGGAAATTCATCGGCCTTACGCCCGGCGAGTGTCGCTGGGCGAGGTAGCCTGGGCGGTAAACACCGCCAGCCCGGCACGCGCCGCGTACATCGCCCACATCAACTCAGCGGCTGCACGCGCCTGGCGGCGTTTACGGTGGAGCGAGAAGTCGATGACGGTGGCGGATGTCTGCATGAGGGCGGTCTCGTGGTACATGGGTAACTCAGTGGCTCCACAGTAATGGGTGGCGGTTATTTCCTTAAATACTGAGTTTGCATGTCTTAATTCGATTTCGGACTTAGCGATAATTCCGCGTCCGATGCTGTTGTGGGAAAGGTCTGGTCCGTTAATAAGGAGTGACCTGGCGGGCGTCCCTGTCTTCCCACCACGTGCCCCCCGAATTCCAAGGACTTGCCCCCATGCTGTTGCGCCAACCTCCGCTCCTGTTTGCCGCCCTGACGTTAAGCTCACTGGTGCACGCCGAAGACCTGCAATTGGCCCCGGTCGAAGTCACCAGCAGCGAAGCCAGCGCCGGCGAAGTGGCCCAGGCGCAGCTCCAGAGCGTGCCGGGCGCTACCAACTACATCGACATGGACAGCGTGCAGCAGGGGCGGGTGAGCACCAACGAAGACGTGTTCAAATACCAGCCTGGGGTGTACGCCAAGGCGGCGAATAACGAAGGGGTGAAACTCTCGATTCGTGGTTCGGGCCTGAACCGCAGCCCCGGCTCCCATGCCTCCGGTTTGTATGAAATGTTCGACGGCCTGCCGCTGACTGGCCCCGGCGGCACCCCCTACGAGTTGAAAGACCCCTTGTGGCAAAGCCGTGTCGAAGTGCTGCGCGGCGCCAACGGTTTTGACCAGGGCGCACTCGCCCTCGGCGGCGCGGTCAACTACGTCACGCGCACGGGCTATGACGCACCCAAGCTGCAACTGCGCTACGAAGCGGGCAGCAAAGGCTATGCACAGCGTGAGATCAGTTCGGGCCAGGTGCTGGGAGATGCCGACTACTACATCAGCCTCACGGACTCCGAGTCCGACGGCTACCAGCGCCAGAGCGCGGCCACCGGCAAGGGCGTGGCCGCCAACTTCGGCTACCGTTTCAACCCGGACCTGGAAACCCGCTTCTATTTCCGCTACCGCGAAACCACCAACGACACCCCGGGCAAGCTCACGCGTAACCAGATCAGCCATGACCCGCGCGCGGCCAACAGCCTCAACGCTGCCCGCGATTCCAAGCGCCTGCAGCCGGGCTCCACCTGGATCGCCAACAAGACCACCCTGCAGCTGGACGACAATGCCCGTGTCGAGGTCGGACTGGCCTACCACGACTACCCGATGGACCTGCGCGAAGGCACCAACCGCCTGAAAGTCGCCTACACCGATATCAGCAGCACCCTCAACTACATCCGCCAGGACACGCTGTTCGGCCACGACAGCAAAACCACACTCGGTCTGCGCACCACCCAGGCGATGCCTAACAACGGCGCCTCGGAGTATGTGCGTACGCCCGCTGGCAACACCGCCCCTTACGCCCCCGGCACCAAGACCCGCGACTACAGCTACCTGGGCTCCGATACCGTGCTGCACATCGGCAACGACCTCGAGCTGGTCCCGGACCTGTGGCTGACCACTGGCCTGGCCGCGATCTACACCCGCCGTGAAACCCAGGTCACCTATCCCGAAGGCCAGGCGCCGCTTAGCCAGCACGACTGGGACTACGCGCCGCGCCTCGGCCTGCGCTATGACTTCACCCCGCAATTGCAGGTGTACGGCAACCTGAGTCGCTCGGTGGAGCCGCCGCACGCCTGGTCGATGATCTGGGGGTCCAACAAATACTTCCCCGCAGGCAGCGGAGCGGCCACCGGCTTACAGCGCGAAGGCGTGAGCCTGAAAAACCAGACCGCCACCACCCTCGAAATCGGCGGGCGTGGCGAAGCCTGGCTCGGCCAATGGGACCTGGCACTGTATCGCTCCGAAGTGCGCCACGAACTGCTCACCGTGGAAACCCAGGCCCAGACCTCCACCAGCAATGCCATCGTCGCCGAGTCCAACGCCAGCCCCACGGTGCACCAAGGTGTGGAGCTGGGCCTGCTCAGCCCGTTGTGGGACGGTGGCCGCAATGGCCAGGTCGCCCTGCGCCAAGCCTATACCTTCAGCGACTTCCACTACCGTGACGATGACCGCTTCGGCGACAACACCTTGCCGGGCATTCCCAAGCATTACTACCAGGCGCAGCTGCGCTACAGCCATCCGACCGGCTTCTACACCAGCCTGAACACCGAGCATTCATCAAGGGTGGCGGTGGACTACGCCAATTCCTACTACGCCGCGTCCTACACCCTGCTTGGCGCCACCTTCGGCTACGACGCGCCCAAGCAAGACTGGCAAGCCTGGGTCGACCTGCGCAACCTGACCAACCGTCGTTACGCCAATACCGTTACGCCGGGCTACGACGACAAAGGGTTGGATGTCGCGCGGTCCACACCGGCGGATGGCCGTGGCATCTACACCGGCGTGTCGTGGAGCTGGCGCTGATGTGCGCGCGGGCTTGCCTGCGAGGTGGTCATTGAGTCGATGCGGCTTTAATTGACACACCGCATCGCAGGCAGGCCAGCTCGCCTATTCGATTCGCGGTGTTTTCAACGCAGGGGTAGGCCCTTGCTCCTGCACCGTTTTACTGGCATTGTTTGCGCAATTGGTAACATTTCCCATTTGAGATCTTTTTGCGCATGCATGACATTCCGGCCGCGCTGGGCGACTCCGTCCGGCAGCAGACCCTCACGGCGATGTACAGCGAGCACCACGGCTGGTTGCACGGCTGGCTGCGCAAGAAACTCGGCTGCTCCCAACATGCTGCCGACCTGGCCCATGACGCGTTCATCCGTGTCTTGATGCTGGCCGAGCCGCAGGCGATCAAGGAGCCTCGCGCTTTCCTGGCCACCACTGCAGGTCGGCTGTTGATCGACGGCGCCCGACGCCGCCGTATCGAAAAAGCCTATATGGAAGCCCTCGCGATCCAGTGTGAAGACGCCAGCATGCCCGACCCGGCCGCGATTCACGTGGCACTGCAAGCCCTCGAACGCATCGCCGAGATGCTCGCCGGGCTGCCTGCCAAGGCCCGCGAAGCATTCCTGTTGAGTCGTCTCGATGGCCTGACCTACAGCGAAATCGCCACGTGCCTGGACGTGTCTTCCAGCACCGTCAAAAACTACATCTCCAGCGCCCTGGTGCATTGCTACCACAGCCTGCACCCGGCAGACCCGCTGGCATGAGTTCCGAACAGATCATCCAGCAGGCGGCACAGTGGCTCACGCGCCTGCACGACGAAGCCGTCACCGACGCCGACCGCCAGGCATTCAACGCGTGGCGCCAGGCCGACCCGCGCCACGCGGTGGCCATTGAGCGCATGAGTGCGGTGTGGGGCAGCCTCGATGCGTTACCGGCCAAGCCCGCGCGCATTGCCCTCAACCGTGCATTCACCCCGCGACGTCCGCGTGGCGCGCAGGTGGTGGGTTTGCTTGGCGTGGTCGTGTGCGGCTGGCTAGGTCTGCAACACTTGCCGATCTGGATGGCCGACCAGCGCACCGGCGTCGGCGAGCGCCGGCAGATCGCCCTCGAGGACGGCAGCCAGTTGCAACTCAACAGCAACTCCGCGGTGGACGTGAAGTTCGATGGCCATCAACGGGTGATCGAACTGCTGCAAGGCGAGCTCTGGGTAGACGTGGCCAAGGATGCGCAACGGCCTTTCGTGGTCCGCACCGACCAGGGTACGGCCACCGCGCTGGGCACGCGTTATCTGGTCAAGCGTGCGGCAGACGGCACCACGGTGGTCACAGTGATCGAGTCCACGGTGGCGGTCAAAGGCGACACCCGCGAGGGGGTCAAGGTAGCGGCTGGCCAGCGTTCGGTCCTCGACCATGGTCGCGCCCAACCGCCGCAAGCCATCGGCAGCAGCGACCCCGACGCCTGGACCCGTGGCCTGCTCAAGGTCAACGACCAACCCCTGAGCGAGGTACTGCAAACCCTCGCCAGCTACCGCCACGGTATGTTGCGCTTTGACCCCCAGGCCCTGCAGAACCTGCGGGTGTCCGGTGTGTTCAAGCTTGACGACACCGCGGCGGCACTGTCGTCACTGGCGGACAACCTGCCGATCCAGGTGGAGTACTTCACCGACCTGCTGGTGGTGGTCAAGCCGCGCTAGTGTTGGCGCAGACGCTTGTACAAGGTATTGCGGCTCACGCCCAGTTCCCGCGCCAGGTGGGAGATGTTGCCACCGGCGGCCTTCAAGCGCTGGTTCAGGTCAATGCTGTCATCCAGGTACTCACTGGCAGGCGGCGGTTTCGCCACTTTCAGATCCACAAAGAAATCGTCCGGCAGGTGCTCCGGGCGGATCGGTTGTTCCTCGGCCATGGCCAGTGCCACCTGCAGCACGCTGCTTACCTGGCGTAAATTCCCCGGCCATGGGTGCTGTTCGAACAGCGCCAACACTTCAGCGCTCAGGCCCGCCCATTGCGTCGGTTCACGGTGTTGCTGCCACAGTTGCTTGAACAACGCCTGCTTGTCGGTGCGCTCACGCAACGGCGGCAGCTCCAGGGTCAGGCCGCCGATGCGGTAGTACAAATCCTCACGAAAACGCCCGGCCAGCACCAGCTCGCGCAACGCGCGGTTGGTGGCCGAGATGATGCGCAAATCCACCGGGAACAACTCGCTGCTGCCCACCGGCTGCACGCAACGCTCCTGCAACACCCGGAGCAAGCGGGCCTGGGTGGGCAGCGGCATGTCACCGATCTCGTCGAGAAACAGCGTGCCCTTGTCGGCCTTGCGGATCAGGCCGATGCTGCCTTTTTGATTGGCGCCAGTGAAGGCGCCTTTTTCGTAGCCGAACAGCTCCGACTCCACCAATTCGGCGGGAATCGCCGCGCAGTTCACCGCGATGAACGCCTTCTGGCTGCGCGAACTGGCCTGGTGCAGGGCTTTGACGAACACTTCCTTGCCCACGCCGGTTTCACCGTGGATCAGCAGCGGGATGTCCTTTTCCAGTAAGCGCTCGGCCTGGCGCACGGCTTTCTCCACGCGCACATCGCCGAAGTGCAAGGTCTTGAGGCCAATTGAGGCAGGCGTCGGTGGCGTCGGCTCAGTGAACACCCGCGCCTGCACCGGCATCTGCCTGGGCCGCTTCAACAGACACTGGAATCGATTGCGTCCCGCCGCCTGGAGGGAGAAGGGCAGCCCTTCCGGCTGGTTCAACAACTCCAGCAGCGACACCTTGAACAGGCTGTCGATCATCACCCGCGACAAGCTGATGCCCAGCAGGTTGTCGGCACGCCGATTGGCCGACAGCACCTGGCCGCTTTCATCAAAGATCAGCAGGCCGGCCCACTGGCTATCCAGGTTACTCAGGCCCGTGTTGAAGGTCAGTTGGAAGTGCTCGCCACGAAACAGGTTGAGGATCAGCCGGTTCTCCACGGTCTGGCTCATCATCTTGACCATGCCCAGGGTGTGCGAGGGCGGCAGGTAGCTGTCGCTGGACACATCGAGCACGGCGATGACCTTGCGTTCGGCGTCGAAAATCGGC
>Ga0308164_10002664_pt1 | contig 17340 bp, 15 predicted proteins | sample PhyTR2_FD_201031 | JGI IMG/M metagenome (GOLD analysis project Ga0308164, IMG submission 201031) | Phyllosphere microbial communities from UC Gill Tract Community Farm, Albany, California, United States - DLSLT.R2 | ecosystem: Host-associated > Plants > Phyllosphere > Unclassified | place: USA... | reverse complement strand
ATGGAGTTGCAGAGGCAAAGCAAGCGCTGATTTTGAATCGGGTGGGCGAGTGTCGAAGCGCGGGGGAAAGAGAGTACAGCATATCGAGCAGAAAAGCTGGCATCGTGCCTTATTCCTGCGAATTTCAAGCGGATGCCGCGGCGGCTGAAACCGGCTTATGAACAGCCGAAATCAACTTGTGCACATTGCGAAAGGTATCTGTCATGTCACTGTCACGTCGGCCGCTAACCGCTTGATTTAATGCAACGAATTATTAAGTCAATGAAAACCATCGTTTTTTTACGCTGGTGAAAAAATCGTCAGTTTGAACGCAGGCCCCATTCCACGTGCGTTTGCGAGAGCTTAAGGTGTGTTGTCCACTGAGTTATCCACAGGTTCTGTGGATTGTCCCAAGCGTTGGCTCTATCACGCCGCTCTTGAAGCATCCGCTCGCGGTTTTGCCTTTCCCTGGCACTCTTTTACCCGGATCGGACGTCGAGCTCGCTTCTGCGCATAATGCTGCCTGCATGAATGTCGGAGTCAGGATTTTATGGTGTTTGAGTTAACCAGCCTGTTGCTGGGTTTGGCGGTGGCCGCAGTGCCTTTGTTGGGGCTCGCGTGGCAGTTGCAGCGGCGTCTGGCGCAGCGCGAGGCGGACGCCGCGTTGCTCGACGAACGCTTGAGTAATGCGCAGATGGCTCAGGACGGGCTCAACGCTCAGCTTGATGCCAGCCGCGACGAGATCAGCGATCTCGCCCAGGCCAATGCGGTCAAGCAGGCGGATCTGGCGGCGCTGCGCCGGGAAGTGGAGTTGCTGCGCCAGCAGCATGAGGGTGCGCGCGAGGCCCAGGAAGACTGGGGCCGCGAACGGACCGCCAGAGAGGCCGAGCTGCGCCGACTCGACGCCCAGTGCGCGTCCCTTGGCGCCGAGTTGCGTGAACAGCAGGAGAGTCATCAGCAGCGGCTTACTGACCTGCAAGGCTCCCGCGATGAGCTGCGTGCGCAGTTCGCAGAGCTGGCCGGCAAGATTTTCGATGAGCGTGAGCAGCGCTTCGCCGAGACCAGTCAGCAGCAGTTGGGGCAGTTGCTCAACCCGCTCAAAGAGCGCATCCAATCGTTCGAAAAGCGCGTCGAAGAAAGTTACCAGAACGAAGCCCGCGAACGTTTCTCCCTGAGCAAAGAATTGGAGCGCTTGCAGCAGCTCAACCTGCGCCTGAGCGATGAAGCCAACAACCTGACCCGTGCGCTGAAGGGTCAGAAGACCCAGGGCAACTGGGGTGAGCTGATCCTGGAACGGGTGCTCGAGCATGCCGGTCTTGAAAAGGGCCGCGAGTATCAGACCCAGGTCAGTTTGAAGGGGCCTGACGGCGAACGCTTCCAGCCCGACGTTCTGATCATGTTGCCCGGCGACAAGCAGGTGGTTGTCGACGCCAAGGTCAGCCTGACGGCCTATCAGCAGTACGTGTCGGCCGACGATGAGGTGATTTCCCAGGCGGCGCTGAAGCAACACGTGCTGTCCCTGCGCAATCACGTCAAAGGCCTGTCCGGCAAGGACTACAAACGCCTTGAAGGGCTGCACAGTCTCGATTTCGTCTTGCTGTTCGTGCCGATCGAGGCAGCGTTTTCTGCCGCGTTGCAGGCCGAGCCGAACATGTTTCAGGAGGCGTTCGATCGCAACATCGTCATCGTCAGCCCGACCACGCTGCTGGCGACGCTGCGGGTCATCGACAGCCTGTGGAAGCAGGAGCGGCAGAGCCAGAATGCGCGGGAGATCGCCGAGCGGGCAGGGTGGCTCTACGACAAGTTCGTGCTGTTCATCCAGGACCTGGACGAAGTCGGCAACCGCCTTCAGCAACTGGACAAAGCCTACGGCGCCGCGCGCAACAAGCTCGTCGAGGGGCGCGGCAATCTGGTCAGTCGTAGCGAACAGCTCAAGCTTCTGGGGGCTCGGGCCAGCAAGAGTCTGCCGGCGGATCTGCTGGAACGGGCGATGACTGATCCCGATGGACTGGCGCAGTTGCCGGAGTGATCCGGGACGTTGTTCCACGAAGATGCAACAGCGCGCGGGCGTATAAGCTGGAACAAAAGCCCGCGTGGATCGTATACATATTCCTGCGTTTCCAATTGTCCGTTTCCTGCCAGATAAAAATGCACCGACATTGGTCACGGTGCACTGGCAGCAGGCGCAGGGCCTTCGCTCGCCCTTCTCGGACTTAAATTTCCAGCGTCTTCGATAGCCGGAAACCCCCGGTCTTGGGGTCTCGCGCGAACGTCGCGTCGGCAATGGCACGCATTCTGCCTCTCTCTTCGTATACAACCCGCACGCGCTCCCGTACGCAGTGTGCGCATGAGTGCTGTCGGGAGCCGGTTCGTCCTTCGAAGGAGAAATCGATGACCGAGTCACTGCCGAAGGGCTACAGCCCCCGCCTGTACAACGAGGACCTGGGGCCTGTGCCGCAGAAGTGGACCTGGTACAACATCTTCGCGTTCTGGATGAGCGACGTGCACAGCGTGGGCGGCTATGTCTTCGCCGCCAGCCTGTTCGCCCTTGGGCTGGCGAGCTGGCAGGTGCTGATCGCGTTGCTGGTGGGCATCTGCATTATTCAGGTGATCGCCAACCTGCTGGCGAAGCCAAGTCAGCAGGCGGCCGTGCCGTATCCGGTGATCTGCCGTCTAGCCTTCGGCGTATTCGGCGCGAATATTCCTGCGGTGATTCGCGGCCTGATCGCAGTGGCGTGGTACGGGGTGCAGACGTACCTGGCTTCAAGCGCGCTGATCATCGTCGTGCTGCGCTTCTTTCCACAGATGTCGGTCTATGCAGAGCCGCACTTTGCAGGTTTGTCCTACCTCGGCTGGTTCGGCTTCCTGGCGCTGTGGGTGGTACAGGCGGCGGTGTTCTGGACCGGGATGGACTCGATCCGCCGCTTCATCGACTGGGCTGGTCCGGTGGTCTACGCGGTGATGTTCATCCTGGCGGGCTGGATTGTCTGGAAAGCGGGCTGGGCCAACATCAGTTTTACCCTCTCGGAAAAATCGCTGACCGGCTGGGAAGCATTCACCCAAGTGATCATGGCCACGGCGCTGGTGGTGTCCTACTTCTCGGGCCCTACGCTCAACTTTGGCGATTTCAGCCGCTACTGCCGGAGCATGTCCGAAGTGCGCCGCGGCAACTTCTGGGGCTTGCCGATCAACTTTCTGGCCTTCTCGCTGGTCACTGTGGTCATCGTTTCGGGAACATTGCCGGTGTTCGGCGAAATGCTGCATGACCCGATCGCCACTGTGGCGCGCATCGACAATGATGTCGCTGTGCTGCTCGGCGCGTTTGCCTTCGTGACCGCGACGATCGGCATCAACATCGTCGCCAACTTCGTGTCGCCGGCGTTCGACTTCGCCAACGTTGCACCCAGCAAGATCAGCTGGCGCGCAGGCGGGATGATCGCAGCGGTGGCGTCCATTTTCATCACGCCCTGGAATCTGTTCAACAACCCCGCCGTCATTCACTACACGCTGGACGTGCTCGCAGCCTTCATCGGGCCGTTGTTCGGCATCTTGCTGGTGGACTATTACGTGATCAAAAAGCAGCAGATCGACGTCGACGCGCTGTTCAACGATGGACCGACCGGACGCTACTGGTACACCGGTGGTGTGAACTACACGGCGGTCAAGGCACTGCTCCTGGCGACCTTCGCAGGCATTGCGATCACCTTCGTCCCGGCATTGCAGCCGATGGCCAACTTTGCATGGTTTACAGGATGTTTCCTGGGCGGCGGGCTGTTCTATCTGCTTGCCAGACGTCGCCAGGCCCATGAATGCGCGGCGTTGACGCCCGTGGTGACAGGCTGACGGCACTGCCGTTTGTCGCGTGAAGTCCTCGATTGTTCGATTTGCAATGTCACAACGTCATGTAGGGCAAAAAATTCCTGCCGCGACACTCGGTAGCAGGCGTAAAGTGCGCCTTAGCACTATGATCTGCTACAGGCAGTCCGGAGATTGGCTGCCGAGTATTTCCCTGAAGGGGCGTTATATGAACAGCAAATTGCAAGAATGGCTTCACGATGTAGGCGTCGCGCTCGGGTTGATTGAAAAGCCAAAGCTGCAACCGATTCCCGTGCGCACCAATGATGATGAGCGTCGTCGTCCACGGCGCTAGGGCCTGACAAGACGCGTTGAAAAAGCGGCGCTATCGCTCGATAGCCCGCTCCGCTTTCCCCGACCGTTCGGTCAATCCTCCTTTTCGCCGCAGATACGCTTCTGAATCGATCCCGCTTGCGGCTCAATGGTGAGTGCTTTGTTTCTTCTCCATGAGGATCAGGTCAATCAGACCTTGCAACGTCAGCTGGCCATAGGGTGAATGCGCTGACATCCCTGCGATACCGGCTTTGATTTGATTGGGAAGGGCAATGCCAAAGTCGCGTTGCAGAATCGAAAAAAATTCAGTGAAGTCGTCTTCATCCAGCTCGAGCGCACTCAGCGTCACATCCTCCTCTTCCTGAATCAGGGTTTTGTCGACGAGGATCTTCCCGATCGTGTCGATCACATGTTGTCTGACTTCGCTCCGCTTCATGGCAGGCCTCTGCTTTGATTCAAGTGGTAATCACCCCAACATCAAAATACAGAGGGTTGTGGCAGGAATGCCCGATGAGCAACCACCCTGAGAAACCTGCGCTGCGATGCGCAACACCGGCGGTCTGTGATTAAGGCTAGCCCAAGTTTGCAAGGGATGAATGACAGGTGTGTGGTGATTTTTTGTAACGGCGCGCAATGGCGGAACGGCGCGCCCGATGCAGCGCACACACTGTGGGACCGGCTTTAGCCGGGAAGGCGTCAGGCGTCACGCCGCAAAATCGAGGGTGCTCATACGGGCCTCTTCCCGGCTGAAGCCGGTCCCACTAAAAAGCAGCGCGCCCGGCCGCACTAAAGCAGCGCGTCTGGCCTTATTGACGCAGCGCACACACTGTGTGACCGGCTTTAGCCGGGAAGTCGTCAGGCGTCACGCCGCAAAATCGAGGGTGCTCATACGGGCCTCTTCCCGGCTGAAGCCGGTCCCACTAAAAAGCAGTGCGCCCGGCCGCACTAAAGCAGCGCGTCTGGCCTCATTGACACAGCGCACACCCTTTGTGGGACCGGCTTTAGCCGGGAAGGGGCCGGTGGCTCAAATTCAATCTGTCAGCGGTGCGCGACGCCGGGCAGCACGCAGAGCATTTCATAGAGCAGGTTGGCGCCCAGCAGCGAGGTGTTGCCGGTGGTGTCGTAGGGCGGCGAGACTTCGACAAGGTCGCAGCCGATCAGGTCCAGCCCCTGGCACCCACGAATGATCTCGATCGCCTGAATGGTGGTCAGCCCGCCGATCTCCGGGGTGCCAGTGCCCGGCGCCCAGGCCGGGTCAATGCCGTCAATGTCGAAACTCAGGTACACCGGACCGCCGCCCACTTTCTCACGCACCTCGGCCATCAGCGGCGCCAGCGACTTGTGCCAGCACTCCTCGGCCTGGACCACGCGGAATCCCTGCTTGCGGCTCCAGTTGAAATCTTCTGCGGTATAACCCTGGGCACGCAAACCGATCTGAACCACGCGATCGCAATCCAGCAGACCTTCCTCCACTGCCCGGCGGAAGGTGGTGCCGTGGGCGATCTTCTCGCCGAACATGTGATCGTTGACGTCCGCATGGGCGTCGATGTGCACCAACCCGACCTTGCCGTGTTTCTTCTTCATGGCGCGCAGGATGGGCAGGGTGATGGTGTGATCGCCGCCGAGGGTCAGCGGGATGATGCCGTGCTCGAGAAAACCGTCGTAAGCCTCCTCGATGATGCGTACGGCATCCAGCAGATTGAACGTGTTGATTGCCACGTCGCCAATGTCCGCCACTGACAGCGAATCAAAAGGGGCGGCACCGGTGGCCATGTTGTAGGGGCGAATCATCACCGATTCGGCGCGGATCTCCCGCGGACCAAATCGAGTGCCGGCGCGCAGGGACGTGCCGATGTCCAGCGGCACGCCGACGAAGGCTGCATCCAGACCGGCCGCCGTTTGCAGGTGCGGCAAGCGCATCATGGTGGCAATGCCGGCGAAGCGCGGCATTTCGTTGCCGCCCAGTGGTTGATGGAAAATCTTGTCCACGGGAATGCCTCATCGGTGGTAATCAAAAAGGGGCGGAAGCGGGCTTCCGGCATGGCCCCGATTCTGTTGACCGGGCCCGCCGCGAACAATCGGCCAGGCGAAATACTTAGTTCAGATATTCCTGAAGTATCGGGTAAGCTGCGCGGAAAACACATCCTGGAAGCCCCATGGCCAGCGCGCTCCCCGACCTCAAATTGCTGCGCATCTTCGCCTGCGTCGTGCGCCATCAGGGCTTTGCCAGCGCTCAACAAGAGCTCAATCTCTCGACGTCGGCGATCAGTACCTACATGAGCCAGCTTGAAGCTGCGTTAGGCATCGTGCTCTGTCATCGCGGGCGCGGCGGGTTCAGCCTGACCAGCAAAGGCGAGCTGTTTCATCAGGAAACCCTGCGCCTGCTCGGCGAACTGGAAGGCTTCGAGCTCTACGCCGCTGCGCTCAAGGGCGAACTGCGCGGCACGCTCAATCTCGGGGTGCTGGACTCGACGGTCAGTGACCGTGCCTTGCCCTTTGCGGAAGTCATAGGCGCCTACAGTGCGGAGCATCCGGCCGTGCATTTGCACCTTGCCGTGATGAGTCCGTACGAACTGCAGCTGGGCGTGCTGGACAACCGCCTGGACCTGGCGATCGGATCGTTCTCCACCCGCATGAACGGCCTGCTCTATCAGCCGCTGTACCGCGAGCAGCACTGGCTGTACTGCAGCAACCGCCACGCGCTGTATACCGAACGGCGCATTCCCGAACCGGTCATCACCCAACAACGCATGGTCGGACGCGGCTACTGGAGCCAGGCCGAACTCGCCCGCCACGGCTTCAAGCACAGCGCCGCGACCGTCGAGAGTATGGAAGCGCAGCTGATTCTGGTGCTGTCCGGCGCCTACATCGGTTACCTGCCTGAGCACTATGCGCAATCGTGGGTGGATTCCGGGCACCTGCGCGTCTTGCTGCCAGCGACCTTCGGCTATCAGGCGCCGTTTTCGATGATCCTGCGTCGCGGCCGCAGCCGTGAGCCGCTGATCCAAACCTTTCGTGATCTGCTGAAAGCGCAGCTCAATCCACTGTAGGAAGCCGACGATGTCCCGTGCCCGCTGTGGACGCTGCCTGCGTCCGACCGATCATTGCCTGTGCGGACTGATTCCCGCGTTGGGCAGCCGGACGCGGGTGTTGATCCTGCAGCATCCCAGCGAAGTCAATCACGCACTCAACACGGCGCGCCTTGCAGCCCTTGGCCTGATGAACGCGGAGTTGCACGTGGGGGAGGTGTTCGAGGATCTGCCGAAGTGGCTGAGTCGGCCCGGTTACCGAGCGTGTTTGCTGTTCCCGGGGGAGGAGGCCATTGCGCTGACGGCCAGCAGTGGCGAGGATGTGCCGTTGCTGCTCGTCGTGCCCGATGGCACCTGGCGCAAGGCTCGCAAGCTGCTGCACCTGAATCCGTCGCTGGCGGCGCTGCCTAGAGTGGTGCTGACGAATGCGCCGCCGTCACGCTACCGATTGCGCAAGGCGCCGGGTCCCGATGCGCTATCCACGCTGGAGGCGATCGTCCATGCGCTGCACACGCTGGAACCGGAGACGTCGTTCGAGGGCTTGTTGCGTCCGTTCGATGCGCTGATCGACGGACAGATTGCGGCAATGGGCCAAGAGACGTTTCGCCGCAATCATTCGTAAAGGCGGGTTGAGTCAGCCGTTAAGCGAGGACGGCATGCCTGATTGATAAGGGCTGGCTGACTGCAGGCGGCGGATGTAAGCCTCGGTTTCCCGCGCGGCGTCTTCCTTGCTCATGAAGGGACCTTCCAGGGTATTTTCTCGCGTGCTGAAGAAATACAGGCCATTGACACGGGAAACGCGGTCGCTGCGAAAACGAACGGCGGGGGCTGGATCTTGTTCACGCTTGCTTAACATGGCCTTCTCCGGGCATTGGGTCGGTACGCGAATGATCTAAAGGGGCGACAGGCGTCGCCACAGCGTAAGTCAGAGCATTTGAATAGTAGCGTTCTTAACGGTTCCATCAACTTGCAAGCCCGCGCCGCGTTCCTGGCAGTGCGGGCACCGGATTTCAGCGTTTCCCCAGCGCCTCGGCCTGACGAATCCACTGCTGACGCTGCTCTTCGCTAGAAGTGCGCACCGGCGAGAACTCCGTCAGCCGTGTGGTCTTGATCCCGCAGAATTCAAGGATCGTTCTGACCATCTGCCGATGGGCCGGGGCTTTGAAGACCCAGCGGAAGTAGCGCGACGGCGTGTCCATCGTCACCAGCAGTTCGGCTGTCCGGCCCTTCAACAGCTCATTGGAAGGGTGGTGCCTGCCATGGGCCTTGAAGGCAAAACCGGGCATGAACACCCGGTCGAAGAATCCGCCGAGCAGGCTCGGCAAACCGCCCCACCACACGGGGTACACGAACACCAGATGCTGCGCCCAGTGCACCTCGCGCTGAGCTACAAGCAGATCGTGTTCCAGTGTCTGGGCTGACTCATAGCCACCGCGCAGCACCGGGTCAAACTCCATTTCGTCAAGCTTGAGCACCCGCACCACATGACCCTGACTGCGCGCGCCCTGGGCATAGGCCTCGCCCAGCGCGTGGCCGAGGCTGATGCTTTTCGGCGTGCCGATGATCATCAAAATGCGTTTGCCATAGCCTTCCAGTGGCGTGGCGCCGCTGATGGATTCAGCCATTGCTGCCGGCCTCGAGCATTTTTTCCGGGCGCACCCAGGCGTCGAACTCGGCGTCGGTGAGGAAGCCCAGTTGCAGTGCCGCTTCGCGCAGGGTCAGGCCTTCGCTGTAGGCTTTTTTCGCGATCTGCGCTGATTTGTCGTAGCCGATGTGCGGGTTCAGTGCGGTCACCAGCATCAGGCCGCGTTCCAGATGCTCGGCCATCTTGGCGGCATCCGGTTCCATGCCGGCAATGCAGTGCTCGTTGAAGTTGCGGCAGCCATCGCCGAGCAAGCGGATCGATTGCAGCAGGTTGTGGATGATCACTGGCTTGAACACGTTCAACTGCAGGTGGCCCTGACTGGCGGCGAAGGTGATCGTGGTGTCATTGCCCATGACCTGACACGCCAGCATCGACAGCGCCTCGCACTGGGTCGGGTTGACCTTGCCCGGCATGATCGAACTGCCCGGCTCGTTGGCCGGCAGCTTTACTTCAGCCAGGCCCGCACGTGGGCCGGAACCCAGAAGGCGCAGGTCGTTGGCGATCTTCATCAGGGTTACGGCCAGGGTTTTCAGTGCGCCGGACAGCGCGGTCAGCGGCTCATGGCCGGCCAGCGCGGCAAACTTGTTCGGCGCGGTAACGAAGGGCAGGCCGGACAGCGCGGCCAGTTCGGCGGCGACTGCTTCGGCGAAGCCGTGGGGCGAGTTCAGACCGGTGCCGACGGCGGTGCCGCCCTGGGCCAGTTCGCACACCGCTGGCAATGCGGCGAGGATGCTTTTTTCGGCGTAATCGAGTTGAGCGACGTAGGCCGAGAGTTCTTGGCCGAAGGTGATCGGCGTGGCGTCCATCATGTGCGTGCGGCCGGTTTTCACCAGTTTCATGTGCCGCGAAGATTGCTCGGACAGACCGCTGGACAGTTCGGCGATTGCCGGCAGCAGTTGCTCTTTCACCGCCTGCACGGCCGCGATGTGCATCGCGGTGGGGAAGCAGTCGTTGGAGCTTTGCGAGCGATTGACGTGGTCGTTGGGGTGAACCGGCGACTTGCCGCCGCGAACTCCACCCGCCAGCTCGTTGGCACGGCCGGCGATGACTTCGTTGACGTTCATGTTGCTTTGAGTGCCGCTGCCGGTCTGCCAGACCACCAGGGGAAACTGGTCGTCGAGCTGGCCGTGCAGCACCTCGTCGGCGGACTGCTCGATCAGGTTGGCAATGTCGGCGGGCAAGTCGCCGTTGCGGTTATTGACCCGGGCGGCGGCTTTTTTGATCAATGCGAGCGCGTGCAGCACCGGCAGCGGCATGCGCTCCTGGCCAATGGCGAAATTGATCAGAGAGCGTTGCGTCTGCGCCCCCCAGTAAGCGTCTTCGGGGACTTCGATCGGACCTATGCTGTCGGTTTCGGTACGGCTCACTGGACTCTCTCCTTAAGATCGATTTGCGCAGTTTAGTAACCGGGGGAGCCGGTGGGTTCCCCGTGGCTGCTGTGCGGTCGGAACAGGTGCGGACAGTGTGCGACAAAAGGCCCGGGCCGGTCGCCCTAAACCTGCGTGTGGGGAAGTCCGTCAGGTCCTCGGGACAACCGCTCGTAGGTTCAGGGGTTGAGGGAAATGCGCAAAGCGGGGCAGAATGGCCGGCCTTGGGGTTCTGCCTCGCTTGCTAGATAAGGAAACTCGATGACCCGTCTTCGTGCCATTTGTGCTGCGGTTGCTCTGGTATGTGCCAGCGGCCAGGTTCTTGCCGATACCGCCAGCCATGAAGCCAGTGCTGTAGCGTTCCTCAAACTGGCTCACGCCGATCAACTGGGTGCGCCGGTCTACATGCAAGTCCAGCAGATGTTTGCTCAGCGTTTCGCTGAAACCAAAGCACCTGCTTCCAAGCAAGCCACCCTCGAAACCTATCAGGGCAAGGCCAACGCCGCGCTGGATCAGGTGATCAGCTGGCCAAAACTGCAGCCTGACATGGTCAAGCTGTACACCTCCAACTTCACCGAAAGCGAGCTGAAAGACCTGGTTGCCTTCTATCAGTCTCCACTGGGCCAGAAAGTCCAGGCCAAGATGCCGCAGATCAGCCAGCAGTCCTTCCAGCTGACCCAGAGCAAACTGGAAAGCGCGGTGCCTGTGGTCAACAAGCTGCTTGCCGACATGACCAAGGAACTGACCCCGGCCGGCGCCAAGCCTGCTGCACCGGCTGCTCCTGCCAAGAAGCCATAAGCGAAGCCTGACATGAGCATGCAACAGCGAATCGAATCCGCGTTGACGGTCTTTCAGCCCGAGTACCTTCAGGTGCTCAATGAAAGCCACATGCACAGTCGCGGCACGGACACTCACTACAAGGCGGTGGTGGTCAGCGAGCAGTTCGCTGACCTCAATGCAGTCAAGCGTCACCAGAAGGTCTACGGCCTGCTCGGTGGCCTGATGGGTGAGTTCCACGCGTTGGCGCTGCACACCTACACCCCGGAGGAATGGGCGAAGCTCGGCTCTGCGCCGTCTTCCCCGACCTGTGCAGGTGGGCACGACTAAAGCGCGACCTTTGTAGCAGCGCGCTTGCCCGCGAATGCGATTTGTCTGGTACATCTCGATGTCTGACACTCCGTGATCGCCGGCAAGCGCGCTCCTACAGGTTGGGTGTCGCTGCTAACTCTTTGATGACCCCGCCTCATTCCCGCTGATCACGACCCTGAGTGCCCGTCGTCGATTCTTGATAGAATCCGCGCCGCGCTGCCCGGTGGGCGCGCGTTCATCAGAATCATTCACCCGGTAGGCCCTTTGCGAGGGTCACCACCTGGAGACGCCACATGACCCAACCCGCACCCATCGTCGTCGCGGCGCTGTACAAATTCGTCACCCTTTCCGATTACGTCGCACTGCGCGAGCCACTGCTGCAGGCGATGGTCGACAACGGCATCAAAGGCACCTTGCTGATCGCCGAAGAAGGCATCAACGGTACGGTCTCCGGCAGCCGCGAAGGCATCGACGGCTTGATGGCCTGGCTGAAGAACGATCCGCGCATGGTCGATATCGACCACAAGGAATCGTACTGCGACGAGCAGCCGTTCTATCGCACCAAGGTCAAACTGAAGAAAGAGATCGTGACCCTGGGCGTGCCGGGCGTTGACCCGAACAAGGCCGTTGGCACCTACGTCGATCCCAAGGACTGGAACGCGCTGATTGCCGACCCTGAAGTGCTGCTGATCGACACGCGCAACGACTACGAAGTGTCCATCGGCACCTTCGAAGGCGCGATCGATCCCAAGACCACTTCATTTCGTGAGTTTCCGGACTACATCAAAGCCCATTTCGATCCGGCGAAGCACAAGAAGGTCGCGATGTTCTGCACCGGCGGCATTCGCTGTGAAAAGGCGTCCAGCTACATGCTTGGCGAAGGGTTCGAAGAGGTCTATCACCTCAAGGGTGGCATTCTCAAATACCTGGAAGAAGTCCCTCAGGAAGAAACCCGCTGGCAGGGCGACTGTTTCGTGTTCGACAATCGCGTCACCGTGCGTCACGACCTGACCGAAGGCGACTACGATCAATGTCATGCCTGCCGCACGCCGATCAGCGCAGAGGACCGTGCCAGCGAGCATTATTCGCCAGGCGTCAGTTGCCCGCATTGCTGGGATTCGCTGAGCGAGAAAACCCGCCGCAGCGCCATCGACCGGCAGAAGCAGATCGACTTGGCGAAAGCACGCAATCAGCCGCACCCGATCGGTCGCAATTACCGCGCGCTTGACGGCCAGGCGACTGAAACCCCAAGCAACGAGGCCTGAACCATGTCCACCCGCCTGCTGTACGTGATGGACCCGATGTGTTCCTGGTGCTGGGGATTTTCTCCGGTGGCCGAAGCATTGGTCGAGCAGGCGGCAGCGGCGGGGGTGCCGTTGCATCTGGTGGTGGGCGGATTGCGCACCGGCAGTGGCGCAGCGCTGGAGCCGGCGACCAAACGCTACATTCTCGAACACTGGCAAGCGGTGCACGAGTCCACGGGCCAGGCGTTCCGTTTTGACGGCGCCTTGCCCGACGGTTTTGTCTACGACACCGCGCCCGCCTGCCGGGCCATCGTTGCGGCGCGCAGCCTGGCGCCGGACGTCGCCTGGCGGCTGGTCAAAGAAATCCAGCAGGCCTTTTACCTTCACGGCCGCGACGTCACCCACGGCTCGGTGCTGGCGGAGCTCGCCGAAAAAGCCGGCTTGCCGCGCATCGAGTTCGCCGAAGCCTTCGACAGTGTCGAGCAGCACGCCGCGACCGCGTCGGATTTCTCCTGGGTTCAGGACCTCGGCATTGCCGGGTTTCCGACCCTGCTCGCCGAGAACAACGGTCAACTGGCGTTGCTGACCAACGGCTATCAACCCCTCGATGTCCTCGGGCCGCTGCTCGGTCGCTGGCTGGAGCGCAACGCCAGTGCCTGACGTCCCCGACCTGGAGCATCGCAATCCTGCCGCATCGGCTAATGAACGTCCTGCCGTTGATCGCTTGAACTGGGCGCAGATCCGCCGCCTTGCCCTGCAACACCGAAAATCGCTGTGGGTGGCCAACGGCTTCGCTGTGCTGGCCGTGCTCTGTTCGGTGCCGATTCCTCTATTGCTGCCCCTGCTGGTCGATGAAGTACTGCTGGGCAAAGGCAATTCGGCGCTGATCTTCATGAATCAGTTTTTGCCCGAAAGCTTGCACAAGCCCGTCGGCTATATCGGGCTGATGCTGTTGGCGACACTTTGTCTGCGACTGGGCGCGCTGGTGTTCAACGTCATTCAGGCGCGTCTGTTCGCCGGGCTCGCCAAGGACATCGTCTATCGCATCCGCACGCGGCTGATCGAGCGGCTCAAGCGCATCTCCCTGAGCGAATACGAGAGCCTCGGCACCGGCACGGTCACCGCGCATCTGGTGACGGATCTGGACACCGTTGACAAATTCGTCGGCGAGACGCTGAGCAAGTTTCTCGTGGCGATGCTCACCCTCACGGGGACCGCTGCCATTCTGATGTGGATGCACTGGCAACTGGCGCTGCTGATCCTGCTGTTCAACCCGCTGGTGGTGTTCGCCACGGTCAAGCTCGGCAAGCGTGTCAAACACCTCAAGAAACTGGAAAACGACAGCACCTCTCGCTTCACCCAGGCGCTCACCGAAACCCTCGAATCCATTCAGGAAATCCGTGCCAGTAATCGTCAGGGTTACTTCCTCGGATTGCTCGGCCTGCGCGCCCGGGAAGTGCGCGACTATGCGGTGTCGTCTCAATGGAAAAGCGACGCTTCGGGCCGAGCCAGCGGCTTGCTCTTCCAGTTCGGTATCGACATCTTCCGCGCTGCCGCCATGCTCACGGTGCTGTTCTCCGACCTGTCCATCGGCCACATGCTCGCGGTATTCAGCTACCTGTGGTTCATGATCGGGCCGGTCGAGCAACTGCTGAATCTGCAGTACGCCTACTATGCAGCCGGCGGCGCACTGACCCGCATCAACGAACTGCTGGCCCGGGCGGACGAGCCTCAGTACCCGGGGCAAACCAATCCATTCGCGGGTCGGCAGACCGTGAGCATCGACGTGCGCGGCTTGAGCTTCGGCTATAGCGACGAATTGGTCCTCGATCAACTGGATCTGTCGATCAATCCAGGGGAAAAAGTCGCGATTGTGGGCGCCAGCGGCGGCGGCAAAAGCACGCTGGTGCAATTGCTGCTTGGCCTGTACACCGCCCAGTCCGGGGTCATTCGTTTCGGTGGGTCAAGCTTGCAGGAGATCGGCCTGGACACCGTTCGCGAGAACGTCGCCGTGGTCTTGCAGCATCCGGCGTTGTTCAACGACACCGTCCGTGCCAACCTGCTGATGGGCCGCGAGCAGGACGACAAGGCCTGCTGGCAGGCGCTGGAAATCGCCCAGATGGATGCCACGATACGTGCGCTTCCGCTGGGGCTGGACAGCGTGGTCGGGCGCTCGGGGGTTCGCCTGTCCGGCGGCCAGCGCCAGCGGCTGGCCATCGCGCGCATGGTCCTGGCCGACCCCAGGGTGGTGATTCTCGATGAGGCCACTTCGGCGCTGGACGCTGCCACCGAGTACAACCTGCACCAGGCACTGAACCGTTTTCTCAGTGGCCGTACCACGCTGATCATTGCCCACCGCCTGTCGGCGGTTAAACAGGCGGACCGTGTATTGGTGTTCGATGGCGGTCGTATCGCCGAGGACGGTGACCATCAGCAACTGATTGCGGACGGCGGGCTGTACGCTAGGCTCTACGGACATCTGCAACAAGTGTGAGACAGCCTGTCATGTTTCGGAGGTCCGCGTCGAAATGGCTTATCGCCACTGAGCCACGTCAATTCTTGGGCTATGCTCTGCAGAGCCAATTGCTGGAAATGTGAGAAGCGTCATATTTACGTCTCTCCACCCAATTGGCTGGTTACGTCTTGTAAAAGATGTGAGAGATTGTCTGCCGCATCGTGGAAATTAGCGAAGTCTCTCAGGCTCCAGGAAGGTTGCCTGGCGTGGGGAGACTGAGTATCTGGTAGTGCTGATCAAAGGGACACCATGAAGCAAAAGCGGACTCTCGAGAAGCCTCGTCTTCTGGGCATCGTTTGGCCATTTATCGCCGTCGTGCTGTTACAGGCACTTCTTGGTTGCGTCAGCCTGTACATGATGTCGGCGGTGCGCAGCTACATTGGCGGCGAGAGCCTGTGGTCGAAAGGGCAGAAAGATGCCATCTATTACCTGAACCTCTACGCCAACAGCCGCGACGACATCGATTACCTCAGATACCAGAAAGCGATTGCCATTCCCCAGGGCGGGCATGATTTGCGTCTGGCGATGGATCAACCGGTGCCCGACATCGCCCGCGCCACTGCGGGGATTCTGCAGGGTGGCAACCATCCCGACGATGCGCAGAGCATCATCTGGCTCTACCTGAACTTCCAGCACTTCAGCTACCTGGAAAAGGCCATTGACCTGTGGAAGGTCGGTGACAACTACCTGGTGCAGCTCGATCAAGTCGCCCGCCAGATGCACGCAAGGATCCAGGAAGGCGACGTCAGCAACAGCGATGTCATGGGCTGGCGACAGCGCATCAGCGCCATCAACGAAGGCGTCACGCCGGCGGCCATGGCCTTCAGCGACGCGCTGGGGGAGGGCTCGCGGGTCATCTTGCGGATTCTGCTGGTGGTCAACCTTGCCACCGCACTGTTCCTGATCATCCTTGCACTGCTGCGCACCCATAAACTGCTGGAACAGCGCCATGGTTTTGCGATTGCGCTGCAGATGGAAAAAGAGCGCGCTCAGATCACCCTCGAGTCCATCGGTGACGGCGTCATCACCACCGATGTCGACGGCTCCATCGTCTACATGAACCCTGCCGCCGAGCACATGACTCACTGGAAAAACGAGCAGGCAGCCGGTCTGCCGCTGGCCGCGCTGTTCAGTCTGCTCGACGAGAATGACCAGAAAGACACCTCAACCCTGATCGAGCGCATGCTCAGCGGCAATCTGGGCGGGGGCAGTGAATGCTCAAGATTGATTCAGCGCCTGGACGGCAGCACGGTTTCGGTTGCGCTGGTCGGTTCGCCCATCCGCACCGAAGGCGAGGTCAGTGGCGCGGTGCTGGTGCTGCATGACATGACCCAGGAGCGTCAGTACATCGCCAATCTGTCCTGGCAGGCGACCCACGATGCGCTGACCGGCCTGGCCAACCGCCGCGAGTTCGAATACCGCCTGGAACTGGCCCTCAACGGCCTGGCGGAGCAGCCTGCACGGCACGCGCTGATGTTCCTCGACCTCGATCAATTCAAGCTGGTCAACGACACCAGCGGGCATGCCGCAGGGGATGAACTGCTGCGGCACATTTGCACCCTGCTGCAACAGGGCGTGCGCGAAGGCGACACGCTCGCGCGCCTGGGCGGTGACGAGTTCGGTATCCTTCTGGAACATTGCGCGCCTGAGGCGGCCGAGCGGGTCGCCGAAAGCCTGCGCCAAACCGTGGAAAGCCTGCATTTTGTGTGGAAAGGCCGGCCGTTTGTCACCACCGTCAGCATCGGCCTGGTGCACATCGACGACGTCCCGACCACGCTCGAGACTTCGCTGCGCGCCGCCGACATGGCCTGCTACATGGCCAAGGAAAAAGGCCGCAACCGGGTTCAGGTCTACCACGACGACGACTCCGATCTGTCCACCCGCTTTGGTGAAATGGCCTGGATCCAGCGCCTGCACATGGCCCTCGAGGACAATCGCTTCTGCCTGTATTCCCAGGAAATTGCAGCCCTGGGCCGCAATACCGAGCAAAGCCACGGCCATATCGAGATTCTGTTGCGGCTGCGCGACGAGTCCGGGCGCATGATCCTGCCCGACAGTTTCATCCCCGCTGCCGAGCGCTACGGCATGATGACCACTCTGGATCGCTGGGTTGTGCAGCACGTCTTCATGATCATTGCCGACTGTCTGAAGTCCGGACACGGCAAAGGGCCGATGGCGGTGTGTGCGATCAATCTGTCCGGGACCAGCATCGGCGACGACGCTTTTCTCGAGTATTTGCGACAGCAGTTCCAGATCTACGCAATCCCCCCTGAACTTATCTGTTTTGAAATCACCGAAACCAGTGCGATCGCCAACCTGGGTAGCGCCATTCGGTTCATCAACG
>Ga0308164_10002662_pt1 | contig 17343 bp, 14 predicted proteins | sample PhyTR2_FD_201031 | JGI IMG/M metagenome (GOLD analysis project Ga0308164, IMG submission 201031) | Phyllosphere microbial communities from UC Gill Tract Community Farm, Albany, California, United States - DLSLT.R2 | ecosystem: Host-associated > Plants > Phyllosphere > Unclassified | place: USA... | reverse complement strand
CCAGCCTGCAGCGCCTGCTCATCAGCTTCAACCAGACCGGCGTGCCGGTGCCGGCCTGGCTGACCGGCCTGCCGCTGGTGGCCGAACCGGCCGTCACCTGGTGGCTCGAACACCTGGCCGTGCCGGGTGGCCTGAACGCCCTCGTGCGCACGACCCTGGGCGACTTCATGCCGCACCTGACCGACACCGCGCGCGTCTGGGGCTCGACCATCCTGGCCAATGCGCTGTACCTGTTCCTGACGCTGTTGACGCTGTTCGTGCTGTACCTGCACGGCGCCGCCGTCATGCATTACATCGACGGCGCCGGCCAGCGCCTGGCGCCCGTCCAGTACGCCAAACTGCGCCGCGTGCTGCCGCTGTCGGTGCGCGGCACGGCGCTGGGCCTGGGCTCGATCGCGATCCTGGAAGGCATTGTGCTGGGCGTGGCCTACTGGATCGCCGGCGCGCCGGCCCCGGTGCTGCTGGGCGTGATCACCGGTTACCTGGCCCTGATCCCGGGTGGCGCGCCGCTGTCGTTCACGATGGTCTCGCTGCTTCTGTTCGGTCAGGGCAATTCGGCCGAGGCACTCGGCCTGTTCACCTGGGGCGCGGTCGAGCTGTTCCTGGTCGATAAATTCATCCGCCCGAAACTGATCGGCAAGCGGGTGAACCTGCCGTTCCTGGCGGTGCTGTTCGGCCTGCTGGGCGGCGTGTCGACGCTGGGCGTCATTGGCCTCTTCGTCGGCCCGCTGATGATGGCGATCCTGTTCGGCTGGCTGCGCGACAGCACACCGGCAGCGCCGCTGGTGCTGACCCCGGTGGCGCTGGAACCGTCAAACGATACCCAGGGTATCCGCTAGCGTCCCGCCGACGGCTCCGACGCGCTGGTGCATGTCCCACAGCGCGCCGACACGCAACCCGGCGGTCACCGGTGTGACCGCCGCGATCTCGAGTTCTTCCATCAAGCCGCACAACAGCGCCAGCCCGCCGGCCAGATGCGCCCCCTCGCGGGTGGCAATGAAGGCGTCGCGCAGGAGAGCAAGATCGCCCTGCGTCAGCGGCGTGCCCATATTCCCGCCCCGGTGCGCGTGGCCGGCCAGCGCACGCACCGTGCCGCACGCCCCATACGCCATGTCCCAGCCGCGCGCACCGAACCCCGCTTCGGCGAAGCGGCTGCGGCTCGAGCGCACGGCGGCGTCGAAGCCGGCCGCGTCGATCCGTCCATTCGCGAAAAACGTCAGGCTCTGGCGCACCGCGCCGAGTGCGAACGATTCGATGCGCCGGATCGCCGCGCCCTCCCCGATCACCAGCTCGGTCGACACGCCGCCGATGTCGAGCACGAGCCGTGGCGCACAGTCGGCCGCGCCCAGTGTATTCGCCACGCCCAGGTAGACCAGGCGCCCGGCTTCATCGCCCGCGATGATGTCGACCGGGTGACCGAGCGCGCGCCCCGCTGCCAACAGGAACAGGGAGGCATTGCGCGCCATGCGCAGGGCGGCCGTGGCCACGACGCGCACCGCGTGCGGCCGCCAGGCATCGAGTGCACCCCGGAATTGCGCCAGGCAGGCCAGCGCACCCCGCAGCGCGGCGCTGTCAAGCATGCCGTCTTCGTCGAGCGACGCTGACAGCTCGACCTTCTCGCACATGGTCGCGACGAGCTCCAGCACGCCATCATTGAAACGGCCGATGTGCAGGCGAAAACTGTCCGAGCCAAGCTCGACAGCGGCATAGATGGGGGATTCGTGATCGATGGGCGGCATGGCGCATGAGCATAAGCGGCCACCGTGACGGGCGCATTACATGGCGCTGCGAGGCGCGCCCGTGCGCTAGATATCGGCCACTGCTTCGCTGGCAGGTGCCACGCGATTGCGCCCGGCCCGCTTGGCTTGCTGCATGGCCTCGTCGGCGCGCTGGAACAGCGAGGTCGTGCTGTCTTCGGGCCGGATCGTCGTCACGCCGAAGCTGGCCGTGAGCTTGATCATCGCCCGCTCGCTCTTGACCGGCGTCGTGTCGATGGCCGCGCGGATACGCTCGGCCACCATGACGGCCTCATCGAGACTGGTGCGCGGCAGCAGGACCGCGAATTCGACGCCCACGACGCGGCCCAGCTGGTCGCTGTCACGCAACTGACGCCGGCACAAGGCGACCATCTGGTGCAGCACCACGTCACCGGCCGGATGGCCGTAGCTGTCATTGACGCGCTTGAAGCCGTCCAGGTCGAACACGATCAGCGCAGTCGGCAGGCCGGGCCGGCGCGCCAGTGCAATCCAGGGCGCGAGCAGCTGGAAGAAACCGCGCCGGTTCGGCGCATCGGTCAGCGGATCGATCGTCTCGAGCCGCTCGAGCGTATCCTGCAGGCGTTCGCGGGTCAGCAGCAGCACACCGAAGGCATTGCCCAGCAAGAGCAGGTACAGGGCGCCGCTGGAGAATTGGCTCAGCAGGTCATTCGAGAGCCAGCCCCAGCCACGTGGCAACAGCAGCACCGACAGCCCGCGCGCCGCGACCACCAGCGCCAGCGCGCCCGTGGCCAGCGCCAGGAAGCGTTGCAACAGGCTGGCATCACGCCAGCGCCAGCCGAGCGCCACCGCGCCGGACAGGTAGAACGCACCCAGCAGGAGCGATGCGGCCACGCTGCGCAAGCCTTCTTCATCGACGAAGTAGCACAGGAAGAACACGAGGATGGCCACGCCACCCAGGATCAGTGTCGGCTTGCGCCAGCCGGGCCGGCGCGCCGCTTCCCAGGCAGCGCCCGCCTCGACTGCAACGCCGGCGAACAGCAGCGCGTAGCCGCCGGGAATCGAGATGGGGGCCGGCACCACGCCGGCGTCGCCCAGCGCCAGCAGCAGCCAGGCGCCGCCCTGGATCTGTTTCGACAGGCCCCAGAACGTCAGTGCAGGGGCGCGCACGGGGCCGTGATTAAAAAACGTCAGCAGTGCGCACAGGGTCAGGTTGCCCAGCGCGAGCACCAGCACCATCGTCGACGCGTCCAGCATAGGCATGTCATTACTCATGTTCGGCGTTCTCGGGTGCCGCCACCAGGCTGGCTGGCCGGGGCGCGGGGTGATTGGTTCGCGCCACGGGGCCGGCAGACGGCGTACGGGCAGCTGACGGCCAGCTTATCAGAAAGAGATGCCTTGCAACAAGCAACGCTGCCGTCAGCCGACGAAGCGGTTAAATACTTCGCGCATGGCCAGCCCGCCGCCGCCAATCAGCACGCCGAAATAGATGATGGTCACGACATTGCTGATGTGGCCCAGCAGGATGCACACGCCGTCGCGCTGCAGCAAGCCGATGGCCAGGAACAGGATCGCCACGGCCGGGAACGTATTGCTGAACGGGATCAGGCCGAACGGCATCATCAGCAGCACGGCGCCCAGGATCAGGGCCGCGTTGTTGAAGAACGCGACCGGACCGGCAGCGACCAGCCACTGGATGCGGTTGGGCTTGCTGACACGCTCGAGTTTCTTGAGCCACGACAGCGCCTTGCGCAGCAGCGGGCGCAGCTTGCGGGTACCGATGACGCGGTGTTCGAGCTTCGACGGAATCCACAGCTCGCGCCCGCTCAGGCGGCTCACGCTGATCAACAGGATCGCGGCGCCAAAGACGGTGCTCACGCCGGGAATCGAAATCGGGATCAGGAACACCAGCGTGAGCAGCGCCACCAGGATCAGGAGGCCGTCGTTGCCGACGCTGCGGATCAGTTCACTGAGGGTAATGCCGGTGCGCGGCATCGAGCGGACCAGCGCGCGCAGACGCTGGGAAACGGGTGGTTCACTGTGCATGGTGTCTTCTTGTGGTGCGTCCGGATGGCCGAACAGGGTGGCTACTGGCCAACGCAAATGATCCGGGTCTCGTACTCGGCCGCTTTTTCTTTCTTGGTGCTGGCCCAGGCGATGACTTCGTCCGCTTGCGCGATCGTCATGATCGTCGCCTTCTCCTTGTTCTTGATAAAGGAGACGCCTTCGAACTTGCCTTCCTTGCTGCGCATGACCTTGGCGAAGACCGGTGGTTTCTTGCCGTCGTCCGATCGTTTGTCCTGGCGGACGAGATAACGCTGCTCTGCTGGTTCCATAAAATAATCCGTGCTTGATCGATCAAACCGCTATTTTACGGTGCCCGCATTGGGCACACATGAAAACTTCACCGCCCCACGACGCCGATCACCTGCACGAGAACAATCTTGAGCACGGTCATCGACGGAAAAATCATCGCGTAACCGATGTCGGGCCGGTCCGTCGGCGCGATCCGGTTGGCAAATGCGAGAATGGCGGGATTGCCCGTGGTGCCGGCCACGATCCCGACCACGCTGTCGAACGGCAGGCGAAACACGAACAGGGCAATGACCATCGTGACGATGACGAGCGTGGCCGCAATCGCGCTGCCCAGCAGCAGGTACAGCAAACCATCGTTGGCAATCGCGGCGGCAAACGTCGCGCCCGACGAAATGCCCACGACCGCCAGAAACAGCGTCAGGCCAAAATTGCGCAAGACCAGGTTGGCCGGGATCGGCATCGCCCACTGGAACATGCCGCTACGGCGGCGCCAGCCGAGCACCAGCGCGACCAGCAGCAAGCCGGCAAACCCGAACGAAAACTGCCCGATCAGCGGCAACGGCCAGACGATCGCGCCAAATGCGAGGCCCAGCGTCACGCCGACGCCGATCCCGATATAGCTCACCTCCCCCGTGCTGCGCACCGAGTCGCCGAACAGCTTGCGCAGCGCAGGAAAGCTGCTGCGCGGCGCAAGCACGCCGATGCGGTCGCCCAGTTCGAGCAGGCGACCAGGACTCAGGACCAGGTCGGCATCGCCACGCCGCAGGTGCAGGACGCGGGCATTGAGTCCAGCCGGCAGCGCCAGCGCGCTCAATGACAAGCCGGCCATGCTGGCACTGGAGACGAAGAAGCGGTCGTAGTCCAGGTCGCTGCGGTCATGCAGCATGGCGCCCGGATGCGCCGGGCCGAAGCGCGTGGCAACCTCGTGCAGCACGGTCTGGTCATTGCCTGCGACAAGCAGGCGGTCGCCCGCTTCGATGCGCATCGCGTTGTCGGCCACCAGATTGTGCTCGCCGCGGCGGAGCGCGACGATGGCAACGCCATCGGGCAAGCGCGCTGCGGCTTCAAGCAGGGTCATGCCCAGCACGGAGAATTCAGCCACGTCGATTTCTTCCAGATGCAGCGCGGACGATGCCGGCGCGGCGGTTGCAGGCTTGAACACGGCGTTGTACAGGCCGAGCAGCAAAATGGGCACGGCAACGCCGACCGGATACGCGACCGAATAGCCGGTCGCGGCGGATGTGCCGAACACGGCCAGCGCCGCTTGCAGCGCAGCGGTACTGGTGCCGGCACCGGCGAAGGCGCCCAGTGCTTCGGGCAAGGCAACGACCGGGAACAGCCACGCGACGCCAACCGCCAGCGCCAGCGCCGTGAAGACGGCCAGCAGCGCTGCAAGATTCGCCTTGATGCCGTCAAGCGTCGTGAAGCCGCGGAAGAACTGGGCGCCATAGGCGATGCCGACACCGTACAGGAACAGCAGCAGACCCAGGTTGCCCAGCATGCCGGGCAAGACGAGGTCAGGCACGGCCGCGCCGACCGCGAGGCCGACGAACAGCACCGCGCCGGAACCAAGCGACAAGCCTTTCACACTGACCGCCCCCAGCAAGTAGCCCGCAGCGATGGTGAAGAACAGCGCAAACATCGGCTGGTGGCTGAAGAACGTGGTGATGGCGGTCATGGACGTTGCCTGGTTGCATGTGTGTGATGCAGTCTACGGCATGGGAAGGTGGTTACCCCAGGTTACTGCGATATAAACGTCGTGGGTATATCCCGATGAGCACAGTCAGGGGCAAATACACACATTATGCTAAGAGCATTATTCGCCCGTCCGTGGCAGGTGTTATTGCAGGAGGCTGATCACCTTGTAGGTGATATCCGTGTTTCCTGCGTTTAAAACCTCGAAGCGCGCACCTTGATAGCCAATCACACGATCTTGAGAAAGGTCGTATTTCACTTCCTGGGTAAATGCTGGACGTGCAGAGCTGTCCTTGAATTCCCGGTAGACTACCGTAATCGTATTTTGCGATATTCCGCTATAGACAAGTTCACGGCGAAAGCTCTCCGACGTGATTTTAATGATTTCCTTCGGTACATAAGCCACTGGTTTCGTGCCATATCGGTAGCCCTGTACAAAATGATAAATCACAGCCGACTTGGATTTGTCGTCAGGGACGAATACCCCCGAGCGCTCACTGACTGAAATTGACGTACCCGGCACCGAATACGTTGACCTTCCCTGATAGTAGTCACCTTCCAGGCTGGTGGCGAACAGTTCATAGTCGCCTCGGACAACAGAAGTAATACCAGGCGGATTCACAGTCTCGGACACCGTTTCGGCAATACTGATCCCACTGACTCGCGACACCCACTCTGTCGACATCATCGGATCGCCCACTCCCGCCTTACCGATCGCGTTAAGTTCCGGAATGTGGCGCGTTTCGATTCTCGGGAAAGCATTTCGCAAAGGGCCCGGTGCCGGGGTAGCGCAGCCAGCAAGAGCGATGAATATCCCTGCAGTGGCGACGAAAGAGCAATTTATAACCGACATGGCGGGAGAAAAGAAGGTTTCGAGATTTTAATAATAAAACAACGATTAACCTAAAGCAAATTCCTCTGCGGTCTTTCTGACGCGGGCACTGGCAGGTTACATCTAACGTGGCAATGTCACCAGTGAACACGCAGCCTTTCCAATATTCATATTGGGTACGAAAAAAGCGGCAGTTTGCCATTGACCTTGCATTTTTCAATTTTTCAAAAAATCTCGCCACGAATTTTCCTCGACGCTCGGAAAGATTTTCCGATCAACGACGTACAGCCAGCGCAGGAATCGGTGGTCTCTGACATCGCGCGATTTTTTATTCCCGCCTACGGCTCCCGCAACAACTTGAACTGCCTCGCCTGCCGGTGATACGTATCCACCGATGCCTTGACATACCGCGTGAGCGCATCCCCCGTCAGCGCAAACGGATACAACCCGGCCTGTGCACGCATTTCCGCAAACGCGGGCGACGTCTCGACGCCGTCGAACGCCTTCACCCAACGCCGGTAATCGGCCTCGCGCACGTCCGGCCCCATCCAGACGCCGCGAATGACCGGCCAGACCACGTCATACCCCTGCTCGCGCGCCGTGCGCACGCCGGCCAGCGCGCCCGGCAAACGCTGCTCGGACAGCACCGCCAGCACGCGCACATTGCCGGCTCTCGCCGCCAGCAGCGCTTCGGACGTGTCGCCCGACACCGCCTGCACATGCCCTGCCCCCATCGCGATGAATTGCTCACCGCCGCCTTCGAGGGCGACAAAGCGCAGCTTGCGCGGGTCCACGCCGGCCATGCGCGCGAGCAGTGCCATCTTGATCCAGTCCTGGCTGCCGACCGTGCCGGACATGCCGATCAGGACCTGCTTCGGATTGCGCTTGATCGCGCCCAGCAGATCGGACAGTGTCTTGTAGGGGGAGTCGGCGCGCACGGCGACCATGCCGTAGTCGGCGCCAAAGGCCGCGACCCAGCGCACGTCGTCGACGTCGGCCTTGCCGAATTTGCCCAGCGCGAGATTCAGGACCGAGCCGCCCGAGAACGTGACGAGCGTATTGGCTTCGCTGCGGCGTTGCGAGACGACCGAGTGCCAGGCCACGGCGCCCACGCCCCCGGGCAGGTAGCTGAGCGTGAGTTCAGGCGCGCCCGGTTGATCGTGCAGCGCTTTCTGCGCCAGCTTGCAGGTGAGGTCCATGCCGCCGCCGGGTTTCGACGGGATCAGGCATTCAGCGGCGCCGGCGTGCGGCAGGCCGCCGAGCACCAGCATGGTCAACAGGAAGACGTGCGAGGTTTTCATGGCGCCCATGATACCGCCGCACGGTGAGGCGTGGCATCAGAAGCGGTGCTGCATGCCCGCGGTGATGCCGCTCTGCGTCGACCCGAAGCCCGGATCGTCGCGCGAGAGGCCAATCAGCTGGCCGTTGTCGGCCTTCGCGTGCGCCAGCGACAAATACAGGTCCGTGCGCTTGGACAGCGCCAGCATGGCGCGTGCGACGAACATCGTCGGGTCGGCGTCCAGGTTGGCAGGCAGGTTCTTCGTGTTGATGTGATAGACCGCGCCCGTCAGCGTGACCGCGTCGATCGTGCGCGTGATGCCGCCCCAGTAGGTGTCGCCGCGCAGGTCGGCCAGGTTGGTCCGGCCCTGCGCCATCTTGTAGCCGCGCTTGCCGGCCGTGTAGCGCCACGGGCCGCTGCGGTAGTCGACCGCCACGTGATACGCCGTCGTCTCGTCGAGCCGATTCGTGGCGACACCCTCGATCGGCGTGCCGTCGATCCGCTCCCACGAGGCCATCACGCCCAGACCGTCGCCGAACCACGAGCCGCCCAGCGCCAGCTTGCGGCCTTCGCGCGAGCTGCCCGAACGTTCGCCCAGGCCCACCGTGGCGCCGTAGGTGAAGCCGCCCGTGCGCCCCGTGTACTTGATCAGGTTATCGAACTGGGTGGTCATGCCGTAGCGCGATGGCCGGGTGGCGCTGCCGCCCGTGGCCCACGAATAGTTCGGCGCAAAGCCCAGCGGATCGAACTTGATCACCAGTTCGTACACGGTGGTGAACGAGCGGCCGATGACGATCCGGCCCAGGTCGTTCTCCAGTCCCACGTAGGCCTGGCGCTTGAAGATCGCGCCGTCGCTGGCGCCCGTATCGAGCAGGATGCCGCCTTCGAGGTTGAAGACGGCTTTCAGGCCGCCGCCCAGGTCTTCGCTGCCGCGAAAGCCCCAGCGCGACGTGTTCTTGCCGCCCGAGATGACGCGCACTGCGTTGCCGCCGTCTTCGCCGGCATGGTTGACGAATTCCGCGCCGGCGTCGATCAGGCCATAGACCTGGACATTGCTCTGGGCGAGGACGGGTGCGGAAAGGGACAGCGCTGCCAGGACGGCAAGCGCGAGGGCCGATTGTTTCATGTGTCTCCGAACGTTGTTATGGTGATCTGCTGCAGCTGGGTCGCTGCTTGTGGGCCGACTATAGGGGCACGAGCCTTTCAGTTCGCTTTCAGTGGCGCTTTTCGGGAAAGCCGCTTTGCGTTTACACTGGCGCGATGAGAATCCTGCTCGTTGAAGACCATGTCGAACTGTCCCACTGGGTATCCAAGGCCCTGCGCGACGCCAAGCTCACCGTCGAATGCGCCGCCACCGGCGCCGATGCCGACGCCCTGCTCCACACGCAGGACTACGCCCTGGTGATCCTGGACCTGACGCTGCCCAAGATGGACGGCCTGGACGTGCTGCGCCGGCTGCGCGCGCGCGGGGGCGCGCGGGGCGGCACGCCGGTGCTGATCCTGACCGCGCGCGGTGGCCTCGAAGACCGCGTGCAAGGCCTGAACCTGGGCGCCGACGACTATCTGCCCAAGCCGTTCGAGCTGGCCGAACTCGAAGCCCGCGTCAAAGCGCTGCTGCGCCGCCGCAGCGGCAACGAAGCGCTGGTGCACGAATGCGGCGGGCTGCGCTTCGACACGGTGTCGCGGATGTTTACCATTTGCGGCGAAGCGCTCGCACTGACGCCGCGCGAGCATGCCGTGCTGGAAGCGCTGATTGCGCGCCCAGGCCGCGCGCTGTCGAAAGAAAAGCTGTTCGACGAAGTGTTCGCGCTGGCCGACGACGTCAACCTCGACGCCATCGAGCTGTATATCCACCGCATCCGCAAGAAGCTCGACAAGTTTCCGGATGCCCGCGCGATGATCGTCACGCTGCGCGGCATCGGCTACCTGATGCAGCAGCGGCCCGATTGAGCCGCCGCCCGCGATGACCCTGCGCGCCTCCCTGCTCCAGATCACCGCCGGCCGGCCACTGGGCAGCCTGCGCGGACAGCTGCTGCGCTGGCTGATCCTGCCGCTGGTGCTGCTCGTCGCGCTCAATGCGGTCTCACTGTACCGCGACGCCTTGGAGGCGGCCGATGTCGCCTACGACCGCTCGCTGCTGTCGTCCACGCGCGCGCTGGCCGAGCGGGTGTCGGTCCAGGATGGCAAAGTCGTCGCCAACGTGCCCTACGTGGCGCTCGACAGTTTTGAAACCGACACGCTGGGCCGCATCTATTACAAGGTGACGGGCCTGCAGGGCGAAACCGTGTCGGGCTACGACGACCTGCCGCCGGTGCCGAAGAACGTGCCGCGCACCGACCTGTATCCGGCGCTGGTGCGGTTCTATCACGCCACCTACAACGGCGAGCGCGTACGCATCGCGGCGCTGCTGCAGCCGGTCTACGACGATTCAATGCGCGGCATCGCGCTGATCCAGGTCGGCGAAACGCTCGACGCGCGCCAGGCCCTGTCGCGCGATATCCTGCTCAGCACCCTGCTGCGCCAGGCCTTGCTGGTGCTGGCGGTGGCCGCGATGGTGTGGTTCGCCGTGCGTCTGGTGCTGCGACCCCTGATGCTCCTGAAGAACGAGGTCGAGACGCGCGCGCTGTCCGACCTGTCGAACATCGACCCGGCGCTCGTGCACAAGGAAGTGCGGCCGCTGGTGGCGGCGATGAATGGCGCGATGGCGCGCACGCAGGACCTGATCGCCAGCCAGCGCCGCTTCATCGCCGACGCCTCGCACCAGTTGCGCACCCCGCTGGCGGTGCTCAAGACGCAGGCCGAACTCGCCCTGCGCGAAAACGATCCGGCCGCGATGCGCTCGATTGTCAGCTCGATTGCCGGCACCACCGACGGGGCGATCCATTTGGCCAACCGCCTGCTGACGCTCGCGCGCATCGAGCATGGCGGCGGCATTGCGGCCACTACGCCGGTGTCGCTGGCAGAGGTGGCGCGCCAGGTCGGGCTCGAACTGGCGCTGCCGGCAGTGCAGAAAGGGATCGATCTGGCGCTCGAAGCCGATGCCGACGATCTCACCACGGTCCCGGGCCAGGGGTTGCTGCTGCATGAAATGGTGTCGAACCTGGTCGACAACGCGATCCGCTACACGCCCGCTGGCGGCAGCGTGCTGCTGCAGGTCGGACGCGACGGTAACCAGGTGATGCTCGCCGTCAGTGATAGCGGGCCGGGCATCGCGGCGGGTGACCTGGACAAGGTGTTCATGCCGTTTTACCGCGCCCAGGCGACGCTCGAAGCCAATCCGGGCGGCACCGGGCTCGGACTGGCCATCGTGCGCGATATCGCCAACCTGCACGGTGCCAGCATCGCGCTGGGGCAGACCGATGGCGGGCATGGCTTGAGCGTGCGCCTGGTATTCCCCGCGCCGGCAATCGTTGAAGCGTCAAGTGCACTGAAAGCCAATTGAAAGGCACGCACGCCTATAGTTGGTGCAAACAGCAGCACACCAACGACAACGATCGGAGACACCATGCACAACCCCGCCCCTGCGCCCGCCGCCCTGGCCGTGCTTTCCCGCCTTTGAACCGCGCCTGAAAAAAACGGCGCGCGATCAACCGTGTATCGGTCTGCATGAAGCAGCCGTGCACCACAACCCCACGCGCCACCTGCACTAACACCACGGGCCCCAGCGGCCCACACACCGCGTGCGGCAAGCGCACCGGCAAGGAGAATGATGATGATGTTGACCATCCTGGCGTATTCCATGGTCGTCGTGTTCATGTACCTGATCATGACCAAGCGCCTGCCGGCGCTCGTGGCCCTGATCGTGGTCCCTATCGGGTTCGGCGTGATCGGCGGCTTCGGCCCGCAGCTCGGCCCGATGATGCTCGACGGGATCCGCAACCTGGCCCCGACCGGCGTCATGCTGATGTTCGCCATCCTGTACTTCGGCATCATGATCGATTCGGGCCTGTTCGATCCGGTCGTGCGCCTGATCCTGAAGATCGTCGGCGGTGACCCGTTCAAGATCGTCGTCGGCACTGCCGTGCTGGCGATGTTCATCTCGCTCGACGGCGACGGCGCCACGACCTACATGATCACCGTTGCCGCCATGCTGCCGCTGTACGTGCGTCTCGGCATGAGCCGCCTGGTGCTGGCCTGCGTCATCATGCTGGCCGGCGGCGTCTTCAACATCCTGCCATGGGGCGGCCCGACGGCGCGCGCCGCCACTGCCCTGGGTGTGGACGTCAGCGACATCTTCGTGCCAATGATCCTGCCGATGGCCGTTACCTCCCTCTGGGTCGTGTTCGTGGCCTGCGTGCTGGGCATGAAGGAGCGCAAGCGCCTGGGCATCATGACGCTGCCGACGCAGGCTGAAAAAGCGGAAAAAGCGGCCCAGGCGGCGCAGAATGTCGCCGTGCTGCAGCCGGCCGTGGCCGCCGCCGAAATGAATGGCACCACCGGCCACTGGAGCCCGAGCGCCGCTGCATCCGCCTACGATGGCAATGTGCACCAGCTGGCGGGCGGCCGGGTCGAATCGACGGTGACGTCGTCGGCCGAACCGGCGCTGGCCGCTGGCGGTGGTAACGGCGGTGGCGATGACAACGACGTCTCGAACGCCGCGATCAAGCGCCCACGGCTGATCTGGATCAACTTCGCGATGACCACCCTGTTGATGGTGTTCCTGATCAAGGGCGTGCTGCCACTGCCCGTGCTATTCATGATCTTCTTCGCCGTCGCGATCATGATCAACTACCCGGGCCTCGAAGAGCAGAAGGAGCGCATTGCGCACCATGCCGCGAACGTGCTGCCGGTGGTGTCGCTGATCTTCGCGGCCGGTATCTTCGTCGGCATCCTGCAAGGCACCAAGATGGTCGATGCGATTGCGCTGTCCGTCATCGCCGGCGTGCCCGACTGGATGGGTCCGTACCTGGCGGTCGTCACGGGTCTGCTCAGCATCCCGTTCACGTTCTTCATCTCGAACGACGCGTTCTACTTCGGCATCGTGCCGGTGCTGGCCAAGGCGGCCGAAGTGTATGGCATCACGGCGGCAGAAATCGGCCGCGCTTCGGTGATCGGCCAGCCGGTTCACCTGCTCAGCCCACTGGTCGCCTCGACCTATCTGCTGGTCGGCATGTGCAAGGTGGAGTTTGGCGACCACCAGCGCTTCACGCTGATCTGGTCGATCTCGGCTGCCCTCGTGATGCTGGTGGCGGCACTGGTATTCGGCGTGGTCCCGCTGATGGGCAGCGCCGCTTAAGTGCTCCCTCGGGCGCGGCATGGCGACGTATACTCGCGCCATGCCCGCGCCCTCCGATCTCCCCGACTCTCCTGCCACGACAGCGCCGCTGGTCATCAGCGACGGCGTGCGTCGCACGCTCGGCTTCACGCCGGGCGACGTGCAAAGCGAGATGCTGCTGGCGCGGCCCGATGCGCTGGTCCTCGATTACACCCGCGCCATGATGTGCTTTGCGCTGTTCGCACCGCGGCCGCGCCACATCGTCATGGTGGGCCTGGGCGGCGGCTCGCTCGCCAAGTTCTGCTACCGCCACTTTCCCGCTGCCCGCATCACCGTGCTCGAGATCCGCGCCGACGTGATCGCGCTGCGCGACCTGTTCTGCCTGCCGCCGGACGATGCGCGTCTGCGCGTGCTGCATTGCGACGCCGCAGATTACCTGGCGCGCACGCCGGGCGATGCCGACGTGCTGCTGGTAGATGGCTTCGATGGCCGCGGCCTGCCGCCGGCGCTCGCCAGTACAGCGTTCTACGCCGCCTGTCGGCGCGCGCTGCGCCCCGGGGGCGTGCTGGTAGCCAATATTTTCACCTACGATCCCGATTATGTGTCTTTCTTACAACGGTTGAGGGACGCCTTTGACGGCCGCATCCTGTGGTTCCAGCGCATTGCCGGCAACAACCGGATCCTGTTCGCCGTCCACCCCGCCACAGCGCCCTCGCGTGGACAACACCTGCTGGCAAGCCTCGCACGGCCCGCGAGAGACCCCAGCGGCATCGGCTTCGGCTGGAGCAACCGGCTGCTCGCGCGCGGCGTGATTGCGTGGCTGGCATGGCGGCGTGGCTAATATGCTTTTACCCACGGCGGGCAGGTTGTCCTTCACAATACGATAAGTTTGCGGCGCCGGGCCCTTGTATGACACACTGGCGCGCATTAATGCCCGCCGGAAAGCATCTCCTGCCGCGCGCGCCCCTGACTGATTTGTACGAATTTGCCTGGACCTTTCGATACCATGCCGCGCCGACTGTCCCGTTCGCTGACCCTCGCGGCGGCCCTCACACTGGGGGGCGGCCTGGCTGCCTCCTTCGGCCTGTTTATCGGTGTCAGCCACCTCGAATACGACAATATGGCGCTGTCGTTCGGCCAGCGCGCCGACGAGCGCGTGGCGGCGGTGCGCCAGGGCATGGGCCAGGCGTTCGAAGTCCTGGCCGTGACCAACCAGCTGTTTTCCAGGGGCGAGCCGGTCAGCCGCGAGCGCTTTGCCGACTTCACGTCGGCCCTGCTTGAGCGCCACCGTTTCGTGCAAGCGTTCAATTTCCATCGGGTGGTACCGGGCCATGAACGCGCCGCCATCGAGGCCGAACTGCAACGCGTGCGGCCCGGCACGATCTTCACCGAAATGACGCCCGGCGGCCTGGTGCCGGCGCCCGTGCGCACCCGCTACCACGTCATCGAATATGTCGAACCGATGGCCGGCAACGAGGCGGCGTTCGGCCTGAACCTGTCCCACAATGGCGCCGTCATGGGCGCGCTCGAGCTGGCGCGCAGCACCGGCCAGCCGGCGGCCAGCGGCCTGTTCGCACTGGCCCAGGCGCCCACGAGCCAGGCCAGCTTCGACCTGGTGCAGCCGGTGTTCGACAAGCATGGCGTCATGCGCGGTAACACCGCGGTCGTCCTGCGCGGCAAGGAACTGGTGCGCGAGTCGCTTGCGGCTGCCGGGCTGCTCGGAGGCGGCGACATCTTCGTGTCGGTGTATGCCAGCGAGCTTGCCGACCCGGCCACCTTGCTGTTCTCGAACGGCCCGACGTCGGGCGCATCGCGCCGCGAATTTGCCGGTTGGCTGCGCCCCGACCATGGCATGCACAGCACCGTGCTGCACGCGGGCGGGCGGCCCTGGCGCGTGGAAGTCGCCGCGGCGCCACGCCCGTTCCTGGCCGACCATCTCGCCTCGCTGTCATTGCTGTGCGGCGGCATTCTCGTCACCCTGATGGGCGCTGCCTTCGTGCAATCGGCCGGCGAGCGGGCGCGCAAGGTGCAGCAACTGGTGCGCCAGCGCACGTCGGAGCTGCGCCGCAGCAATCGCCAGCTGATCGACGACATGGCCGCGCGCAAACGCGCCGAAAAAGCGCTGCTGCACAGCGAGCAGCGCTTCCGCCAGCTGGTCTCGATGTCGTCCGACTGGTACTGGGAGCAAGATGCCGAACTGCGCTTCACGATGATCACCGGCGGCTTCACCGAAAAGTCGGGCGTCGCCGTCGAAGGGCTGATCGGCAAGACGCGCTGGGAATACGTGCCGGGCCTGCTCGACAGCGACAGTGGCCGCACGCACCTGGCCAGGATGCAGGCACGCGAAGCGTTCAATAACCTTGAATACCAGGTTCTCGATGACGACGGCAACGCGCGCTGGTTCTGCGTCAACGGCGAGCCGGTGTTCGACGAGGCGGGTGAGCTGACCGGCTACCGCGGCACCGGCAGTGACATCACCGAGCGCAAGCTGACCGAGCAGCGCGTCCACCACGTGGCCCAGCACGACGTGCTCACCGGCCTGCCGAACCGCTCGCTGCTGCAGGACCGCCTGAGCCAGTCGATTGCATTTGCCAGCCGCAGCGACCGGCCGGTGTGGGTCATGCTGATCGACCTGGACCGCTTCAAGTTCGTCAACGACAGCATGGGCCACAAGGCCGGCGATGTGTTGCTGGTCACCGTCGCGGCGCGCCTGCGTGCGGCGCTGCGCGATGCCGACACCGTGGCCCGCCTGTCGGGCGACGAATTCGTCGTGATCCTCAACGAGCATGCCGACGAACCGCTCTCGCCTGCCGTCGTGCAGCGGATCATGGATGCCGTCGCTCAGCCGGTCATGCTGGGCAACAAGGAATTCTTCGTCACCTGTTCGGTGGGCGTGGCCGTGTTCCCGACCGAAGGCACGCTGAGCGAGAACCTGATCGAGCACGCGGACATCGCCATGTACCGCGCCAAGAAGCTGGGGCGCAACAACTTCCAGTTCTTCACGCCGAGCATGAACGACGAGGCGATGGAACGGGTGCGCATCGAAGGCGCGCTGCGCAATGCGCTCGAGCGCAACGAATTCGTGCTGCACTACCAGCCGCAGGTCGACATGAAGACGGGCCAGATCGTCGGCATGGAAGCGCTGATTCGCTGGAACCATCCCGAATTGGGCATGGTCCCGCCGGGCCGGTTCGTCGGCGTGGCCGAAGAAACCGGGCTGATCGTCCCGATCGGCGCCTGGGTCATGCGCACTGCCTGCGCCCAGAACAAGGCCTGGCAGCTTGCCGGTTACCAGCGCCTGCGGGTCGCGGTGAACCTGTCGGCGCGCCAGTTCGGCGCAGCCGGCCTGATGGCCAGCCTGGAAGCAACGCTGGCAGAAACCGGGCTGGATGCCGCCTGCCTCGAGATCGAGCTGACCGAGAGCCTGTTCATGAGCGACGTCACGCCCGCGGTGGAACTGCTGCACCGGATGAAGGCACTTGGCATCAATCTCTCCATCGACGACTTCGGCACCGGGTATTCGAGCTTCTCGTACCTGTCGCGCTTCCCGATCGACGTGCTCAAGATCGACCGCTCGTTCGTGGCCGACATTACGCATGACGCGAATGACGCGGCCATCGTCACGTCGATCATCGCGCTGGCGCACAATCTGAAGCTGGCCGTGATCGCCGAGGGCGTCGAAACCCTGGCGCAGCTAGACTACCTGCGCAGCCACGGCTGTGACGAAATGCAGGGCTACTACTTCAGCAAGCCCTTGCCCGCTGCCGACTTCGAAGCGCTGCTGATCGAGGGCCGCTGCCTGCCAATGCCAACGCCTGCACCGGAAACACTGCCGGCCTGAGGCATCGACAGAGGCAGCGCCAGTTGCAGACCCGCCACGCCTGTTGGCAGAAAGCCATGTCATTACATAGCTGGCAAAACATTTGTATAGCTAAATAAACATTATTGGTCGTACAATCACCGGGCCGATGGCAATCCCGACACCTGGACACGATAATGAACATGAATGACATGCCTGATATGGCCGTCAAAGCCAACACGACCACGACACGCCACCAGCGCGTCGATGGCCGCACGTCCGATCTGGTCAACCAGGCGATCGCGTCGATCCCGACGCTGGGCCTGCAGCGCGCAGCAGAGTTTTTGGCCACGATGAACGTGCCGGCCGAAGTTGCAGTGCGGGTACTCGTGTATCCGGCCCGCCGCCGCGCACACTGAACGGGCGCGCGGCTGCACACAGGCAGCCGATACAGAAGCAAGGCAGGAAGGCGGTCGCGGACAACGGACCGCC
>Ga0308164_10002661_pt1 | contig 17345 bp, 10 predicted proteins | sample PhyTR2_FD_201031 | JGI IMG/M metagenome (GOLD analysis project Ga0308164, IMG submission 201031) | Phyllosphere microbial communities from UC Gill Tract Community Farm, Albany, California, United States - DLSLT.R2 | ecosystem: Host-associated > Plants > Phyllosphere > Unclassified | place: USA... | reverse complement strand
CTGTAATCTGGCAGTTGGGAAGTTGATGGATTGGGTTTTTAAAGTTGCTTCATGCCACCGACGAGGTGGTGCCACTCAACCCACCCACCCATCCACTTCGAAAGACACCGACATGAACACCGTCTCCCTGCGCGCTCCCTTCCTCGCCCTGGCCGTCGTGCTGGCCGCCGTCGCCACACCCGCCCTGGCTTACAAGGGCACGAACTACAAGGAAGGCGACCCGACGCCCATGACCGTTCGCGCCGAACGCTCGTCCGCCGCCGTGGCCGCCGAAGCCCGTGAGTGGACCCGCACAGCGCCGACCCTCGGTTACCCGGAAGGCCAGCCGCAGGCCATCGCGCCGGTCAAGGCCAACCTGCGTGCGCAGGTGCATGCCGATGCCCTGAACTGGATGCGCTCGGGCCTGGGCGACGTGCAGTACAAGGAAGCGGGTGCCGACCGTGCGCAGCAGCCGTACCGCCAGGCCATGCAGGCTTACATGCAGAGCCAGCAAGGCGTCTCCGCCGCTGCCGCGCCGACCACTGGCGCAACGAGCCCGGTCACCCGCTGATCCTGCCATGCATTGGGGACTGTTCCCCGGTGCTTTGGCTTACCGTCACTAATGACCCCTGACCCTGAAGCCGACCTTGACCCCAGCCTGCGCGCGATGAACCATCGAGCGCAGGCTTGTGGCATGCATGGACTCGCTCGCTTTCTCTCCCTCCAGAGCGATCCCATGGCGCTTGCCTCACTCACCTTGTCCGGCCTGCCTGCACCATGAGAATCCTGGTCATCGAAGACGAGCCCAAGCTCGGCGACTACCTGCACAAGGGCCTGAGCGAGAGCGGCTTCACCGTTGACCTCGCGCGCACCGGCACCGAAGGCCGGGCCATGGCGCTCGACGGCGCCTACGACGCCCTGGTGCTGGACGTGATGCTGCCGGGCATCGACGGCTTTGCGGTCCTGGAAGCCGTGCGTAGAACCAAGACGATGCCAGTCCTGATGCTGACCGCGCGCGACGAAGTGGCCGACCGGGTGCGCGGCCTGCAGAGCGGCGCCGACGACTACCTCTCCAAACCCTTCGCGTTCTCCGAACTGCTCGCGCGGTTGCAGGCCCTGCTGCGTCGCGGCCAGCTGCGTGAGGTCACGCACTACGCGCTGGGCGACCTGACGCTGGACTTGACCACGCGCCGGGCCACGCGTGCCGGCCAGCGCCTGGACCTGACGGCCAAGGAGTTCGCGCTCCTGATGCTGCTGCTGCGCCGTCAGGGACAGATCCTCTCGCGCACGCTGCTGGCCGAGCAGGTGTGGGAGATGAGTTTCAGCACCGAGACCAACGTGGTCGAGGTCGCCATCCGGCGCCTGCGCGCCAAGATCGATGACCCGTTCGCGGACAAGCTGCTCCACACGGTGCGCGGGATGGGCTACGTGCTGGAGCGTCGGCCCGACGCCGAGCCGTGACGTCCACGCCGACCTCGATCCAGGCCTCGCTCTCGCGCTGGTTCGCCCTCCAGACGTTCGTTGGCCTGAGCGCCATCTGCGTGGTCATCTACGCCCTCACGGCCTGGAGCTTCCAGCTCAAGCAGCAAGACGAGTTCGAGCGCCATGTCGAGCTGGTCGTGCACCTGCTGAACGAGCCGCGCAGCGATGCGCAGCAGCTTGCGTTCCAGCACAAGCTGGATGACTTTTTTCGCTCCCACAACGACATCGGCATCGTGCTGTATGCCGGTGGCCAGACGGTCTACGAGTCCAAGCCAGCAGAGTCCTCGACCCGATGGCGATGGACGTCAACCGATCTGAGGGACAAGGCACCGCAGCTGGGCACCGACCCCAAGCTGTGGCTGGGCGTCGATGTGCGCGAGGACGAAAAACTCCTGCATCGCCTGGGCCTGACGCTCCTGGGCATGGCCGTATTGGGTTCCATGCTGGTGTCCCTCACCGGCGTGCTGCTGGTTCGCCGTGGCCTGAGGCCGCTGCAGCAACTGGCCACGCAACTTGCCACCACGGGCCCGGAGTTTGCCGACCGTCGCATCGATCCAGGCACGTACGCCCTGGAGCTTGTGCCCTGGATCAACCAGTTCAACGCCGTGCTGGCACGCGCGGAGCAGGCCTATCAGCAACTCGAAGCCTTCAACGCCGACGTGGCGCACGAGCTGCGCACGCCGCTGGCCAACATGATTGCCGAAGTCGAGGTCGAGCTGGCCCGGCCGAGGACCCCAGAGGCCCTGCAGGACGCACTGATCTCCAACCTGGAGGAAACGCGGCGCCTGTCGGCCATCGTCACCGACATGCTCTTCCTGTCGAAGGCCGACCGTGGCGCGACCGCCCGGCGCTCCGAACCGGTGAGCCTGGCAGCGCAAGCCCTGGCGGTGGTCGAGTTCCATGAAGCGGAGCTGGAACAAACGGCCTTGCAAGTGCAGGTGCACGGCGATGCCATGGTCCGCATCGACGTCTCACTGGTCCGCCGTGCCCTGTCCAACCTGCTGAGCAATGCGGTTCGCTATGCGACGCCTGCCACGACCATCGAGATCCGCATCGAGGCCGTGGCAGACAGCGTCTGGCTGCGGGTCATCAACCCCGGGCTGGAGATTCCCGTGGACGCCTTGCCACACCTCTTCAAGCGGTTCTTCCGCGCCGAGCGTTCCCGCTCGCGGTCATCGGCCCACCACGGCCTGGGTCTGGCCATCGTCGCGGCCATCGCACGCATGCACGGCGGAGCGACCTTGGCACGCTCGGCCAACGGGCGCACCGAGATTTCGTTCTCGGTGCGGCAGGCGTCGGCGCAGGAATTGGAACCCAGGCCGTCCTGACGCCGCAGCGAAGCAGGCGGCCTGGCGTGGCCTGAGACGAGGTCCCAGGGCTTCGGGCCTCAGTCGTTGTGCTTGCGCAGCAGCCGCAACCCGTTGCCCACCACCAGCAGGCTCGCGCCCATGTCGGCGAAGACGGCCATCCACATGGTGGCGCTGCCGAAGACCGCCAGCACGAAGAACACCGCCTTGATGCCCAGGGCCAGCGTGATGTTCTGCATCAGCACCGCATGCGTGCGGCGGCTGAGACCAATGGTCTCGGCGATGCGACCCAGGTCGTCGTTCATGATGACCACGTCCGCGGCCTCCATGGCGGTGTCGGTGCCCGCACCGCCCATGGCAAAGCCGATGTCGGCCTGGGCCAGGGCCGGCGCATCGTTGATGCCATCGCCGGTCATGGCGGTGGCGCCATGGCGCTCGCGCAGTTCCTTGATCGCTGCCAGTTTGTCCTCGGGCAGCAAGCCACCGCGCACCTCGGCGATGCCGGCCTCGCGGCCCACGGCCTGCGCCGTGGCGACGTTGTCGCCCGTGAGCATCACGGGCACGACGCCCAGCTTCTGAAGCCGTGCCACGGCCTCGATCGAGCTGGCCTTGATGGTGTCGGCCACGGCAAAGATGCCCAGCACGCCGGTCTCGTCGGCCAGCAGGGTGACCGTGCGGCCTTGCGCCTCATGGCCGGAGAGTTCAGCTTCCAGACGGGCGTCGGATTGTTGGCGCTCCTTGATCAAGCGGTGGTTGCCCAGCACCATGCGCTTGCCTTCGACGACGCCTTCCACACCGCGTCCGAGCAGCGCCTGGAACGCGTCCACCTCCGCCACCGCACCGTCGAGGCCGGCCACGATGGATTGGGAGACTGGGTGGTCCGAGCGCGAGGCCAAGCTCTTGGCCCATCGCTTCGTTTGCGCCTCTGTCGATGGGTTCGACGGCACGAATGCCACCAGCTTCGGCTTGCCCTCGGTGAGCGTGCCGGTCTTGTCCAGCGCGATGGCCTTCAGGTGCCTGGCTTCTTCCAGATAGGTGCCACCCTTGATCAGGATGCCGCGCCGTGCGGCGGCGGCCAGCCCGCTGACCACCGTCACCGGGGTGGAGATGACCAGCGCGCACGGGCAGGCGATCACCAGCAGCACGAGCGCCTTGTAGATGGCGGTCATCCACGTCCAGTCCAGCAGCAAGGGCGGCAGCACGGCCACCGCCAGCGCCAACACGAACACGGCCGGCGTGTAGATCGCGGCGAAACGGTCCACGAAGCGCTGCGTAGGCGCCCGGGTGCCCTGCGCTTCCTCCACCGCATGGATGATGCGTGCCAGGGTCGAGTTGCTGGCTGCCGCAGTCACCTGAAACTCGAGTTCGCCGTTCTGGTTGATGGTGCCGGCGAACACCAGGTCGCCCGGTTCCTTGTCCACCGGAATGCTCTCGCCCGTGACGGGCGACTGGTCGATGCTGCTGTTGCCCTTGGTGACCCGACCGTCGAGCGCGACGCGTTCGCCGGGCTTGACCCGGGCGATGGCGTTCAAGGCAACGTCCGTGGCCTTCACCCGTTGCCAGCGGCCATCGGCTTGCTGAACATCGGCCTCGTCCGGCGCGAGGTCCACCAAGCCCTTGATGGCGTTGCGCGCCCGGTCCACGGCCCGCGCCTCGATGAGTTCGGCGATGGCGTACAGCGCCATGACCATGGCCGCCTCGGGCCACTGACCAATGACGAAGGCGCCGGTGACAGCGACCGACATCAGCGCATTGATGTTGAGCTTGCCGCGACGCAGCGCGATCAGGCCCTTGGTGTAGGTCTCGATGCCCGCCAGCCAGATCGCCAAGGCAGCGACGGCCATGCCCAGGCCCTTCCACACCATCGTGTCGGGTGCAAAGTACGCCATGCCCTCGGCCACGATCGCCAGGCCCAGCGCCGCCGCCAGCCGCACATAGCTGGGACCTTCAGCGTGGTCGTGTCCATGGTCGTTGGTGGCACCGGCTGCGGTGGCGACACGTACCGCCACCGGCTCCGGCGCGAAACCGGCCTTGCGAATCGCCGCCAGCGCGGCTTCCACCGCCGCGTCGGTGCCATCGATGCGCAGGTTGCGTTGGGCGAGACGAAAGTGCAGGCCGCGAATGCCGTCGATCGGTTCGACCGCGCGGCGGATCTCCGACTCCTCCACGGCGCAATCCATGGTCGAGATGCGGAAGGTGTTGGGTGCGACGACCTCGGACACGGTGTCCTTGGCCGCCGAGAAAGACGGTGCTGCACAGCACGAAGCGTTTATGGCTTCGATCGCTGCAGGCGCGCAGCAGGTGTCAGCGGCTTTGGCTGAGGCCTTCGGCGCACAGCAAGTGCTTTCGGCGGTCGCTGCCGGAGTTGGTCCACAGCACGCATCGACGGTTGGTTGAGTGGATTTTGAACTGCAAGCGGTCCCCGCAGCGTCCTGAGCAGGTTGTGCCGCACAGGAGCTCGTGGGTGCAAGCTCGGGCACTGAACGACCGGCGTGCGGGTTCAGGTCGATGACTGGCTTTTGCATTTGCGATGCGCTGGCGGGCGAGGTCGAGCAGGTCGAAGTGCCACTGCAGCAGCTCGTGCGGTCGTCGTCGAGGAGTTTGGCCATGGGTGTTGTTCGCTTTCTAGGGTCGATTGAACACCTTGCACCTGCTGTAGGGTCAAGCGGCTACGATGGGTGTCCGCGAAGCAGACAGGGGAATGAAGATGAAGATTGGCGACTTGAGCAAGGCTACGGGCGTCGAGGTGGGCACGATCCGGTTCTACGAACGCGCTGGCCTGATCGATTTGCCCGATCGCATGCCCAACGGCTATCGCAGCTATGGACCCCGGCACCTGGAAAGCCTTGCGTTCGTGCGCCACTGTCGTGCTTTGGACATTCCCATGGCCGACATCCGGCGCCTGCTGGACCTAGCGACGCTGCCCACGGAGGATTGCGGCAACGTCAACGAACTGGTGGATGAGCAGATCGAGCGCGTTCGTGCGCGCATCGAAAGCCTGAAGGCACTGGAAAAGCAGTTGACGGTGTTGCGCGCCAAGTGCACTGACCATCATCAGACGAACGAGTGCGGCATCCTGAGCGAGCTGGTTTCTGCCGCGCACGGCGAAGCGTGTGTATGCCACCCTTGAAGCCACGGAACCGATCAAGAGACCTTTCAGGGTGCCAAGCGGATCAACATCGCTTTTCAGCCGCCTGATGAGGTTTACGCGCGGACCCAGACGAGCTTGCAGGCGAGATCCGAGTTTCGCGGGCGCGAAACTGGCCCAGTGCGCCGCCAGCGAGAGACATCATGCCTTGCGCAGACCACTAGCCTCAGCTACAACCGTCTTCCTGCTCCCCGAGCCATCCCCCAAAGATCCCCATGAGAAAACTTCTGGCCGTTCTGGCCTTTGCTTTTGCCTCGACCGCTGCCCTCGCCGCTGCACCCTGCTGCGATGAGGACTGCTGCGACGAGGTCACGATGCCCTGCTGCGAGTAAGCGACAGCACTGCCAGCCTGACTGGCAAACGAAGAAGCCGGCATTTCCATGTCGGCTTTTTTTATTTCAGGGAGCAGCAGGGTCGCCATCCCCGCAGTTGGGAGGATCGATGCCAAGAGGGCACCTAGGATCGCTGGCTACCAGCTAAAGGGGATCGACGCCAAGACAGATTCGCCAGTGAAGACGCTTTTGACGCTTAGATTTGCACCTGAGATTATGCGAATAATCCTAGGTTAATGCGCAGGGTATGAGGCGTGCTTGACCCTAGATTGAGTCGCCCACAATGCCATCTAAATGCTGCTGTGACGGCCTGACGAGGCAAATAATTTGAGCAATCACTAGGCACGAACCGATACCGATCCGGAGTTGCCTGGGACAGCAATTGATCTCGATCAAATGCTCGGTGACGATCTCACGTCAAAAGCCGTATAAGTCCGCCGGCGTGTCGAACAGCACGAGACGCCGCAGGTCCGGCGAAGGCAGCCAGGCTTGCACTGCATCGGCGAAGTCGCCGTGTGCGATGCGGCGGTAGGCGCTGACGCCGAGACGCCCGGCTTCGGGCTGTCGCGTCGTGTGGGGCCAGCCGCTGCCCCACAAGACTGATGTCGGTGACGTCTCGACGAACGCCCGCGCCCAGGCCGCAGCCAGCGCGGGCGTCGGCAGACGGTAGGGCGCTGACAGCTTCACCAGGACCCTCCCGGTGCGCAGCATGTCCTTGATCGCCGCTCCTGGCCCCTTGGCGCCGAGGGCGTGCGCTATCAGCGCGAAGTGATCCAGTACGACCCGCGTCGGCAGCGCGGCGAGCCGGTCGGCCAGCGCGGCGATGACGTCCGACGCGGCATACAGCTGCACGTGCCATCCCAGGTCCGCGATGCGGCCGCTCCAGCGCGCGAGCATCGCCGCCAGCACGGCGACGTCCTGGCTGCCGGAGCTCTCCAGGTTGAGGCGTACGCCGCGCACGCCGCGCACGCCCCGCGCATGCATCCGACGCAGCTCGACCGGCATGGCGTCCTCCGGCGGCACTGCGACTCCGCGGCCGGCGCCATCCAGGCGGTCCAGGGCGTCGAGCAGGCAACGGTTGTCGGTGCCGTAGACGCTGGGCTGCACGATCACCGCGCGCTGCAGACCCAGGGCCGCCATGTGCCGGCGCAGGGCCTCCAGGGGCGCCGGCCCTGGGGTGTAGTGCCGGTCCACCACCATCGGGCAGGCCTCCGGCGCGCCGATGACGTGGACGTGGCAGTCGGATGCGCCATAGGGCAGCGCTGTGTCCGGCGTTTCCGGCGCGTCAGGCGACGACATGGTCGCCAACCCGTGCCCAACGTTGCGCGAAGGCCCTGCCAGGGACTGCAGTGCAGCAAGTTTATTCAAACCGAATCGTTTTGCGGAGCTGATTTGACGCAGTCATGGACGTCAAGCCATTCAATCCAGGGGATTCAAAAGACATTCAGCCGGTACAAACACTTGGCCGTCCATCAGTCGGCGCGCGCTGCGGCTCATGACTGCCTTGGAGACGATCCAGCCAGCTCCGGTCCGTTCGGCCACTGCACCGACAGCCAAGCTGCCCGAAGGATGGCCGAAACGCACCTCGCTGCGCGCTCCGTCGCCCAGCAGCCGGCTGACCACCGTGCCCGGGATCGACGCGGCCACGGCGATCGCCATCGCACCCGTGCCCGTCATGGCATGGTGCAACTGGCCCATGGACAGGATGCGCGCGGTCAGGTCGAGCGTCGCCGCGTCAACCGCTTTGCCAAGCGGCCAGAAATTTTGAGGCTCGGAGGACTTTACGAGTCAGAACATAAAGTCCGTGGCGACTGCTTCTGGCAGAGCGGTCAAGGTTATCAATAAGGCTGGGCGCACTTCCCTCAAACGGACTTCCTGCTTGACGCTGTCCACGCGTTTGACAACGTTTCCCCCGGCTGTCTGGACTCCTTTGATGAACTCCTCAGCCACGTCTTGTCCGTACGCGACGGTCGACGAGAACTATCGTGAGCGGTTGACGCAGCGTTGCCGGGATGCGCCGTGCGGTCGGGTTCGACAGTGGTTCGCCTCTTGACTGAGAGCGCCGCCGTGCCCGGCCAACGCATAACGGATCTGCAAATGACAAAGTACACCTCAGACTGCCAAGATCACATGCTCAGCAAAGGCCTAGACGCGAAGTTATGCAACAACACCAATCTCCATCATTAATTGTAATGACTTTGAATGTCGCAACTTTCAAATTTTTTACACGAGATTAGTATCATAGTAAACAAGAATGAATTTTTAGAACCATAAGTAGCATATTTATGCATAAAAAATAAAAATTTTCTTATTTTTATAAATTTGAACCGAAATTATTGCGGAGATCCGATGAGAAAAATTCCTATTTTCCTAGCCACTACACTTTTGTGCTTTGTGACGAACTCTTCGCATGCGCAGTGTGCGACGAGAAAATTGCCTGACGGCTCCTATACAACTGACTGTCCGTCTCAAGCTCCCTCAACGCCAAGTTCAAGCCTTCCAGGCTCCGGATCAATTCCGATTCTTGCTCCTATGCCTGCTCCTATGCCTGCTCCTATGCCATTTCCACCGCCCGCTATTTATCCTGCACGTTGCACCACGACACTCGGTCAGTGCACGCTTACATTCAACGCTCCTCCCCCTTATGGATTAAATTGTTTTTGTACGGACCAATTCAACAATCAATACGGTGGCGTCGTACAACCGTGAAATATATTGAGGCGGCACGTTGGTATTTGTGCATGTTTCTAGTGTTAATTACGCTAATAGCTTGCTCTCATCGCGAGGATGTTGAGGTTCATACAAAGGATTCTGATGGTTGGCCTTCAATGAGGTTATGTGTGAACGATGCACTTCAAAAGATCAAATCTGAAACCGTCACAAATTCACTTATCTATGAAGTTACCCAGGTGTGCTATTCACATCTTCATGGTCAAGGATTGTTAAATGATTTTAAGCTAAGAAGACTTAAATTCATTCAACAAACCTATGATGAGCGTGTATTGCTTTGGATGGTTGTAATTATTACTCTCTCTGGAGTCGCGCTATCTGGAATTCAATTGCTGGCCTCATTTAAACTCGCGTCACTCGGAAAAAATAATTTTTATCAAAGTGCCGAATTATCTATCGAGCAAAGTAAGTTATCTTTGAAATCTTCAGTAACCGGGTTATTTATACTAATATTTTCATTCGCTTTTTTTTGGGTATTTGTGTACGAAATATTCGTGATAAAAGAAATAGATATTGACAAAGGAAGTCAAAAGAATGCGGTGCCAAACGTCGTTCAGATGGGTCCATTTGTTCCGAAATCCGAAAGCCCAAGTTTATCTTCGCCAAAAACAGAGAAATGATTTGGAAATTTCCACTTTAAAGGTCTTAATATCAATAGAAATTTGCCTGGTTAACAACATCTTTGTCAAAAATGAAAGGGTGTTGCATTTTGCAGGCTTGAAAGTAGCACAATCAATAGCAAAAATTTATCTGGTTAAATACATTTCAATATTTGAATAAATAAATAAATAAATATATTACTTACGAGCATTTCGACTAATTATTAAAAGCTTCGCAATGCCCTGATGCAGTTACGTGAGTTATAAATACCGGTTGACGTCGATGAAAAAGTGGTGATTCGATCCTTGTAACTTGCCATTTGCAATGCGAGTGATTCCAATCAGAATTTCGTCCTAAATGTTGATGAGGTTTCCAGTCGCCCGTTTGCATATCGTCTTGGCAATTCAATGGAGACATCCCATGCCGACCCCCACCTTCCAACGTTTGGACTTAGCGCAATTTGAAGCACTGCTAAACAAGTTCCCCTTTGCGCGTAAGGTGAATGCCGTGCACATGCACCACACCTGGCGGCCACGGCGGGCAGACTTCCGCGGACACGACACCATCGTGTCCATGTGGCGCCACCATACGCAGGTAAACGGCTGGAGCGACATCGCCCAGCACATCACCATCGATCCGCAGGGTTTCATCTGGCTGGGCCGCAACTGGAATCAGCCGCCTGCCAGCGCGTCTGGACACAACGGCAGCAGCGTGGCTGGTCCCTTCATGTTCGAGATGGTAGGCGACTTCGACACCGGCCGAGATCCGTTCGACGGCGCGCAGAAGGACACGGCGTTGCGCGTCGTGGCACTGGTGCAGCGCCGCTTCGGCCTGCGCCCAGCCACGCTACGCTTCCACAACATGATGTCGACCAAGACCTGCCCCGGTTCGGCCATCAGCTACGACGCGACCCTTGCTGCTGTCGAGCAGTTGCACACCGAGTTGGAAGCTGCCGCTGCGGCGCCGCATGGCGCACGAGGCGCGGCACCGCTGCGAGCCTTCCCGGACGAGCAGGACAGCGTCGTGCGCCAAGCCATCCAAGCCCTCACGCGGCTGGCCAGCGCGACGACCGAGCGCGGCGACGCGGAAGACAGTCACGACAGTGAGGAATGCCAGGATTGCGGCGAACACCATAAGCCGACAGCCGGAAGGGCGGTATCGTCCGCGCGCAGCGGCTCGGGACTAGGTCCCGCCATGCGGGCCAGCATGCGCCCGCACTTGGTGAACCTGCGCTCAGGCATGTTTTCCAGCGAAGGCGAGTTCAAGTCCACCCCTGCGGACGTGGATGCCATCTTCGAGCAGCACCTGCCCCAGGCCCTGGCCGCGTTGCCGGCGGACAAGAAGCTCCAACTGCTGTTCTACGCGCACGGTGGCCTGGTGTCCGAGGCTACCGGACTGCAAGGCGCAAGCCGCCATATCGGCTGGTGGCGCAGGAACGGCGTCTATCCGATCTACTTCATCTGGGAGACCGGCTTCTTCCAGACCATCGGCGACCTGCTCGGCCGTGCGCTCGGCGGCACCCGCGCGGCTACGCGTGACTTGGCTGATTACACGAGCGACCCACTGCTGGAGACGACCACCCGCGTGTTGCAGGGCCCGCGCATCTGGGGCGGCATGAAGTGGAGCGCCGAGCGCTCGTCGCAGGCGGGCGGCGGTGCCGAGTACGTGGCGCAGAAGCTCAAGACCTTCTGTGCCCAGCATGCCAACCGGGCCGAGCTGCACGCCATCGGCCACAGCGCCGGCTCCATCTTCCACGCCCACTTCCTGCCGGCGTGTGAGGCCGCCGGCGTGCCCGTGTTCAAGACCTTGCAACTGCTGGCGCCAGCCATCCGCGTGGATAGCTTCAAGCAGCTGATGCTTCCCGGTCTTGAGAGCGGCAAGCTGGCCCAAACCGTCAGCCTTTTCACGATGAACCGCGACTTCGAGCGCGATGACAACTGCGCTCGCATCTACCGCAAGTCGCTGCTTTATCTCATCTACCACGCCCTGGAGGACGAGCGCCGCACGCCTATCCTGGGCCTGGAAGAAAGCCTGCGTGGCGACGCCGATTTGAAGGCTCTCTTCGGGCTGGCTGGCAGCGCAGGCAAGGCCGAGGTGATCTGGTCCCGGAGCCCGTCGGACACTGGTCGCTCGGCCAGTCGCAGCGAGACACATGGCGGCTTCGACGACGACGCACCAACAATGAATAGCGTCGCACGTCGCCTGCTGGATCTCGCCGATGCTCACCCCATTGAGGACTTCCCGACCGGGGCGCGCGGCTTAGAGCGTGCTTGGACCGACGAGGTTGACTGGCCCGACGACGGGCCACCCCGTGGAAATGCCCCCAGCCTGCAGGCCCCCGCACCTGCACTGGCGGCTTGGTCGTTCCCGCCCGCGCCTAGTGCTCCAATTTCCCAGAACGCAGGCAGTGGGCGGCGCACCGCGCTGTGCATGGGGGTGGATGCCTATCCCGACCCGCAGCACCGTCTGGCCGGCTGCACCAACGACGCCCGGGCTTGGGCCGGCGCGCTGAAGTCGCAAGGCTTCGAGGTCAGCCTGCTGCTGGATGGCCAAGTCACCCGCGCCGCGATGGACCGCCAGCTGCGCCAGTTGGTGACGCAGAGCCGCGTTGGCGACGTTATCGTTGTGCAGTACGCCGGCCATGGCAGCAACGTGCAGGACCTGGATGGCGACGAGGCGGACAGTCGCGACGAAGCCTTGTGTCCGGTGGACTTCGCCAGCGGCGCGCTTTACATCGATGACGACATCGCCAATGTCTTCGCACTGCTGCCCCAGGGTGTGAATCTCACCGTCTTCATGGACTGCTGTCACTCCGGCAGCAACACGCGCTTTGCGGGGGGCTCACGCGCTGCTTTCCTGCCACCCGGCGTCAAAGCACGGTACGTGCTGCCGACGCAGGGGTTGGACGATGCGCACAGGCGCTTTCGCGCGACCATGGGTCGTGACATCACACGCGATGCCGGCCAGCAGCAGATGCGCCATGTCAAGTTCGCAGCCTGCCAGGACCATGAACTGGCTTTGGAAAGCGGTGGCAATGGCGATTTCACACGCCGCGCGCTGCGCGTGCTGCAGCGCCCGGGCCTGACCCACGAGGCCTTCCAGCAAGCCGTGGTGGCCGAGTTCGGCAGCGCGCCACAGCAGAACCCGCTGCTGGATTGCGCGCCGAATGCGCGCAGCCAGCTGCTGCTGCAGCCCCTGGGCCGCATGCTGACCACGTCAACGGCTTACATCCCTGAAGCTGCCGCAAACGGTAGTCTCGTGCCCGTCGTCGCTGCGCTGTCGGAGTCTGTGTTGCTGCTGAGCCGCAAGGTGACCCCTTGACCGACACCGCGCCCAGCACGCAGGAGGCCGTCGCAGCCGATGCGGCCAGCCGTGACGAGTCCGCCGATCAGGTTTCAACAGCATCACCCGTCGAGCTGGCGCCGCCGGATGCGTTTTACCAATTGGGTCAAGGCGTGCTCACCACCCTGGCACAGCCCTACGATCGCCAGGATGACGAGCCGGTCTACCGGCCGCTGCGAATCTATACCGTGGACCCATCGCACCAGCGGCTAGAAGGCGCAGTCGCTACCGTCAATGTCGCCTACGAGCCGCTCTTGCCTGGCCCTAAGGGCGCGCTGCTGGAGGTGGTGGACATCGACCCTGCAACGAATCGTCCCAATCGCCAAGCCAATCTCAACGACCCCTTCGTGTTGATGACCGACGGCTACGAGCCCTCGCCATCAGACCCGCGCTTTCACCAGCAGATGGTCTATGCCGTCTGCAGCAATGTTTACTCGGCCTTTCGCACCGCACTGGGCCGTACGCCGAGCTGGGGTTTCGGCACTACCGGCGGATCGGCGCGCCTGGTGATCCGACCGCACGCAGCGGAGGAAGAAAACGCCTATTACGAGCGCGGCGAGCTGCGCTTTGGCTACTACCCGGCCCGCGAGCAACCTGCCGACCGCAGCCTGCCTGGCGGCATCGTTTTCACCTGTCTGTCGCACGACATCGTCGTGCACGAAATGACACATGCGCTGCTGGACGGCCTGCGCGCGCACTTCATGCTGCCTACCAACCCCGACGTCATCGCCTTTCATGAGGCCTTTGCGGACATCGTCGCGGTGTTCCAGCACTTCAGTTATTCCGAGGTCGTGCGCGTCGCCATTCGACAATGCCGCGGCGCTATCAACCAGTCTGCCCTGCTGGGGGACGTCGCGCGCCAGTTCGGCCACACCGCCGGCGCTTTCGGCGTCAAGAAGGGCCCGCTGCGCACAGCCATCGAAACCGGCGAGCCGCGCCAGTACCGCGCCGACTTGGAACCGCACGAACTGGGCAGCGTGCTCGTAAGCGCCGTCTTCGAAGCCTTCACCACCGTCTTCGACCGCAAGACCCAAGCCCTCGTGCGCCTGGCCACCGGCGGCACCGGCCTGCTACCCCTGGGAGAGTTGCCTTACGACTTGCAGTCGCTGTTGGCCGCCCGCGCCAGCAAGCTGGCCAGTCAGTTCCTGGCCATGTGCATCCGCGCCATCGACTACTGTCCGCCCACCGGCATGATGTTCGGCGATTACCTGCGTGCTCTCGTCACTGCCGACCAGGATCTCGTGCCCGACGATCCCTGGGACTACCGAGGTGCGCTCATCGACGCCTTCCGGCGCCGCGGTATCTACCCGCGCACTGCTCGCCACCTGTCCCAAGATGCGCTGCGCTGGCATGGGCCCCGCATCCCGCTGCCCCCGGTACCGGAACTCGATTTTGCCACGCTGCGCTTTCGCGGCGATCCCGCTCAGGCTGCCGATGCCGGTGAGCTGGCCCGCCAGGCCCGGATGCTGGGTGCCTACGTGACACAGCGCGCCTACCTAAACGAGTTCGGTCTCGTGGCGCAGGACGATCATCGCCTGGGCCTGGACGACCGCGTCGACAAGCCCGTGGTGCAGTCCATCCGCTCCGCCCGTCGCGCCGGCCCCAGCGGCCAAGTCGTCTTCGATCTCGTCGCCGAAGTGACCCAGGCCATGCGAGTCGCTCCCGGTCCGAATGGTCCCGGCTTCACTCATTACGGCGGCAGCACCGTCATCCTGTCACCGCGGGGGGAGGTGCGTTTCATCATCCTCAAGGAGTTGCTGGCCGAAGGGCGCATCGATCGCCGACGCGATTACTTGCAAAGCGACCTTGGCGGGCATTACTGGATGCTGAAGAAAGGGCAGCTGGTGCCCCGAGATGGGGTGTTTCGCCGTCTGCACGACTGCAGTTGACTTTTATGCACAGGGGTGATTTTTGCCGTTTTGTGAGTTGGTGATATGCCAGCATCTAGCGACGCAGCTAATCAGTCTTGATACCTTGGCCCAAGCTCGTACAGTTCCTGGAAAACGGCACTTGGCCGCTGGACTCCAATCCTGTGGAGAACGCTATCTAGCCCTTTGTCGTCGGTCCGTTCAGCTGGCTGTCCGTCGACACGGTCATCCGGATCAATCAACGTCACATCGATTGACGAGGACCTGTATTTACATCGGCGTTGAAAGCAGGAGCGAGTCCAAGTCTTTGAGCTGTGCGAGGCCGTTCAGACGGTCATGGGGCATACGTTCTAGCTGGCTTGGGCTCATTAGGACTAAATGGGGGGAGCAATCCAGGCAGGACGCCTAGGCCCGTGGCATCGAAATACAGATGGTCGCGTAGCCGAGACGAAGAAGGGTGTAGTACCTCTGCCCAAAGGATAGTTGGTTGAACGTAGCTTCGTTTGAGCGGCGTGCCTTCCCGGCTGGCCAAGACGTTGGCGCCAATGAAGAACTGTGGGTCGTTGTAAATTGATGTGACGTTGCTTACTGGGTTGCAAGATGGGAGTCTCCTGATTGAACAAACGAGTTAGCTATGGTCATCATTGCTGGACTTTACTCACCGCTGGAAAGTATCGGCAAACGCAACGTGCGATATAACATCGTAGCGAATTAAAACTCAATGCGAAAAAACGTCATTAAAAATTTCATGGAGGAGCTTTCGTGTATCCAATAGGCTCAAAAGATTGGCTGCCGATAATTTTTTTTGGCGGAGTCGGAATTGCCGTGTTGGCATTTTATTGTTGGTGGTATTTGCCGAAAAAACTGGTTAAACAATTTTCGTTATCGGGCAAGGAAAAAGCCGAGGTCGAAGACTATTACCGCAAAGCAATCGGTCAGGGGATCGGTGGATCCGGCCTGATCATTTCACTAATTTTCTCTTGGCAACAATACTCGGCTAATCTCGCACTTGCTACAAAAACGCAACAACTGGAGCAGTATGAGAAGCAGTTTTCCTTGCTTGGAGGGGAAAACATGGCAGTAAGAGTAGGCGCAGTGTTTGGGCTCGAGCAGTTGACAAAAAGTGAACCCAGTTGGAGCGATTCTATAGTCAGCGCGCTAGCGATTTTTGCGGTCAATTACTCAAAAATCAATCGCAAGAAAGGAGACCGAGTTGGTTCAGATGCTGAGTCGGCTTTACAGGTGGTCGGTCGTTCGAAACGCGTGAACGCCATCAGGCTCCAGCTCGATGGTGGTCTATTTCAAGGTGCACGATTGGATCGAATGGACTTTAATTACGCACACTTGGCACAAACTACGTTCAATGGATCGGACCTATATAGCTCTAGTTTTTATGAATCTAATTTATTTGAGGCACAGATGAAAGGTGTAGGAGCTAGTTCAGCCAAGTTTCCGCATTCAAACCTACAACGAATTATTGCGTGTCCAGGTCGAAATTTATCAATTCCTGCTCAGATGAACGGTATGCGAGTTCATACAAATTTTACATCTGCCGAGTTTTTCAGTGCTGATCTTCGAGATTCTTGGCTGCTCGGAATACTTGCGGCGGGCGCAAAATTCCAAAATTCTAGAATGAATGGAGTAAAACTGAATTTCGCCAACGTTTTCGAGGCTGACTTCACTAACGCCGACTTATCCAACGCTGATTTTACTGATGCAGACGCTAGAAAAGCAAAATTTTATTATCGAGATTACGGAGAAGATAGTAAAAATGTTCACCCCGAGTCCATGCTTACTGGAACAAAATTTAATCGGGCTGATCTGTACAAGTCCGAATTCTACGGACTTTCCGTTAGTTCAGCGTCTTTTATCGAGGCAAATTTGGAAGATGTGACGTTCGACAACGTGGATAAAAATGAATCCTATTCAGAAAGATGGAGAGGGGCTAGATTTTGCAAGACGAAATTCAGAGATGGAGTTAGGAATGATGGATGCAATTTTCCATGGAGCAAAAAGGTGGATCCACCTGTTGTAGCTCAGTTTCCATCAAATGCCCCTCATACTTGTACCGGGTAAACGTTTAGCTATCTCAGCCTAAGTTTGGCCCTTGGGCATGAACCATGATGTACATCTGAATTAGCTAGGTAGCAGCATTTGACTTCAATCCGATCAAGGGCGACATTTACATCGAGCTGCAGCACGCAGGCACGACGTTCGTACTGGTCTGACCGGTAAGTTCTGCACAGAATTGCGCAGCTTGAATGCGAGACCGGCTTCGATGATCAAGATCACTGCGGTGTAGCTGTGCAGCGAGCCGATGAGCATGCATGCTAGCACCGACACGGCAGTTCTTTAATTAACATAATTAAAGTTGTATTTTGTACAGCATGATTTGCAAATGTTGGATCCACGTCCAAATGCTAATCAAGCTCGCATAAAGTTCAAACTGTGCTCGTATCAAGGCAGTTTGCTTCAGTAGTGCATGCGGTGCTGCTGTCCAGCGGCAGCACTTTCAGCTTGGATGCGGATACGGGTGCGCAAACGTGGTCTTGAGGCT
>Ga0308164_10002660_pt1 | contig 17348 bp, 14 predicted proteins | sample PhyTR2_FD_201031 | JGI IMG/M metagenome (GOLD analysis project Ga0308164, IMG submission 201031) | Phyllosphere microbial communities from UC Gill Tract Community Farm, Albany, California, United States - DLSLT.R2 | ecosystem: Host-associated > Plants > Phyllosphere > Unclassified | place: USA... | reverse complement strand
CCTTGAACTCGGAAGTGATGGCGTTGAGCTTCTGGCGCACCGATTTCTTGCGCATGCCCTGGCCCGGCATGATGAAGGTGCGGCCGATGTAGCGGTTCTTGATGAAGCCTTCGCGGTATTCCACGCCCAGTTTCAGCGCCAGCTGGATGGCAGCCGGACGCGACGAATCGGGAATCGGCATGACGACGTCGATGTCTTCGACCGCGATTTCACTGAGCACCTTGTCGGCCAGGTATTCACCCATGCGCAGGCGCGTGGCGTAGACCGAGGCGCCGTCGATCACCGAGTCCGGGCGGGCCAGGTAGACGAATTCGAATGCGCACGGGTTGAGCGATGGATTTTCGGCGCACTGGCGCTCGGACAGCTTGCCATCGTTGGTGATGAAGACCGCTTCGCCCGGCGCAATGTCGCGCATGAAGCGAAAGCCCAGGCCCTCGAGGGCGACCGACTCGCTGGCCACCAGGTATTCGTTGCCGTTTTCGGTTTCGTTCACGCCCAGGCACAGCGGACGGATGCCGAACGGATCGCGGAAGGCCAGCATGCCGTGGCCGGCGATCTGTGCAACGACAGCGTAGGCGCCACGCACGCGGCGATGCACGACAGCGACCGCCTTGAAGATCGCGTCGGCGTCGAGCGAGAAGCCATCGGCCGCTTCCTGGATTTCGTGGGCCAGCACGTTCAGCAGCACCTCGGAATCGGAATCGGTGTTGATGTGGCGGCGGTCGTTGCGGAACAGCTCATCCCTGAGCTGGGCCTGGTTGGTCAGGTTGCCGTTGTGCGCGAGCGTGATGCCGAATGGCGCGTTGACGTAGAACGGTTGCGCCTCTTCTTCGCTCGACGAACCTGCGGTCGGGTAACGGCAGTGGCCGATTCCGGTGTTGCCTTGCAGCGAACGCATGTTCCGGGTACGGAAAACGTCACGTACCAGGCCGTTGGCCTTGAACATCGAGAACATGCTGCTGTGATTGGTCGCAATGCCCGCAGCGTCCTGGCCGCGGTGCTGCAGCAGCAGCAATGCATCGTACAGAAGCTGGTTGACGGGAGACTGCGAAACGACGCCGACGATGCCACACATGAGGTGCTCCTAAAAGCTTGGGTGCAAAATGACAGAAAACTGCGAATACAGCGAATACTGGTCTGGTAATACGGATTCAGTAATTAATATGCTCCGCGAAGGCAGCGGGCAAGAATGGTTTGACGGTGCGCGCGCCGGTCTCGGCAATGGGTGACAACAGCGCCTCGCGCCAGAATGCCTGCTGCGGGATTGCCGTCATCCCGCACAATATGACGCCGGCCAGCACGATCACAATGCCCCGCGCCAGGCCGAACAGGCCGCCCAGGCCCCGGTCCGCCAGCGACAGGCCGGTGGCGGCAACCACGGCGCCAATTGCCATCGACAGCAGGCCCATCAGGATTCGTACACCAAGGAACAGCACGATGAAGGCCGCCATCAGGCGCGCGGACCCGCCCGGAATCACCTCGGGCAGCAAGGGAGCGAGCTGGGCGCCGTAGACATTGGCCACCACGAAGGCGACGACCCAGCCCACCAGCGACAGGATTTCCTTTACCAGGCCGCGCAGCGTGCTGATCACGACGGACGCGATCAGCACGAACAGCACCAGGTAATCGAAAATCGTCACGCGGCAGCGAGGATCAGAGTGGCACCATCGAGCCGGACAGACCGATGCCGCTCAGTTTGGCGCGCACTTTCTCTGCTTCTTCCTTGCTGAACGGGCCGACCCGCACGCGGATCAGTTCGCCAGACTTCTGGGTGAACGAGGCAACGCCGGCAGCGCGCAGGCGGCTTTGCAACTCGGTGACTTTTTCCTGGCTGGCCAGCGCGGCAACCTGCACCACGAAGCGCGGCGCCGGGCCTTCGGCCTTGACCGTCTTCGGTTCGGCCTTGGCGGCTGGCTTGTCTTCGAGAATCGCGATGGCACGGGCGGCGTCGTCCGGACGGGCCGGCTTGGCGACCTGCTCGGCCTTCGGATGCGACTCGGCGGCTTTCTCGGTGACCTTGACCGGCTTTTTCTCGGGCTCGGGCTTTTTTTCGGGCTCTGGCTTGCGCTCGGCCTTGACGGGCTCGGGCTTGGTCACCGGCTTGGCTTCGGGTTCTGCCTTTGGCTTGGCTTCAGGCTTCGGCTTCACGGTCTCGACTGGCTTGACGGTCTCGACTGGCTTGGCTGGCTCGAGCATGCGCATTGGCGGCACCTCGCTGGCCACTGGCGCTGCGGCCACGGCGACCGGCGGCGTGCGCGTGCCGGCCGGCGGCGCCGGGACGGGCTCGATGATCTCTTCGTCGCTGTCGACGCTGGCCGTTGGCGCGACCTGCTCGGACGGCACCGGCAGCGGCGCAGCCTTGTCCTTGTCGGGGATGTGGATCGCGATGTCGGTGGCCAGCGGCTTGGGCTCGGAATCGAGCAGCATCGGCAGGGCCACGACGGCGGCCAGGACCAGCGCAATGGCGCCGACCAGGCGGCGGCGCGCGCGTTTTTTCTCGGGCAGGATCGGATCGCCACGGCTCGAGCGGCGACCGCCCTCACCGGCCGAGCTGGCGCGCTTGGAGCGTGCGCGCTCGGTGTAGGCGGCCTCGTCGTCCTTGACGAAGTGACCGCTGTCGCGAACAGTTTCTTGCTTGTTTTTAGTGCCGAACGAGAACAAGCCCATGCGATTGAGGTATCAGTGTAGTGAGGATTTACGGGCCGCCATCACGCCGGCAACCGTGTAGAACGAACCAAAGACCACAATTCTATCATTCTCCTCAACCCGGCTCAGCGCATTCGCGTAAGCGTCGGCGGGCGAATCGAAGGTAGTCACCGAAAAATCACCCGCTTTCGCGCCTGCTGGCTTCAATTCAGCGATCTTGTCGGCCAGTGCCGCAGGGTCGGCCGAGCGCGGCGAATCGAGGCGCGTGACGCACCAGTGGTCAATCACCGAGGCCATCGGCGCGATGACGGCATCGATGTCCTTGTCGTCCATGATGCCGAACACCGCGTACGTAAAGCGGTGAAAGCCCATATTGCCGAGGTTCTGCGCGAGCGTCGCCGCGGCGTGTGGATTGTGGGCCACGTCGAGCACCTGGGTCGGCCGGCCGGCCAGCACCTGGAAGCGGCCCGGCAGCTCGACCAACGCCAAACCGGCGCGGGTTTCCTGGGCGCCGCACGGCAAGGTCATGCGCAGCGCCTCGAGGGCGGCCAGCGCAGCGGACGCATTGAGCAACTGGTTGGCGCCGCGCAGGGCCGGATAGGCCAGCGAATTGCGGCGCCCGGTGCGGCCGGCAAAGCTCCACTGCTGCTGGTCGCCCTGGTAATTGAAGTCGCGGCCGAGCAGCCACAGGTCGGCGCCGATGCTGGTTGCGTGGTCGATCAGCGACTGGGGTGGCACAGGGTCGCTGCAGATCGCGGTTTTGTCGGCGCGGAAGATGCCGGCTTTCTCGAAGCCGATTTTCTCGCGCGTGTCGCCCAGATAGGCCGTGTGGTCGATGTCGATGCTGGTGACGATCGACACATCGGCATCGATCACATTGACAGCGTCCAGGCGCCCGCCCAGGCCCACTTCGAGGATGGCGACGTCGATTTCACTCGTCGACAGCAGATGGGCGATGGCCAGCGTGGTGAATTCGAAGTACGTGAGGTCGGTATCGCCGCGGGCGGCTTCGACGGCATTGAACGCAGTAATCAAGACATCATCGGACGCCATCTCGCCATTGATACGGGCGCGCTCATTGAAGTCCAGAAAGTGCGGCTTGATGTAGAGGCCGACGCGGTAGCCGGACTGCAGCAACACCGATTCAAGCATCGCGCAGGTCGAGCCCTTGCCGTTGGTGCCGGCCACCATGATCACGGGGCATGAAAACGCGAGCTGCAAGCGTTCCTTGACGGCGCGGACGCGGTCCAGGCCCATGTCGATATGGGTTTCGGCGTGACGCGATTCGAGCAGCGCCAGCCAGTCGGGCAAGGTAGTCGGAAGTGGGGACATGGTGCTCAGAAAAGAGGAAATCGGCGGCCGGTGCGGGAAATATGAAAGGCGACCGCGGGGGCCGCCGTCTGGCAAGCCCGCACCGGTCGCCCCTGGCGATCATGTTCGCGGGTTGCCCTCGCGGCGGCCTGTGAATCGATCAGGCCAGCACTTCGGTCGCCTGGTTTTGCAGCAGGGCCAGCAGGCGCGCGATTTCTTCACGCATCTTGCGGCGGTCGACGATCATGTCGACAGCGCCCTTCTGGACCAGGAACTCGGCGCGCTGGAAGCCTTCCGGCAGTTTCTCACGCACCGTGTTCTCGATGACGCGCGGACCGGCAAAGCCGATCAGGGCTTTCGGCTCGGCGATGACGACGTCGCCCATGAACGCGAACGAGGCCGAGACACCGCCCATTGTCGGATCGGTCAGCACACTGATGAACGGCAGCTCCTTCTCGGACAGCTTGGTTAGCATCGCCGTGGTCTTGGCCATCTGCATCAGCGACAGCAAACCCTCTTGCATACGCGCGCCGCCGGTGGCGGTGATGCAAATGAACGGTACCTTCTGCTCGAGCGCGACTTGCGCGCCGCGCACGAAACGCTCACCGACCACCGAGCCCATCGAGCCACCCATGAATTCGAATTCGAAGCAGGCGACGACCACGGGCAAGCTCATGATCGAGCCACCCTGGACGATCAGCGCATCGGTCTCGCCGGTGGCTTCCATCGCGGCCTTGAGGCGGTCCGGATACTTCTTGCTGTCCTTGAACTTCAGGGTATCGACTGGCAACGTCTCCTGGCCAATGTCATAGCGGCCGCCTTCATCGAGCAGCGAATCCAGGCGCGCGCGGGCGCGGATGCGCATGTGATGGGAGCACTTCGGGCACACGTGCAGGTTGGACTCGATATCCGCACGGTATAACACCGACTCGCACGACGGACACTTGACCCAGAGGCCCTCGGGCATGGTCTTGCGGTTAGCGGCATCGGAGCGCTGGATCCGAGGGGGCAGCAGTTTTTCCAACCAACTCATATTCTCTCCTTTGCGGCAAATCTTACAGTGAGGCGTAGTGTAGCCGCTCGGAGGCAGCTTGTCGAATCGTAGCAAGCCACCAATATTGCCAACAAAACATCACGTGCTGCCAGCACCCCGCGCCCACGGCCACCACCGCCAAACAATGAGGGTCAGAGTCGAATTGTTTGACAACTTTCGTTAATTTCCCAATAAATAGCACCGATCCTCGGCTGAATGAACGCCGAGTTTGATCTCCGAAGCAAAATGGGGGACAGAGTCACACTGATGAGCTAAATAATCAATTTCCCAACAATTAGGGTCAGAGTAGATTTATTGGGCAATTCTTCAAAGTTGTCAAACAATTCGACTCTGACCCTAATTTATTTACGCGGCAATGCTGGCGTTTATTTCGCTGGTGAAGGGATTTCGTTGACCGTGTATTCAACGCCTCCCAAGCGCGCAGCCACGATGTTATAGATCCATGCGCTCAGCATTCCTGCCAGATAGACGCTGACGATATACACGACTGAAAACAAAATGACCACGCCGGCACCAATGGGAGGCATCTCCAAGCCCGTCAGAATGGCAAGGAGAACGATCGCCAGGACTGGAAGCATAGCGACGAAATAAACTGCCGCCAACATCTTTCCAAACTGGGCCACTGCAATGTGCTTGACACGCTTTTTCATTGGACACTCCCTCAGGTTGCGCTACGGAGAGATCAATTTACTGAGGAAAAATAAAAAAGCTTTAAGCTGGCGCAATTAGCAGGAGAGATGCAGCAATACATCTGTGATAAACCCACAGGCCATAACCATTGCAACCGGACATTAAAAAGATTCGACGGGCAATCGCGAAAAGTTGTCAAACAATTCGACTCTGACCCTAATTGGATTGCAAGAACCTGGAGGCAATCACAATGAGGGGCAGCGTCGAATTAAGTGACAACATTTTCCGAAGAAATTGCTCAATAATTCGACTCTGACCCTAATTGATATGATGGTGGCGGGTTAGCGGGCGTCGAGGGCGGTGCGGATGGTGGCGGTGAAGGTACGGACGGCGTCGACGGCCTGGTCTGGCGGGCTGTTTTCGATTTCCTGGATGATGCGGCTGCCGATCACGACGGCGTCAGCCACTTCGGCGACGGCTCTCGCCGTGGCGCCGTCGCGGATGCCGAAGCCCACGCCGATCGGCAGCTTGACGTGCTCGCGGATCGCGGCCACGCGGCGGGCGACGTCGGCGGTGTCGATGGTGCCGGCGCCCGTCACGCCTTTCAGCGAGACGTAATAGCTGAAGCCGCCACCGTACTGGGCCACCTGCTTGACCCGCTCCGTGGTCGACGTTGGCGCGAGCAGGAAGATCAGGTCCAGGCCGTTGTCGCGCATCTCGGTCGCGAACGCGGCGCATTCTTCGGGCGGGTAGTCGACGACGATGGCGCCATCAGCGCCCGCTTCTTTTGCGCAGCGGATGAATTCGGTCTGGCCGATGCGCTCGATCGGGTTCGCGTAGCCCATCAGGACGACCGGCGTGTCTGGGTCGTTCTTGCGAAATTCGCGCACGAAGCCGAACACGTCTTTCAGGCCGACGTTGAATTTCAGGGCGCGCTCGCAGGCGCGCTGGATGACCGGGCCTTCGGCCATCGGGTCCGAAAATGGCACGCCCAGTTCGAGGACGTTGGCGCCGCCCTCCACCAGTGCGTGCATCAGCGGGACGGTCAGTTCGGGGCCCGGGTCACCCGCGGTGATGAAGGTGACGAGCGCGGTCTTGTTGTCCGCTTTAAGTGCGGTAAAAGTCTGTTCGATGCGGGACATGCTGGGTTCCTCTGGTAATCGGAAAAGGCGAATGCCCCGGCTGACCGGGGCACGATGGCATGGTTGATGCCGGCATCAGCCGAAATCAAGCCCCATCCGCTGCGCCACCGTGTGCATGTCCTTGTCGCCGCGGCCCGACAGATTGACCAGGATGATCTGGTCCTTCGGCAGCGTTGCCGCCAGCTTCACCGCATACGCGATCGCGTGCGACGATTCCAGTGCCGGAATGATGCCTTCGATGCGGCAGCAGTCGTGGAACGCCTGCAGCGCTTCGTCGTCCGTGATCGACACGTACTCGGCGCGCAGCGTGTCCTTCAGCCACGCGTGTTCCGGCCCGACGCCCGGATAATCCAGGCCCGCCGACACCGAATGCGTCTCGATGATCTGTCCGTTTTCATCCTGCAGCAGATAGGTGCGGTTACCGTGCAACACACCGGGCAGGCCGGAGGTCAGCGAGGCCGAGTGCTTGCCCGAATCCAGGCCCTCCCCCGCCGCTTCGACGCCCACCAGCTTGACGCCTGGCTCGCCGATGTACGGATAGAAGATACCCATCGCGTTCGAGCCGCCACCGATGCAGGCGACGACGTAGTCGGGCTGGCGCCCCGTCATCGCTGGCATCTGTACGCGGCACTCTTCGCCGATCACCGCCTGGAAGTCGCGCACCATCATCGGGTACGGGTGCGGGCCGGCCACGGTGCCGATGATGTAGAAGGTGTTTTCAATGTTCGTGACCCAGTCGCGCATCGCTTCGTTGAGCGCATCCTTGAGTGTCTTCGAGCCCGATTCCACCGGCACCACGGTCGCGCCCAGCAGCTTCATGCGGTACACGTTCTGGGCCTGGCGCTTGACGTCTTCGCTGCCCATATAGATCACGCATTCGAGGCCGAAGCGCGCGCAGATGGTGGCCGTGGCCACGCCGTGCTGGCCGGCGCCGGTTTCAGCGATGATGCGCGGCTTGCCCATGCGCCGCGCCAGCAGCGCCTGGCCGATCACGTTGTTGATCTTGTGCGCGCCGGTGTGGTTCAGGTCTTCACGCTTGAGGTAGACCTGCGCGCCGCCGGCCATTTCGGACCAGCGCCGCGCGTGGTATACGGGCGACGGCCGGCCGACGAAGTGGGCCAGCTCGTAACGGTACTCTTCGAGGAATTCAGGGTCTTGCGCGTACTTCGCATAGGCTTCGCTCAGCTCGGCCAGCGCGTGCGTCAGCGTCTCGGCGACGAACGAGCCGCCATAGGGGCCGAAGTGCCCCTGCGCGTTTGGCAGGGCGTAATCAGGGGTCTTGAACAGCGGGGCGGCGTTAGGCGCTGCCTTGAAGGGGGTGTTCTGCATGGTATGTCTCGCTATGAATAGTGGCATCGGCTGCCCGCACGGCCGCGACAAACGCGGCCATCTTGCGGGCGTCCTTGATACCTTTTGCGGCTTCGACACCACTGCTGATGTCGACGGCAAAAGGCCGAACGCGTACGACACCGTCAGTGGTGTTGTGTACGTTCAAGCCACCACTCAAAACGACCCGAGGCGCGAGCTCTTTTGGGATGAGAGACCAATCGAAGACCTTTCCTGCGCCGCCATAAGCGTCCACGTAGGTGTCAAGCAGAAGGCTTGAAAACCATGGACTGGCAGTGCGGTATGCAAGCTCACATTCTAGCAGCGTGCCAGGGATCGTGTCAGGCTTGACCCGAAACGCGCGCATGAACGGGCGCTGGACGGCCGCCGCAATGGCCGCGCACTGCTCGACCGTCTCATCGCCATGGAACTGGATCAGGGCGAGTGGCATCGCCGCCGCGACTTCCTGCACCTCGGCGAGCGTCGGATTGACGAACAGCGCGACGCCGCTGACAAACGGCGGCAAGCCGGCGCACAAGGCGCCGGCGCGCGCCGGCGTGACGTAGCGTGGGCTCTTCGGATAGAACACAAAGCCCAGGGCATCGGCGCCCACGGCGACAGCAGCGCTCAGGTCTTCTTCGCGGGTGATACCGCAGATTTTGATACGGGTACGGTGCATGAAAATCCTTACAGCCAGGGGAGCGGCGCGACCGCTTCCTGCGGCAGCTTCCAGCATGGATCGTACTCGATCTTGGCGAAATACAGGCCGTCGGGCATGAAGGTCGGTGCGGCGACGTCGCGCGAGCGGCTCTCGAGCACCTCGTGCATCCAGTCCGGCTCTTGCCGCCCCAGCCCGACATACACGAGTGAACCGACGATATTGCGCACCATGTGATGCAGGAAGGCGCTGGCGCGCAGCGTGAACACGATGATGTCGCCGTGGCGCTCGATGCGCACTTCGTGCATGTCCTTGACCGGGGTCTTGGCCTGGCAGCTCGACGCGCGAAACGCCGAGAAGTCGTGCGTGCCGATCAGATGGCGCGCGGCGTCGACCATGCGCTCGACATCGAGCGGCCGGAACATCCAGCCGGCGCGGTTCGACAGCAGCGCCGATGGCGTCGGATGGTTGTACAGCACGTAGTGGTAGGTGCGCGAGCGGGCCGAGAAGCGGGCGTGGAATTCCAGCCCGTCCTCGCCCAGTGGCACCTCTTTGGCCCAGCGCACGACAATGGAATCGGGAAGGAAGGTGTTCACGCCGCGCACCCAGGCCTGCGTCGGGCGCACCAGATCCGTGTCGAAATGGACCACCTGCTCGATCGCGTGCACGCCGGTGTCGGTACGGCCGGCACAGGTGGTGGCCAGCGGCGTGCAGGCGAACTTCTCGAGCGCCATCTCAAGGCGGTCCTGGACCGTATTGCGCTCCGGCTGTTTTTGGTAGCCGTTCCAACCAGTGCCGATGTACTGGACACCCAGAACAATCCGCGTCACGCCAGCAGCTCTCGCATCGCGCTGGCACGGCCAACCTGCTCTTTGCTGCCGCCCTTGATGACTTCATCGAGCAGCTCGCGTGCGCCTTCCTTGTCACCAATCTCCTGGTAGGCCACGGCCAGATCGAGCTTGGTTTCCATTTCCATGTGCTCGGGCGAGAGCGGCGCCGGCGCTGCATCCATGTCATCGACCGGGTCAGCATCGAACGCCGCTGGCGTCGGCGCATTGGCCGATGCCGGCAGATCCAGATCGAAGTCGAGCGCGTCGAGCGAGGTGCGCTGCGGCGTCGGCGCATCAGGCAGCGGCGGCAACGACAGCTCTTCGGGCGCCGGTACTGGCGCCGGGGTATCCGGCAGGTCGAACATGTCGAACGGATCGTCCTGGCGCGCCGCGAAGTCTTTCGGTTCGGCGCCGCCAGACGGGCGCGGCTCGGCCGGCACGCCGAAGTCCATCGCGTCCAGATCGAACAGCGGATCTTCTGACGCACTCGCGTTCGATGAGGCACGCACGGCAGGCAGCGGATCGTTCACGGGCGCCGGCGTCGCTGGCGTGACCGGTGCGCCGAAGTCCATCGAATCGAGGTCGAACAGCGGATCGCTCGGCGCGGCAGTGGCTTCTGGTTGCGGCGGACTGGCCGGCAGCGACGGCAGACCGTCGAAGTCCTTGGCCAGACCCGCCATGTCGACCGGGGTGGCCTGCACTTGCGGCTGCGGCGTCAGGTCGAGCGAAAAGTCGTCACGTGCATCGGCCGGGGCGGCCGGGGTAGCTGCGGTGGCCTGAGCCGGTTGTCCGGCAGGCGGCGCATCGAAGTCCATGTCGAATTCGAGATCATTGACGTCGGTCGACAGCGTGGATTCGGGCTTGCCTGCCGCCGCTGCCGGCGGCAGCATGTCGAAGTCGAGATCCGGCACGGCCGTGGCATCCGGGTCGGGCCGGCTTGCAGGCGCCGAGGTTGGCGTAGGCGCCTCGCGTTCAGCGTCGGTCACCGGCTCGAACGTCAGCCCGCCAAGGTCGAAGTCGAGCGTGTTGTCATCAAGGCGTGGCGCCGCCACTGGCTCGGCTTGCGGCGCTGCGGTGCGGTCCGCATCGTCTTTCGACAGCGAGAGCGCAGACGCCGCAGCGACGGCACCGGCAGCGGCCGAGCCAGCGATGGCGCCCGCACTGCTGTCGGTGCCCGCTGCCGGCTCGTCAGCACGCAGCGCATCCTGGTACTGCTGCGACAGGATGGCCTGCTGGCTGCGTTCCTGCGCCGACGGCGTGTGCGCCGGGGCTGGCGCGGCGTTCGCGTACAGCGGGTTTTGCGGATCGATCCCCAGGCCCAGCGCCGCAGCGTGTGCCCAGTCGTCGCCCTGGCCGTTCGTGAGTGCATGCAGCTCGCGCGCCTGCACCTCGAAGGCGCGGGCATCCTTGCGCGTGGCGTAGATCTCGAGCAGCTTCAACCGCACCGGATGACGGTCCGGATGCGTGCGCAGCGCTTCCTTCAGGATTTCCTCGGCCTGCGCATCGCGGCCGTAGGCGATGTACACGTCGGCTTCGGCGACCGGATCGACTTCATTCGTATCGAGCTGGCTGGCCGATGGCGCGAAGCTCGAATTGAAGACGCTGTTGTTGGTGTCGACGCTCTGGCCGCCGCTTTCGGCGAACAGCGACTGGGCGCTGGCGCCCGGTGCGCCCAGCACCGACGGTTCGGTCGGCACCGGTTTCACCGGCGGGGCATTGCGCTTGCGGCGCTGCGCGATGCCGAACAGGATCAAGAGCAGCACCAGGAGCGCTGCAGCGATGTACAACATATTGTCCAGCAGCGTGTCGACCAGGCCTTTTTCTGGCTCCGGCGCCGGCACCGGCTTTTTCAGGCGTGGATGCGTGACCGGCTTGGCCGGCGTCGCCACGACGGGCGCTGCTGCGGCGGCCTGCTCGGCTTCGGCGCCCGCGCGGCTCGGCACCGTCATCAGGTTTTCCAGTTCGCCGACGTTCTTTTCAAGTTCCTTGACGCGGGCCTCGGCCTGTTCGAGTTCGCGCTGCTTGGCCAGCGTGTCTTCGACGCTGGCGGTGCCGGTCTGCGGCGTGCCGGCGGCGCCCGCCGTGGCCTTCGACAGGCGCAGCTTGTCCTGCGCTTCGTTGGCGGCGGTCGGTTGTTCTTCGACGCGCGCGGTCACGCGCCCGGTCGCGCTCTGGCCGCCCTGCGGCGCGCTGGCCGGGGTGCTGGCGGCGACCTGGCCGGCGAGCTTGTTGCGGTAGGCGTCGAAGTCCGCCGCATGCGCCACGACCACGCCGCGCGCTTCGCTCTGGCTCGCGCCGCCACGCAGCGCGTCGCTATCGGGCACGCTCAGGATCTGGCCCGACTTCAGGCGGTTCATGTTATTGCCGATGAAGGCCTCGGGATTGGCGCGGTACAGCGCCACGAGCATCATGTCGAGCGAGATCTCGGCCGGCTTCACGCGGGTGGCGATGCCACTGAGCGTATCGCCGCGACGCACGCGGTAGGTGCTCTCGGCCGCCGCATCGCGCTGCGCCGCCTGGCGCTGGGCGCCTTCGCGTGCGGCGGCGATGCGGGCCCGCTCGGCCGCGTCGGCGGCCGGTGCAGCTGCAGCAGCAGCGGCGGCAGATGCTGCAACGGCCGGCTGCGACGTTGTACGCGGCGCCGGGGTGCTGGCCACCTGCGCCGGCTGCGTCGTGCGCAGTTCGGCCGGATCGAGCAGGAACGTGTACTCGCGCACCAGGCGTCCGTTATTCCAGGTCAGCTCGAGCAGCATGTCGACAAACGGTTCGTTCAGCGGCTGGCTGGAATTGACCCGGATGATCTGGCGGCCACCGCGCTGCTCGACGGCGAAACGCAGCGACAACAGCGCCGGATTGAAGTCGATGTTGGCGCTGCGGAAGGCTTCGGGCGAGGCCAGCTTGACGGCCATGCTGGCCGGGTCTTCACCGGCGCTGGTCGTCAGTTCAATCTCGGCGCGCAGTGGCTGGCCAAGTGCCGACAACACGGTCAATTTTCCAAGCCCGGCCGCGCTGGCGGCGGAAGTGACGAACACTGCACTGGCAATCGCCGCAGTGAGGGTTTTCAACGCAGGTGCCATGAGCTGAGATTGTTCCGAAAAATGCATAGTGAGCAGCGAGTAAGTTGGCCGAGGGAAAGACGGTTTCCCGGAGTCTCAACATAACATCATGCTCTAGGGCACGCAAGCGATGCGCACGTTTACAGCAGGGGGAACGGGGTGATTTGTGGCCTGCGAGACATGCCTTTACGGGGTTCGATAACCACCAGACATGGTAGTTGCAAGGAATGCAACCGGCAATGACGAACTGGAAATAACGGGCTGGCTGCGAGGCAGCCAGCCCGGTGTGCAAAGCGTTTAACGCTCCAGCACGATGCGCAGCATGCGGCGCAGCGGCTCGGCCGCGCCCCACAGCAGCTGGTCGCCAACCGTGAACGCCGACAGGTAATCGTCACCCATCGACATCTTGCGCAGGCGGCCTACCGGGATGGTCAGCCCACCCGTGACGGCAGCCGGCGACAGGTCGCGCATCGATGCTTCGCGGTTGTTCGGCACGACCTTCGTCCACGCGTTGTGCGACGCGATGATGTCGCTGATCTCGTCCAGCGGCACGTCCTTCGTCAGCTTGATCGTCAAAGCCTGCGAGTGGCAGCGCATCGCGCCGATGCGCACGCACAGGCCATCGACGGGAATCGGCTTGGCGTCGAAGCCCGCGCCGCGCCCCAGGATCTTGTTGGTCTCGGCGCCGGCCTTCCACTCTTCTTTCGACTGGCCGTTGCCCAGGTCCTTGTCGATCCACGGGATCAGGTTGCCGGCCAGCGGCACGCCGAACTGCTTCGTTTCGTCGCTAGAGAGGCCATGCTGGGTGGCCAGCACGGTGCGGTCGATTTCCAGGATGGCCGATGCCGGGTTGTCCAGCAGTGGCTTGATCGCGCTGTTGATCGTGCCAAACTGCGTGAGCAGTTCGCGCATGTGCTGCGCACCGCCGCCCGATGCCGCCTGGTAGGTCATCGACGTCATCCACTCGACCAGGCCGGCTTCGAACAGGCCGCCCAGGCCGATCAGCATGCACGACACGGTGCAGTTGCCACCGATGTAGTTCTTCACGCCGCGCGACAGCGCCGCATCGATCACGGCGCGGTTGACCGGGTCGAGCACGATGACCGCGTCGTCGTTCATGCGCAGCGTGGATGCGGCGTCGATCCAGTAGCCGTTCCAGCCGGCCGCGCGCAGTTGCGGGAACACCTCGCTCGTGTAGTCGCCGCCCTGGCAGGAAATGATGATCTCGCATTTGGAGAGCTCCGCGATGTCGCTCGCGCTCTTCAGGGTGGTTTCATTCTTCGCCATCGCCGGCGCGGCGCCGCCCGGGTTCGACGTCGTGAAGAACACCGGCTCGATGTGGTCGAAATCGCCCTCTTCCTGCATGCGCTGCATCAGGACCGAGCCAACCATGCCGCGCCAACCTACCAGACCAACTAATTTCATCGTCTTCTTTCAGTGTGATTACAGTGTTATCCGAGCGCCGCGACGACCGCGTTGCCCATCTCTTCGGTGCCCACGCGGGTGGACCCTGCTTCGTGAATGTCCGGCGTGCGCAGACCCTGCGCCAGCACGCGCTTGACGGCGTTGTCGATGCGGTCGGCCTGCTCCGTCAGGCCAAAGGTAAAGCGCAGCATCATCGCGGCCGACAGGATCGTCGCCAGCGGATTGGCCACGCCCTGCCCTGCGATGTCCGGCGCCGAACCGTGCGACGGCTCGTACAGGCCCTTGTTGTTCGCATCGAGCGAGGCCGATGGCAGCATGCCGATCGAACCGGTCAGCATCGCGGCGGCATCCGACAGGATATCGCCGAACATGTTGCCGGTCACGAGCACATCGAATTTTTTCGGCGCCCGCACCAGTTGCATGGCGGCGTTATCGACGTACATGTGATCGAGTTCGACCCCGGCGTATTCCTTGTGGACGTCGGTGACGATATCGCGCCAGAACTGGCCCGTCTCGAGCACGTTGGCCTTGTCGACGCTGGTCACGCGCTTGTCGCGTTTCAGCGCGGCCTGGAATGCCACGTGGGCGATGCGGCGGATTTCGCCTTCGGCGTAGCGCATCGTGTCGAAGCCTTCGCGCTGACCCTTGAACGGGCCATCCGGGCATTCGCGCACGCCACGCGGCTTGCCGAAGTAGATGTCGCCCGTCAGTTCGCGGATGATCAGGATATCCAGGCCCGACACCACCTCGGGCTTGAGGGTCGAGGCACCGGCCAGCTCCGGGTACAGGATGGCTGGGCGCAGGTTGGCGAACAGGCCCAGTTCGCGGCGCAGGCCAAGAATCGCCTGCTCGGGGCGCAGCGCGCGCTCGAGCCCATCGTATTTATAGTCGCCCACGGCGCCGAACAGCACCGCGTCGGCATCCTTGGCCAGCTTGAGCGTGCTGTCTGGCAGCGGGTGGCCGTGCGCGGCGTAGCCGGCGCCGCCCACTTCTGCGGTGTCCATCTCGAAGCGCTCACCGAGCGCGTCCAGTACCTTGACCGCCTGGGCGGTGATCTCCGGGCCGATGCCGTCGCCCGGCAGGATCGCAATCTTCATGCTCGTCTTTCTTGTCTTGGTTTCTTGTCCTGGCCCGCGATCAGATCGCGTTGGCCAGCCACGGCTGGGCCGCAATATGGCGTTGTTCGAAGGTGCGGATCTCGTCCGCATGACGCAGCGTCAGGCCGATATCGTCCAGGCCATTGAGCAGGCAGTACTTGCGGAAGTCGTCGATGGCAAAGCCGAACGACAGGCTGCCGTCACGTGTGCCGATGCGCTGCTGCTCAAGGTCGATCGTCAGCTGGAAGCCCGGCTCGCGCTCGATCGCCTGGAACAATGCCTCGACTTCGTCTTCGCTCAATGCGATCGGCAGAAGGCCAATCTTGAAACAGTTGTTGAAGAAGATGTCGGCAAAACTCGGCGCGACGACGGCGCGAAAACCGAATTGCTGCAGCGCCCACGGCGCGTGCTCGCGCGACGAGCCGCAGCCGAAGTTCTTGCGCGTCAGCAGGATCGAGGCGCCCGCAAACTGCGGCTGGTTCAGCACGAAGTCGGGATTGAGCGGCCGCGCACTGTTGTCCTGCCCCGGTTCGCCGTGGTCGAGGTAACGCCATTCGTCGAACAGGTTCGGGCCGAATCCGGTGCGCCGGATCGATTTGAGGAACTGCTTCGGGATGATGGCGTCGGTGTCGACGTTGGCGCGGTCGAGCGGCGCCACCAGGCCTTCGTGTACGGTGAACTTATCCATCTTGTCGGCCTTATTTGCCGCCGGCGCCGGTCACGACCTGGCCGACTTTCGAGACGTCGCGGCCGATGCCCGAGATCGTGTTGCAGCCGGCCAGCAGGATAGCGACGAGGGAGAGTGCGAGAGCTTTTTTCATGATGTCCTGAACGAGAAAATGGTCGTGGAATTGATCGCGATACGCCTTAACGCATCAGAGCGTGCGTACGTCGACAAAGTGCCCCGCAATCCCTGCGGCGGCAGCCATTGCGGGCGACACCAGGTGCGTGCGGCCACCCTGGCCCTGGCGGCCTTCGAAGTTGCGGTTCGACGTCGAGGCGCAGCGCTCACCCGGTTCCAGGCGGTCGGCATTCATCGCCAGGCACATCGAGCAGCCCGGCTCGCGCCATTCGAAGCCGGCGGCCAAAAAGATCTGGTCGAGGCCTTCGCGCTCGGCCTGCTCCTTGACCAGGCCCGACCCCGGCACGACCATCGCCAGCTTGACGTTGGGCGCGCGCTGGCGGCCACGCACGACATCGGCGGCGGCGCGCAGGTCTTCGATGCGCGAGTTGGTGCACGAACCGATGAACACCTTGTCGATCGCCACTTCGTCGATCGGCGTGCCCGCCGCCAGGTCCATATAGACCAGTGCTTTTTCGATGGCGCCGCGGCGCACCGGATCGTGTTCGTCGAGCGGGTCCGGCACGCGGCCGTCGATCGCAATCACCATCTCGGGCGAGGTGCCCCAAGTAACTTGCGGCTGGATGTCCTGCGCATCGAGTTCGACGACCGTGTCGAACACGGCGCCGTCGTCGCTGTGCAGCGTGCGCCAGTAGGCCACGGCCTGCTCCCACTGGTCGGCCGTGGGCGAGAGCGGCCGGTCCTTGACGTAGGCGATCGTGGTGTCGTCAACCGCCACCATGCCGGCGCGCGCGCCCGCTTCGATCGCCATATTACAGACCGTCATGCGGCCTTCCATCGACAGCGCGCGGATCGTGGAGCCACCGAACTCAATGGCGTAGCCGGTACCGCCGGCCGTGCCGATGCGCCCGATCACGGCCAACACGATGTCCTTGGCCGTCACGCCCGGGCGCAGATCGCCCTCGACCTTGACCAGCATGGCTTTGGATTTCTTGGCCAGCAGCGTTTGCGTGGCCAGCACGTGCTCGACTTCCGAGGTGCCGATGCCGTGCGCCAGGCAGCCGAAGGCACCGTGGGTCGACGTGTGCGAATCGCCGCAAACGACCGTCATGCCGGGCAGCGTGGCGCCCTGCTCCGGCCCGATCACGTGCACGATGCCCTGGCGCCGGTCGTTCATATTGAAGTACGTGAGGCCGAATGCCTTGGTATTGGCGTCGAGCGTTTCGACCTGCAGGCGCGACGTGGGGTCGGCGATGCCCTGGGCGCGGTCGGTGGTGGGCACGTTATGGTCGGCCACGGCCAGCGTGCTCGATGTCCGCCATAGTCCGCGGCCCGCATCGCGCAAGCCATCGAAGGCTTGTGGGCTGGTCA
>Ga0308164_10002658_pt1 | contig 17359 bp, 19 predicted proteins | sample PhyTR2_FD_201031 | JGI IMG/M metagenome (GOLD analysis project Ga0308164, IMG submission 201031) | Phyllosphere microbial communities from UC Gill Tract Community Farm, Albany, California, United States - DLSLT.R2 | ecosystem: Host-associated > Plants > Phyllosphere > Unclassified | place: USA... | reverse complement strand
CAGGCCATCAACAACGCCAGCGGCAAACTGGCCCGCGCACTCGACAGCACCATCGGTCGCCTGCACGACAAGCATCGCCATACCGCCGTCCCGGTGGTCAGCGTTGACGGCGACATCGACCCGACTGCCGACAAGCACCTGACCGATAACTGATCGGTGCCCGCAGGACCCTGCGCCCGCCATGGGCGCAGGAGCAACAAGCATGCCGTGCTGTCCAGTACTCAGCGCGGCGCGCCTTCCAATAGTTCCCGCAACGTCTCCAGATAATTCACCCCCGCCAGCGCGCGGCTGCCGTACCACGACAGCATCTCGCCATCGACCAGCAGCACGGGAATACCGATCTGTTTTTCCAGCGCGTCCACGTGCGCTTGCGTGAAGCGGTAGGGTTCGGTCGACAGCAGCACGGCGTCCAGGCCATCGACCAGGCTGTCCGACCACGTAAAGCGCGGGTAGCGGTCTTCGCCCAGCTGCGGCACGCGCCAACCCAGTTCGGCCAGCATCGCCGCGATATACGTATCGGCCGAGATGCTCATCCACGGATCCTGCCAGATGCAGTACAGCACCGTGCGTGATGGACCGGCTGGCCGGGCACGCAGCGCGGCCAATGCCTGTGTGAAGGCGGTGCACCAGGATTCGGCCGCCTCCTGCACGCCGAAGATGCCGCCCAGCAGACGGGCGAGCGCCAGGTTATCCTGCGGCGTTACCGGATGCGTGACGATCACGTGCGGCACGAATTGCACCAGCGCGTCGTAGGTCGGTCGCGTGTTTTCATCGAGATTGACGACGACGTGGGTCGGCGTTAGGGCCCGGATCTTGTCGAGATTGACGTCCTTGGTGCCGCCGACCTTGGGAATGGCGGCCACAATGTCCTTGGGATGGATGCAGAAACCCGTGCGGCCTATGAGCTGTGGCGCCAGGCCCAGGTCGCACAATAATTCGGTGATCGACGGCACGAGGGAAACGATGCGCGCGTCAGGCGCGGGCACATGTGCGTGGCCCAGCGCGTCGGTCAGGTCAGTGGTGGAAAGTGTCATACAGGTTGGTCATGGTGGTTTAAGTTTCGCCAAACGCGCAGGAGTGGCACAATCGGCTATGATCCCGCTGATGTAATAACACATGCAATCACGCATGCCAACGCGGCGTACCGCTTGAGGACTCACTTGGAACAGATCGGCACCTTCGGCACCAGCCGTACCCATATCAACGACTTGCAACTGTTTCGCGACGAAACCGACCCTGACGTCGCCGCGATGCTGGCCGACTGCGCCATCGTGCGCTTGCCGAAGGGCGAGCGCATCGACGACAGCGGCCAGGCGCACCTGTATATCGTACTCTCGGGCCAGCTCGAAATCGAATCGGACGCGCACGCAGGCGACGAAACCGGCACCACCCGCGTCTTGCCCGGCGAAAGCGTCGGCGACCAGGCCGTGCTGGACGATGCCGCGAACCTGGCGGCCATGACGGCGCTGGAAGACAGCGAGCTCCTGGTGATCGAATCGAGCGTCGTCTGGTCGCTGATCGACCGCTCGAGCGTGCTGGCGCGCAATCTGCTGCGCCTGCTCTCGTTCCGCATCCGCACCACCAATGCGCTGCTGCGCCGGCGCCAGAAGCTGGGCGAATTCTACCGCCAGCTGTCGCTCAACGACCCGCTCACGGGCCTGTACAACCGCGCCTGGCTCAATGACATGCTGCCGAAGCTGGCGGCGCGCGCGGCCCGCACCGGCAGCGGCCTGTCGATCGTCATGATCGACCTCGACCACTTCAAGCAATTCAACGATACCCACGGCCACATCATCGGCGACGTGGCGCTGTCGGCCGCCGCCAGCCTGATCCGCGATGCGCTGCGCCCATCCGACTTCGCCGTGCGCTTCGGCGGCGAGGAAATGCTGGCTGTACTGCCCGACACCGGCATCGAACTGGCCACGATGGTGGCCGAGCGCCTGTGCCAGCGCCTGCGCGACACCGTCGTGTTTACCGACATGCGCGTGGAACTGCCGCACCTGACCGCGTCGTTCGGCGTGGCCAGCCTGGGCGAGAACGGCGACGAGTACGCGCTGATGGCAGCGGCCGACGCCGCCCTCTATCGGGCGAAAGAAGCCGGGCGCAACCGCGTCTGCAACTAGCGCCCAATGTCGTCCCGCACGGACCGTGACACCGGGCCGTGACGGGACGGCGCATCTGTGCCACCATGTCGCCGACGCTGTGATTGCAGCCAAGACAACAACAAGACATGAGCCCGCATACCTTCCTCTGGCACTTATCATCGCAATTCACAGTGTAAATAGCGCCAACTCTCTGATCTTCAGGCTATTCTAAAGGGAAGTTGCGCTCACAGCGATTACCTGAAACTATTTTATGTAAACAAATTCTGAAAAAAATCTTAACTTACCGAGTTGTTTACACGTTCCATCGCAGTATCAGGATTTGCCAAGAAACATCTTTTCTTTGTGCAAATAAATTTTTTGAACCCGAAATCTCCTACACCAAGAATCTACGTCTGCCGATTACATCTGAATCAGAAGCGCTTTCATCCATAAGGGAATTCAACAACTGGAACGCTTTGGCTCAAACCCATCGCAAGTGAGATAGCATAAAAATGAAGCATACCTATGAACATGTGATTCGATCAGCAATTTCTGACTTTGAAACATTCTTCACCTCGGCCTCAAATTTTAAAGTTAATTTTGAACTCAGGAATATCAACTTGCCGGCAAAAATAGTGGGCGGCAAAGATGGAAGCATCCTATTATTCGACAAATTCAGTGCAGGTAACGAAATTAAATCACTCGACGACGTTATGTTAATTCTTGTGATTGTAGGCCACGAACTGGCTCATTACGTTAACAAGCACAACTCTCATATCGATGAAACCAAGGATGATAGTATTTCAATTGAAGGATGGGCTGATTATTTCGGTGCACGCTTAACATTTGCACTGATCACATATGGTCCGAATATTTCCAAATTAATCGCAAATCTGACTGCAGTTCCATTTGCTAAACCACCGAGTTTCGCCTGGCGGCAGAGCCTAATTCTCGGAGCAATGAGTAGAGCGTTATTACGCGCATACGAGGCTTTGTATAAGCCTAGCGACGCAAGTGGACGATACCTCAAGTCAGATCTACGAATTTATAATTTTCTTGCTGGCGTCACCTCATTTTTCTATCGTGACTCTGGTGAGTTAGACGAAGATCTCTTGCTATATGTTTATAAAAGATTAGTCTTCGACAATAAACTGGCAGAAATGGTCTATGATCTCCGCGAAGGCTTTGTTTGCCAAGACTATTTTGACCGGATAAGGGATATTCATGTCGGCATCCAAGGCGATGGAAAAAAATTCATAACGGCTGGCCTGAAGATCGAATACTGGAACTTAATGGGCACTAGTTACGTTGACGATCCTGCACAGCAGAAGCGCTCGAAGGAGCGAATTTCGAAACAGTTTGAGAAATGGTCGTTTGAAGTGAAAATTTGATCAAAGCGTGAGGCAAACTTCCATCAATGCCCGGTAGCCCGAAAGATTACGAAATGATTCAAAATGAAAACCTGAGCTTTTGGAGCGATAGCCAAACAGCCGCCATTCTATCTGTCAGCGAGACACAACCAAGTCGATTCGCGGTGACCGAAATCACAAGGCTTGATGCTGGATTGCTTACATACGAAAAAGCTAAGGCTGAAATTTTGAAACAAGCCAAGACCAAATCTCTACAATAGAACCGGCCTCAAAGAGAGTAATCTCTCTCGATTGTTGCAACAACAACGAGCTATTGCGATACGAGTTCCACAAGGAAAACAGTATCCCTGAGCACCATGCGCTAAACGCTGCTCAAGTAATCTACATGTTCCGAGTATCCTGATAATTGATAATTCTCGAAATTTTTAAGTTGTATATTAGAGTTCCTACATGCGTGTCGTCATAGGAAAAACAGCGTTGCAAGCACGCAATTTAGGCTACGTCTCCTTAGCAAAACAGTGCTGTTATCTTATTTTGGTGCTAAAATAAAGTATGTCTATCAACTCGATTTTTTTCTTCAATTACTAAAATTAAATATATGGATTGCGACGACGAGTGGGCTCATGCATATGAAATTTGTGAAGAGTGGTTTGCGAGTCCAGATAGGCAACGCAAATTACATGGAAAAAATGTTGATGTTTGTGCTCGCGGACAAGTGTCCGAAGCATGTGGGGGCAACGAGGTGCGAAGGAGAAAATGATGCGCGACTATTCTGAAATTGACAAGTTGGCTCGGCTTGATAAGAAATCAGCACTTAATCTAGCCCTCGATTGGTCTACAAGCGACCCCGAAAACTCGAAGGCTTGGAGTAAGCTAGCCTATGTTTATGAAATAAATCACCACTTTGATAAAGCTGTCGACGCAGCCAATACCGCACTTAAGTTAAAACCAAATTATCCGCCATATTTATTTAAGCGCGGATCCGTTCAATTTCGCGCTGGAAATACTAATGATGCAGTAGTGTCGTTCAAGCAATGCGTAAAGTCATCAATGCAACTCGGTGATGGATATTACTTAGACTCGGCTAAAGTCGCACAAGCGTATTGCATGTACAAAATTGGAAAATATGCGGACGCTGCTAAAGTTATTAAGCCACTGAAGCACGACGCGGGTGTTTGGCTTGGGGAGCGTTTAACGGCTGAGAAAGTTATGGAGCTTATATCCAAAAAATTAAGAAAGCCGAATGTTCCGTCTTTCTAAATGCCAACAAACTCCGTTCAGTCGAAATAGAGACTTGAGCGCTGACATTCGGCAATTCGACCGTGAGCGCGCTCTGCCGTTTTCGCACGTTCAGATGAGGGTTTTGTAGAAAAATTTCTCGTTAGATGAGTGTTAGCTACAACGGTATGAGTGTACGGCCCCTGTTAGTACGATCACTTCATTCTTTCCTCTGACTAATCTCGGTCTGACTACTTGCTGGTCGAATCTTTAGTTAGATAAAATATTTCGTTATGCAGGCTACGTAGATCAACATAATCAGCGCCTTCTTCGCGCTACCGAGCTCGCACAAGAGATTCTAACTTCGCACCGGAATTCAACTCCCAATGGCCAGCATAACCAGTCACGATTATTTGCGGTCGGATACCTGTTGCACCCTGGATTTAAACCTCTCCTTGACATACAAGGGTGATCTTCTTCGAGACTGCGTTAATGACTGGATATTGACGCTACTGTTTCTGGCGGTCTCTATCAACTTGATGTAGACGAACCAAACCCTCATCTCGGACTAGAAGAATCAATTCAAGAATCATCTACTCTTAGAAAAATTTTTTTATAATTTTAAGCCCAATTCTTTAGATCACAACCTAAATTAAAATCTAATTTTCAATTTTCATGCACTCCCATACTTTTACCAATAACACTTGGAACCAACATTTTGTCTCGCAGGCTGAGCAGAAATTTAATTCACAAAATCCGGAGAGCAAAAAATCAGCTATCTACTATTTTGAAATCCTTGATAAGAGCACTCGCCCACCAACAATCAAATCTGAGGGGAAGAAGAGAGTGGAATCGACATTCGCCGAAAGGGACCTGTTTACGATTCAGAAACTTTCAGGCAAAGATAGGGTAAATTTGGAAAGATTATTTCATCGGTACGAGAGCGAGTATGCAGATCACAACCGCAATCTGTTACGACTCGTAAGATGCGCGCGCAGGGGAAAAGACAATAACGTCATATCTATAAATTGGGCTGGCATAACCAATGAACTTCAATTTATCTACAAAAATAAAATAATGGGATGGATAAGAAACCCATATAAGATAAAAGAAATACTACGTATATTCGGACCAGCCTCAAATATGGTTATAGCTAGCCCAGATGCACTGGATTTGTATCAATCTATAACTAATATCGAAGAACTTGAAATTGCCTATGTTTGTTCGAAATTCGATATCACATTCGAAGAATATAAGACTTGGATCAAAATAATTATATTGTTCTTGTATTTTGAAAAAGAAAACGAAAACACCATACTTGACGGCTATGCTGAACAATTTTTTTCTGCGAACGAATTAAGGACGTTCGGCCAAATTCATTATTTCGACGGTGCCGCCCCTCTTCTACCAGATGTCGGAGTCGCCATCGATCGTCATGATGGCAAACATATTTTCTACATCAATATGTCTAAAAACTGCTTCATGGTAATTCAGCATGTGGAGCTCGAGGGCAAATACTCTCAGGATTTATTGACGGCGATGAATATCGATACCAAGGATTTCGCAGCACTGCTTCCTAATTTACGTAAAAATAAGTCCATCAAGCTTTATTCAAACAATTTGGAAATGCTTGCTGGCTACAATCAAATTTGCGTCAAATCTTCGAGACTTGCGGTTCTCTGCGCATCATCTATTGTTCATGGCATTAACGTCATCTCCTGAACACCATTGTAGATTACCAATGCTTGCGTGAGGCTTTCAAAGGCTAAGCCAGCCTCGTGACGGCCTTACAGTTATAGTAAAATAAATTTTATCTCAATGGCCTAGCAGTTGCTATTCTGGAAAATTTCAAGTCGCTGCCACTGGTGACCTAAATAGCGCTTATTTAGGGTAGACTCTTCTTCTTTGAGGACGGTGAATCGGTAGTCTCCGACTGGCTCAGCACCATAGTAGTTATGCAGTTGAATAATCAGCTGACGAATTATAAAGCACCAGATTGAATAAGGCCAAAAAAAATGCTTTTGATTTTTCTCGACACTGAGTTTACTGAATTTGACAATCCTGAATTGATAAGTTTAGGGCTTGCATCTCTAAATGGTAAGGAATTTTACGCTGAAGTTCCTTTCACATGCTCCTCGTGCAGTCAGTTTGTTTTAGACGTAGTTTTACCACTACTCTCAGACACTTATCAAGTCCCTACCGATGGTTTACATAAAAATATATTAAAATGGCTTGACTCAATTCGAGAAGATAACCCTGTTATAGTCTGCTTCGACTCCATTTACGACAAAAATTTGTTTCTAAGATTATTCCCCACTAATCTTCCAAGTTTCATAATCCTACGTGAAATTGGTTATCGCCAAATAAATGGATTGATGCGTTCTGATTTTTATGAAAAAAATAACTTGAGTGAACATCATGCACTTAACGACGCCATGGCTCTTCGCTATGCCTTTAGAGGCTGGATTCATGCAGTTCGATAAATAACGTGGCGAAAGGGCTTCGCTGCATAAATATATTGACAACGTAATTTTCAAAATCTAAGACAATCTTTCGTCAGTTGCCCACGCATCTGACTGCAACCACCTGGTCGTCTATAGCGGTGAACAGGCGGCACTGTGGGATTTTAACGCGGAAGCAAACCGCTAGTGTTGACAGACTAGGAATTTATTTCACCATCGTCCATTGCCGGCCCAGTCTGCTGGACCCACGAGGCCTCTTTCGCCATGCCTCTAGGACGCCCCGTCTGTTCGCCGTCAAGTCGACTTATGGACATGCTCCGGCAGCAGCGGATGTCGACGAAAATGACGGCCCACTACATCGCTAGAGCCTCGAGGTTAGTACGGGAGATACTCTAGACGCGGTTGTCCAGATTTTGATGGGGTTGGTGTATGAAAGCCTAGCGGGATAGCCCCGAAACTTCCGATAGCAAGCGAAGACAGTCTCGGCGAGCGAACTCAGCATGCCATTTAAGACGCCTGGGTCGTAAGTCGCTCAACACAATGCAGTTCGAGATCACAATCGACCCTAGCTGGCTCCCAGACCGGCACGATGTTCTCGTCTCAGGGAGCAACGCGGTTGCCAAACATGTGGTCGCCGGTCTCCTGCGCAAGTTTGGCTGGCGACAGAGGACATCGTCGACCTAGGCGATATTACTATCTCGCGAGCCGTCGAGATGTACTATCAACTGCTATTTGTTTTGGCTGGAAACTTGGGCGGTTACAACGTTAACACTGCCATCGTCCTGCCGGATAACTGATAGCATAACTTTTGGTGCCGGCCCAAGGTATGGCGAAATGTGCGAATTCATGCACTCGCATCTATCTGAATTTAGCAAACTTTACTAAAACATAAATCTAACACCCAAAGCGGTGCATTAAAATAATGTGGCTATTTCATAGCGATTTATTTTCCCTCCCTATCATCGTGCTCATCATATTCTTCATCGTCACTTAGGTCCAGTTCTCGATAAAAAATCTCTTCTGTGATTGCTCGCGACAGATTAGTGACATCAGTAATATCAACGTCCATCAGCTGGGAATTTGCCGCGATTCCATCACCATATTCAAAATTTACGAATACCGGACCGGAATAGGTATAACGACGAGCTATACGGTTCTGTAGCAATAATGGGTAATATCCATCTTCCGAGTCCCAAGGGGATCGATCGTAATCCGGCACGCAAAAATCAATCACCAAACTGATCTTGGTAATTACATTAAAAACGGCGTAGTCTTTCTCCACATCGGATAAGTTCCTCGATAGGAATTCAACTTTTTCAATATTAATTCCATTTATCTCAGCCTCGAAATCGTCGAGTTCGAACTCAGCTTCTTTCAACAACTCGATAAGCTCCTTTCTAACTTCATCCTTGAGCTGCTCAAATACTTCTTCTGCAAATTTGGCAGGCTCAGCAAGTTTCTGGTTGTTCTTTAGGATAAGTTCTAGCAGCTCGTCGAGCCGACCTATAGAAAGCAAGTTTTCGTGCGCTTGACAATATGATTTTACATCCCGGTCTTCACTTACGACATAGAGCCTAAACCCGCGCTCTCTACTGATATTGTTTATTGCACTAAGGATGAAAGCATCCGGAAATTCTGACTTTTTCCCTGCTGTCGCGAAAGGGGGGCGTTCACTAAAATAAGCGTCGAATACATCCGTGATGTCAACCCCGCTAACAGGTATAATTTCGATCCTAGGGTTATTCAAGAACCTCTCGAAGTTTTCCAGCAAAGTAGATTCAATTTGTGCGAGGGTGACTTTTTCAAAAATTCCGGCCCACGCTAGATTAGGTGTGTTTCGGAGAACCATTGCATCTTTCTGCGCCGCTTTGATTACTGCGACTGCTGCTGTAGCCTTCTTAGATAGGTGTCGGCGTACTTCCCTTACATTGACGTCGGTGATAAGAAGATGGCAATCATCCTCATTCAAATGATTTTGAAGAGTCTTCAATACACCAGAGTCGAAGTTAAAATTGCGTGCAACATAAGTCTGCGTATCCAAGAAGAATAGCTTGCTAAGTAATGGCTTTGTTTCAGTTTGCTCTATTATTTTTTCAATGGCCATTCATGCCCCTAAAAATGAAATTTACGTGGTCGATTGGAAAGGCATCAACTTTTCTATCATATTACTTGCTTGTTGCCTCTTCAGCCGTTGAGGAGAGTTCGCTGTTGGCCGAAAGCTGCGTGACCACCAATTTCTTTTAGTCGAACTGGATCGGCCAAATACACTAACGAACAGTTGAAATCAGATTTTGAAGTCTGGCAACTATTTGCCGTCGGCCATACCTTCTGCGGTCCATTTAGGCTGATTGTCACTTCTAGCCGCCGCCGTTCGATGCCTCCCGCATCCAATTTTTTAGGTCTTCCATCTTCGTCCTTTTCAGCCACTCCGTGTTGTTGGCGAACTCCAACGACTTATCATCGTCAGCCTTGGCTTCATCAGCAGCATCAATTACATTAACGAATTTTCTCCAAAAATCCTCAAATGAGCTCGAATTCATCAAATCGGGGCGTGACCGGATTATCATGATCCTACGTCCTTTCATTTTGAAACTTCCTGCGTCCGGCAGGATCGGGATACCTGTTGCGAACTGATCAGTTGCCGATAATCGTTCTTTGATTCAAAGACACGGCCCGCTGTACACTCGGGCCGACGACTGTCTGCTTTTGGCCGATTTCTGCCTGTCGCGACCGACTGGTTTCGACCAAAGCCAGAGCAAAGCAATGTCGAAGCGAGGGCCGCGCCTGGCAGATTGCCGACGTCCAGAATGATTCAACGTACGGCGTTGCTGTCTGGACCAGCAAGGGACTTGTTAGACGCTCTAAGCGGAGCGCTCGGGACGCTTGAGGACTAAGCCTTACGCAGCGCCTTCGCGACTCGAGCGCAAATCTTCTCGAATGACGATCGACTCTGATCCTGTTTGTACTTGACGATGTAGTCGTCGATTGCTGCTTTCGCCTCCTGCGCGCGCCCTAGCTTTGCCAAGACCATCGTGTACCTTTCGAGGATCGCCATGTCGCCAGAGAAACCGAACTGTGCATTCTCCTCGTCAATCAGATCTCCGACGAGACCTAGCTCAAACTTGATAAATGCATACTCAGCTATCCCAGCAAGGGCCGCAGCGTACTTTTCAGCTGCCTGCTCCGGCGCGTCCTTTTCAAGTTCGCGCGCTGACTGAGCGAGCGCCCGATTAGCATTACGCAGTTGATGGAACCGATCGATCGCATCGTAGTCCGAGCGTCTGGCCATGTTGACCCAATTGACCAAGGTAGCGACCTCCTGTGCTAACCACTGGCTCTCCAAGCTTTCAGCTTCGTCCAGTCCAAGCCCCTCGGCTAGGATCTTTACCTCGTACTTGCCGCCAGCTCTCCGGTCGACGTAGCGTTGCCATAGATGGTGTCGGTCGTCGCTCCAAGCGCGTCGGCCAATGCCCTTCCCAATGTAGAAAATCTTCCCTTCTTGATCAACATGCGCATAGACATATGATCCACGTGGTTGAATCTGGTTCGCGTTAGGATCCGCTAGAAGACGCGCTGGCGGAAAGAATCCGATATGGATCCCGTTGTTATCGATCAAGAAATTCATCTCTCACCTCTCGGTTCTTGTTTATCATTTTGACAGCTCTAACGGCATACCAACTGCATCAGTCTTCCTTTTTCGATGTGACCTGATTTCATAACTACATCGCCATCATGTGCACGCTCTTAGCTGGCTACTGCTATTCAGGGTAAGACGGCTTTCGCCCCATAGCGGACGTAGCACGAAGGAATAGTTCTCAGCCAACGAGAACGCTGAAGAGCTTGGTGTGGTAATTCTTTCCTAGTGGGGAAGGAGTTGATCTGGATCCATGCTCTCACCATCGAACCAGGAAAAATGCCATCCCATTGCAGCTTCTAACAGGAGATTTTCCTTCTCAACTCGCTTGACACTATTGGTTTACTTCCGATTTGACCTGACAGCGTAACTTGGTGGAAAATTATCAATCCAAACCTTTTATTAAAATTTTAGGCAACCTACGGGAAACTCGTTTATGAGCGAATTTACTCCTTCGAAGTCCGTCAACCCTTGGACTGAGGGTGACTACCGTGTCTACGGCTATGCTATTCGGACGCCAGATGGCGACTACTGGCCGGCGTACGAAATAGAGCGAATTCATGAAATTTCTGATGCCCCAAAGAAGGCGGTGTCACTTCATGAAGTGCAGATCCAAACTTTCGCTACGCAGGGACTAGCTAAAATGTTGGCCGTCTCCCACGGCGTACAGCGAGTTCGCACTAATGACCGCCTGAGCTGCTGACCTGTGAGTTTTTGCTCAAAAAATCGGTTTGACAAACACAACGTCGCTGTAATGTGATCGTTGCTGCTGCGCCTCTAACCAGTTCGCAAATTATTGTATGTCTGCATTGACTAAACCTAGCAGTTCACGCCAACATAGCACGTTGCCAGGTTGAAAACACAGCTGTGCCGCGACAGGCCGAAACCGACCCAAAGCTGACGTTTGGTGCAGGACAAAAAATCGACTTTGACTTCTAAATCAGCGGCTATCGGAGGCGGTCCGCTGGGATGATGCGTTATACGTAACCTGTTCATACGGAATAGTTGAAATGAGAAGACTCGCCATAATCGTAAACCGAAACTGAGTTTCCATTCACCGTCCCGCTGAAATGATGCCCATCGCCATGGTCGTACCCGTTAAAGCTCTTTCCATTGACTTGCAATGAGACGTGGCAACCGCGTCCGTAGTCGTACAGGCCGGTACCTGAGCCTGAGAAATGGCAGCCTCTGTCATAGTCGTACAGAGACACATTTCCATTATTCGCTGAGCCAGCGACTTGAATGTGCTGTGACTGTGAGTAGTCATAAACAGCGCCGACGCTGCCGCCACCTGCAACAAGCCGAGCGGCAGCTGCTGCAATTAATGCACGAGTGTTCGGATGCATGATTTCCTCGACGGGTAACGAATAAATGATAGATTTACAATATGACGTGGCGAATGCGATGGTACATTCATGGTTGAAGGAAATCGTAGAGCAGTGTGGTTGGCCGTTGTTCGCGATGGTTGGCCAAGATGGTGCCAATACCACTTGACTGCTGGCCCAACCACCTTTTAAATTTCAATGCTCACCGCAGTCACTTAGCTCTTCAATGAGTCCTAGGTAATCCACATTCTCTTAGTGCGGAGCCTATATCGAATCACGGGACTGCAGCAGTTCTGCAATCTCTGCTGCAATCTCATCGATATTGTGCGTGGCCGTGCTACGTGCTACCTTGTCGGCCAGCGACGGACTGAAATCCATCACCTGCTGCTTCGTAATGTTGTGCCAGATCGGCAGCAGGACCTGCTCTCCAGACACCGTCCGTGTCACAATGCCGTCGAGCTCGTAATTCGTCCATCCCTTCTTGATGAAGGCAGGAGAGAGCACCACAAGACCAACGCGGCTGTTGGCCAAACCCTTATCGATCTTCTGCCGCAGGCTATCGCCTATGCGCAAGGTCATCTCGTCATACCACACATTCAGCCCGCACGCGATCAAGGCATTGGCCAACGGCCGCACAAACTCGTCCTTGTCTTCGGACGCATGTGAGATAAAAACGTCATGTGTCTCCCCACCGGACTCCGCCGGAGTCGGAACTTCGTCACGCACTAGGCTCGGGATTTCCGTTAATGGTCGCTCCTGAATCTCCGGCAAGACGCCAGGAATGATGCGCACCGAGGCCTTTGTGCTACCGCGCAATCCTTGCATGTCAACAGCGACATGCCAGTGGCCGGAATTAGGAATTTGCAGTCGAACCGGAGATCGCTTTGCCAGTCCGCCTATAAACCGATGTTGGCGGCCCGCCTGATAGTTGGAAAAATCTGAACTCGACATCAACCGAACGTTGGCGCCGTCAGTGAGCGTGACTTCGACAATTTCCCCACGCTTCCGGCTGCCTAAATCAAATTTCAGAAAATTCATGCCGTCCTCACTATGCACAATATCTAACAATAATATATCAACTAGCTATGGAGCCTCGCATGCGAGCTGATTCATTTTAGAAGGCAATTGCAGAAATCTTTAAGGACCGCTTTTGGCCGATTCCTGCCTGTCATGACCGGCTGGTCTCGACCCAAAGCGGACTATACGGTCCCTCAGTGCTTCAAAGTGTTCGTGCTCAGCCAGTTCAGCAATGCCACCATCGCACGACGTGTCTCAGGGATGCTCCTCGCTCTCATATTTTGTGCAGTCGAGGATCATTTCTGTAACTTTCTGACATTTCGGTCGTAAATTCAAGGCATCAGGGTTAGCGAGGATAAATTTCGAAACCGACGGAATACTTAAAGTAGTCGCGCCATAGCATCCTTTCTTGCTGCTTCTTCCGCACGCATACGTTACCGATATCGACACGTCCGACACCTTGTGATTGTATGAAGTATCGAATGACATGATTGGACTACCAGAAATCCCGTTCGTAGTCCGTGCAATCACGTTGCCAGAAAGATCTTTTACTATGATATCCGTAGTGTCGGGTACAAGCGAAAACTCTCTATTGAGCACATGTTTAGGAAAATGCCAATCGATTGAGGAGATAACACTATCTCTATTAATCGCAAATTTGAATCCAAGAGACTTCATTTGCGCCCTGGTCGGCTCCACATATTCTGGCGGCACATTTGCAAGTGCACTTAATGTGGTGAAGAGGATGTAGGTGCAAAACAAAAACGATACAGCATGCGATTTCATGTTTGTTCTTTCAGAGCATACGGTGACCAATCAGTTAACTGCAGCCGACACCAAAAAGAAAAAATTGGCGATGAGGAACATCGTGTGCATCCTAGTTGATCCGATTAGCAACAGCCGATCCTGGGCTAACCCGGCCGTTCACGTCAGCATAGCAGGTTGCCCGGCTTGAAAAAGCACTGACTGTCACGACTGGCCGTTACCGACCCAAAGCAGCCGTTAGACGCCTAGTCAGTAACAATGACGCCGCCATAATTTGAAGGTGCGTTCTTATCTGGCCACCGTAAGTCGACCATTGGTTTATCTGCGCACAGTGAGTTGGCGATAAATTTTCCACTAGGGACTCCACGGCACTCCCATCTTATGTCGCCTCCATGTGCGATGCCGTCCCACGCGACGTCGAAATCGGTCGCTAAAGGTACTCGGGGTTGGTCACTTATCAGATCGGCATATGGCGAGATTGCCGCTGCATTTTGAGCCCAAGGGGACCTGGTTGCAATAGCCGAGCTAGCCTTCTTGACCTGAGTCTCCTCGTTAGCACAGCCAGCTAGTAGAGCGAATACCACGAACGCAAAACGCGTCTTCAAATTTCCTCCGATAGTCAAGAGCGTAAATGTCCAGCTGTGACTGAACCCGACCGTTGAGCTGAGCATATCAGGTTACCAAGGCGGAAAAGTCGCGGACTGTCACGAAGGGCAGTAACCGACCCCAAAGCGGCCGTAGCTCTTACCCCGGCACGACGCTCGATTAAATCCTAATCAGACTGTCGAACTCGTTACGCTTCGAACTATGAGCCAGGTGCAGCGAGAGAGAAATTTCGGTGCCATCGCGTGAAGCACGAAGCGTGTATTCGCCTGGTTGAACGTCGACGAACATTCCGCCGCGCACGGATTCTGGCTCAAGCCCATCCGCAGTTACTTCTTCGGCTGCTCCTACAAAGAGACGCCCTGAGGGCACGCGCAAGGTCATTTCAACTTGAGGATGCTGAACCTCTTCAACAACGATGAATGAGTATTTGCCGTCACTGCCGAGGTTGAGGAAGGCAACGTTCCCTTGATTTACCTCTTCAAGTTCAGCGTCAGGAATGGACCACCAGTCAGCATCGTCTTCAAGACGATGCTTTAAGGAAGCAATGTCAAAAACGCACATCGTCGCTGTATCAGTTAAGAAATTTGCCTTCAATCTCACCTCCCGTATTGTATGACGACAACAGTTGCAACGTGTGCTCTTGGCCAAATTCGGCCGGTCGCCGTCAGGCCGGTTTCGACCCAAAGCGGCGCATTAGTGGCTGAGCGAGATCCATCCCTATCGCTATCTGTTACGCGGTAACTCTGCCGCCCCATGTCTTCGATGCATTATCGTAAATATGATTTTTCCTATAATGTATCCTCCGAGCGCGGCTGGCAAGATCACCAGCAGCGCGAACGGGACCATAAAGAAGACGCCGAAACCGACTTCCAGTGCGCCCATAGTGGTCGAGGCTATGACAGCTACAGTCACTCCGCCCAAAAACGAAGCAAGGCATGCGCGACTAAACCAGCCAGCATATACGCAGAGAAAAAAAGCAGCTATCGGGCCAAGCTGGCTCGGCAACAAAGCGCTGAGTGTATATGCAGAATATGCTGCTACGCCGTGGACGAAGGAGTTATTGAAATTACGGAAGAGTTTCATCTTACTTCCATGTGTTTGCCGCCGCTCGACTGGCGAAGAACCGCTTCTGGCCGAACCCGGCCGTTCGTTGAGCATATCAGGTTGCCAGGTCAGAAATCCAGCGGCCGGCGCCATAGGCCGGAAACGACCCAAAGCAGACGTTGGACAAACAACTGTGAGGTAAAAATTGGCCTCTCATATGAATGGGTCACAGGGCCAATAGGAACGTTCAGTGTCCGTCACAAGAGCGTTATCAACCCATTCGACCTACTGGACCTCATGGGCATCGAAAGCCAGATCCCCATGTTTGGTTACCAACAAGAACCGCTGAGGAGCAGTCAAGAAAACGCGACCGAGATACCGCTCATAGAGGCCGAATAAAATGCTCCATCGAGACCCTTTGGGCCAGGCAGCACTTCGTGCAGCCTCGATCGATAAAAAGATGTTTGCGCTCATAAAGTTACCGATTCAACATGAATTTTTGAATTTCTTGCGTTGCAGAACTCAAGATATCTAAGGGTCTATTTTTTGCAGGCGTTTTCCGATGGTCCTGGGCACGGCAGCCGCTTTGAAATCGTGCTGCCGATCGTGTCGCTGGCATAGACCCTACACTCACGGCTCCGGACACCGGCGTTGACCTAGTACCACTCTCTAGTTTCATAACCGCCAGGCGCAGGTGCCGGGTGGCGTCGTCGCGAAATGGCTAAAGAACTCGCGTCTGCAGATGTCTAGCTTAGGATAGCGTCGTTAAACGACGGTGCGGACTGCAGGATTTTCCTCTATCTACAGATGAACAAGGCTTTGGTTCAATGCGCAAGTTGCATGATAGAAATATATCTAGCTTCGCGATTCAAATTGTAGCCCTAACCAATGCTATGAAAACCCCGCTTGCTTAAATGGTGGTCGAATGGGTATTCCTGCGTCTTTCAAGTAAATAGACTACTCGTTTGGCCAATAATTCAAGCATCTCTATTTGCCCAGCGTCCATTTTGCGCGCTACCGAATCGATCACACACAAAGTCCCAATCGCTTTGCCATTCTGCGTCACCAAAGGAGCGCCCGCATAAAAACGGATATTGGGGCCCCCCGTAACCAGCGGATTATCAGCAAAGCGCTGGTCAACGGTCGCATCGCTTACCACCATGGTTTCGCCCGGCAGCCGGATGGCGTGATCACAGAAGGCATATTCGCGCGGCGTTTGCCGGGCTTGCAGACCAACACGCGATTTGAACCACTGGCGATCAGCATCGATCAGGGAAATCAGCGCGATCGGTACGCCACAGTACTCTGCAGCCATGCGTGTGACTTCATCGAATGCTGCTTCGTCGTCGGTATCCAGAATTTGCAGTGAATCGAGTTCAGCCTGCCGGAACAACTCCTTGTCACCGTAATCGAGGTTGCGCTCGACGTCGGGCAAGAGCGCGGCTTTGTGCGATTGTGAAATCGTCGCGCCCAGCTGCTTTCCAGCGATCGCATCGCTTAAGATGCGCGCCAGGTCGGTAAGTGAGTACGGTTTGGGCAGCAAGGTAAATCCGTGCTCAGGATTGTTTGCAAGCATATGGCTATAGCCACTTGATAAGACGATCGGCAATGCCGGATACAAAAGTCGCACTTCATTGCCCAACTCGATGCCGCTCATGCCCCCCATTACCACATCGGAAAATACAACCGCGAAGCGGGTAGCGTCGTTCGACAGGATCTGCAAGGCCTGTTCGCCGCTCGACGCCGTCACTGTGCTATATCCGAGTTCTTCCAACGTCATTTCCACGGACTTGGCCACCTCGCCGTTGTCCTCCACCACCAGCACGCAACCGCC
>Ga0308164_10002656_pt1 | contig 17364 bp, 14 predicted proteins | sample PhyTR2_FD_201031 | JGI IMG/M metagenome (GOLD analysis project Ga0308164, IMG submission 201031) | Phyllosphere microbial communities from UC Gill Tract Community Farm, Albany, California, United States - DLSLT.R2 | ecosystem: Host-associated > Plants > Phyllosphere > Unclassified | place: USA... | reverse complement strand
TGTTGTTCCATGTTTTCTCCCAATCGATAGATGCAGATGGTCAGTGATATTGACGTTGTGCTTGCTGCTCGGGATGCGGTGAGGGCACTGGATCCTGTTGTGGTGCCGGATGCTCGTTGGGTAACGGCGGATCATCAACGGGAGCCGGTTCTGGGGCGCGATGCAGCAGAACAGGAAGCGGCGCCTGGTTAACCAAACAAGGTAATGCATGAGTTTGTCGCATGATCAGACTCCTTTTTAGGAAAGAAAGATCGCAGCAGAATGGCGCGATCGTCTTCATGAAAGAAGACTATCGCACGATTGGGAAGTTCAGCCCGGAAATGGCAAAGGCAAGACACGCTTGCGTAGAGCGTTAGAACATGTCCAGCCGATAGCCAATGGTGTAGACGGTCGTCAGGCGAACATGATTGTCGGGTTTGAGCTGGAGTTTGGTCCGGAACTGCGACATATGCGTATCCAGTGTGCGCGATGTCATGACGAGCTCACGTCCCCATACCGCTTCCATGATGCGTTCGCGGGAAATGAGTTGCCCGATGTTCTGGAAGAACAGCGTCGCAATATCGAATTCCTTGGGCTTCAATTCAACCGCTTCATTGCGTACCTTTGCCGTCTTGTTGAACAGATCGAAACTGTAAACACCTGCTTCCAGTGTTGTGAGCGGCGCAGAAGGCACGACGCTGCCCGTTGAAGATAGGCGGATCCGTTTGGACAGTGCATGCAGCCGTGCAGACAGTTCGCCTTCGCGGATCGGCTTGGTCATGTAGTCGTCGGCACCCGCCATCAGGCCGCTGACAATATTTTCTTCAAGCACGCGATTGGTTAGAAACATCACTACGATCTGATCGCCCAACTCGCGGCGTACCCATTCGATGACATCCTTGCCGGTCATGTCTGGAAGGTGCCAGTCCAGTATCAGCATGTCGTAGGCATCGCGTTGCGTGCACAAGGCTTCAAGTAGCGCACCACCGGTAGGGAATACGGCACATTCATGCCCGGCATTCGTCACGACTTGCTGGATCAGTTTCGATTCGATTGGATCGTCTTCAAGAGAGGCGATTCTCATGGTTTGCTTCCTTCCTGTTTTTTTGTTGTTACCTGTTCTTCGTCATCGATCGTGCAAGGCAGTACGATCGTGAAGGTACTGCCTTGGCCTGCCGCGCTGTCCAGTTCGATGGTGCCGCCATGGCGTTCGATCACCATCTTGACGAAGGCCAGTCCGAGACCGATGCCATCCTGCCCGTGATCGTCGGCACGCAGGAATGGTGAAAAAATCATGGATTGCTTGGATTCGGCAATGCCGGGTCCGTGGTCGCGAATGCTGCAGGCGATATAAGGAATGTTGTCCTTCTCGATAGCATTGGCGTTGCACACAACCTTGCCACCTTCAGGACTGAACTTGATAGCGTTGGACAACAGATTGCTGATCGCTCTGATCATCAGTGAGCGGTCAACGGTAAGCCACTGATCCTCAACCTGCGCCTCGATCTCGACCTTGATTGAGCGCGCGTGTGCAAATGCCCACATGTTGTCGGCTGCTTCGGCCAGCATCGAGCCGAAATCGGATTCGTGAAACTGGTAGCCGGACGATTCGGCCTTTGCAAGATGGACAAAGCTTTCAGCCAGATGCAGGGTTGCCTCGACCGATTTTTCGACACGATTCAAAAATTCGTCGGTAGCGAAAGCAGTCGCCGGATTTTTCTGCAGCTGGATCAGCGCCAGAATCGAGGATTGCGGCACGCGCAGATCGTGGGAAATGAAATTCAGACTTTCCTCCCGACGGCGTTCTGCGGCACGCAATGAAGTGACATTAATCAGAGAGATGATCCAGCCCAGCATGGCGCCATCGGCCATGCGTGATGCGGTTGATTTGATCAGAAATTCACGCCCGTTCGCATCGCGCGTTTCGATTTCCATCATGTCGCTGGTCGGTGTCTGGAGCAGGGTGTTGTACCAGATGTGGTCATGAATCGGCGAGCGTGGCGGCGCCTCAAAGTGCGAAAAAATATCCTTGAGCGTAAGTGGCTGTTGATGGTCCAGCCCCATTGTTGAGAGTTGCGCTTGCGCCATGCGATTGCACATCAGTAATTCACCCGATTGTGACAGCACCAGCGTCGCATCCGGCATGTTGTTCAGACTATCGCTCACAAACTGATGCACATCACGAGCGCGATCACCCGCAATGCGGATTGCGGCAATTTGCCGGTCCAGAAAATCAGCATCCTGAGACACAGCAGTACGGCTTTTTCCACGCAGGACCATCGCATTGCTGCGGTTAAGACGTTCAAGTTCTTCGCTCAGATAAAACAGCGTGGCTTCCAGCCGTCGCCAGTTCCAGAGTGGATAGACGGAGATGACCATGAGAATGGCTGCCGCAGGCGGTACCCACAGTTCGCTCAAGAACAGCGCATAGTTGCCGAATGCAATGAGGATGATGAGCAGGAGTGAGGCAGCCATGGCGTGGAATGGCGACAGATACAGACAGGCAAACAACGCCAGGCAAGTGACAGCAACGGTAATCAGTGCGTTAAACCATGCAGCTGCAGGGTGGATGCCCCGATCTTCAAGCAGTCCGGCAAGAATGTTCGCGTTGATTTCAATACCGGGCATGACATGTTCCTCGGTCGTCAGCGGCGTTGGAAACATGGTGGCAATGCCGGAGGCGGTGGCACCGATCAATACATATTTGTCGTCGAAGAATGAGGCAGGAATCTTGCCGTTCAGAACATCGATATAGGAAACTTTGATCGCATGTCCGGGCGGTCCGGCAAAAGGGATCAACTCTTTTGCATGGCGATCGGTGCTTGTGTTTTCCTGAAGAGACTGTCCCAGTCCGGCCCGATAAACGGCGACGGAAAATTGCGGCCATGAGCCGTCCTCAAAAGTCTCGTTCAACAGAATGCTGCGTACCATGCCATCCGCATCAAAAACAAAATGCGTATGGCCGATGCCATAGGCATCCTGCATCAATTGTGGAATCGGCATGGTTGGGCGCAAGCCGTTTGTTGTGCGTTCGATCAGAAGAGGAAGAACGACGCGCTGATTTTCTGCAATGGCTTTGCTCAGCAAGGTGTCGCCATCGGTCAGTACGTCAGGTTCCGAAAAAATGATATCGACCCCGATTGCCTTCGCTTTACTTTGATTGAGAATGTCGAGCAGATTGGCGTGTACCATCCGTTTCCACGGCCAGCGCCCCAACGCAGCGATGCTGGGATTATCGATGGCGATGATGACAATCCGTTCATCCGCCGGTCGCTGCGTGCTCTTGATCAACGTGTCGTAGATAAAGCGGTCAGGTTGACCAAGGCCGTTGATGTAGCCAAGTAAAGCGGCGCACGCCAGCATCAGCATTAAAAAAATACGCCATTCCGCTTTGAGTGGTGTACGTTTTTTGTGCTGCGAAAAGATCATCGGCACGTTGGGCGAACGCAATGGCATTCTTGTCAGAATCCCGATCCCAATGGCTGGCCTTGGGAATGTATGGGCGTGCCGTATTCAGTTTGCCATTGCATCGGCACGATGAATTTTTGTGGTGGTGAAAAGGCGCCGACGAAACCATCGGTTTCGGTGCTGCGAATACGCGCATAGTAAGTGCCCGGCTGAGGTCGGGTAATGACAACACCTGGCGTATTGACGTCTTTTTGTTCCAGTACCGTTGCAAAATCCGCCTGCGTTGACAGCTGGAACGTGAAGCGTTGATCCGGCGCAGTCTGACTCCACGAAAAGTGTATGTCCTTTTCACCGATGGCTGTGGTCGGTGCAGACAAGCCGGGAATGATCGTCAAGCGTCGCGCATCGCTGAAAGGCCCTTGCTTGTTCGTACCACTTTCAACTGAAGCGACACGCCAATAGTAAGTATCGATGTTTAATGCAACGCTCTGTTGCGCCATGCCATCGCCTGCGGTAATGATTTGATCGATGACAGGTAAAGCGAATTTTTCATCGCGTGCGACCTGCAGACGATAGATGTCGATGTCACCCGACAGGCTCCATTGCATTGGCACGGTGACGCGGTCATCCGTGCTGTTCCCCTGAAACTTGAGATCAGGCGCCATCAGAAACGGTGCAAACGGGCGTGCCGCCACTTCAAACGACACTGATTTACGCAAGCCATTCAAACCGTGTTTGTCGATGGCATTGGTATGCACGAAATACTGGCCATCCGGCAGATCTGCAATGCGTGCGATGCCTTTGCCGTTATTGCCCACGGCATCGACTTCGGCAATGTTGTCCATGCCCTGCGCATCTTTGGAAACGCGGACCAGAAACTGCGCGGCATTGCTCTGTGAGAGGTGGAACTGCAGCGGCAGTTTCTCCTGTCGTTGATCGCCTCCATTTAGCTCCGGCTCTGGTAGAAGCGAAATTGGACGTGCTGCGCGACGATTTTCCACAACCGTACCGAAGCCGCCGGCCACTAGTTGTGTCGCATGCTTGGCGCTGCCTTCCGGTTGTACTGCGACTTTGCCGTCCACGGTTTCGTTGGTGGCGCGACCGTCCTGGTATTGCACGCGGAAGCGGGTGCCACGCACGCCAGATATGGCCAGCGGACTCAAGACTTCATAGCGACTGTCCGGCTTGCTGAAGGGCGTGACGCTTGATTCGACACGGCCACGTTCAAGAAACAGACGTGTGCGTGGGCTGTTGACGTAGTGGGTCTGACGCAGCATGCGCAGATTGAGCGTGCTGTCCGGTGGCAGGGTGATTTGCGAACCATCTTCCAGCACCAGCGAGATAAAACTCTTCGCCATGGTGCTCAGGGTGTCGCCTTCTTTCAATAACGCATTGACCTTGGCCTCAATCGGACTGCCGTTCTGATCGCGGATGGCGATTTCGCCAAACAGACTGTTGATGCGTGCAAAGGCTGCGACGGGTGTCAGCAATCTGGCGGGAACCAGAATGATGCGGCCAATTGGAATCGTGCGATCGTTTTCGATCTTGTTGATGTTGCCGATACTGCGCCAATGCCGGATTTCACCCGTGAATTTTTGCGAGATGGAAGAGAGCGTCTCATCTCGCGACACGGTGTACCAGACACCTTCTGGTGCGATACGTACGCTGGCATCGGCGGTTTGTGCCATTGCAGGCAGGCAAAACGCAGCGGAAAGCACCAGACTCAGAAACGAGCTCTTCAACACAAAACCTCTATAAGCAAAAAGTAACGGACGGAAACAGGAGGATTTTCGCATCTCTTCATCTGATTTCACTTAATTTTCGAGTAAATAATGCGCAAGTGATGGCAAATGACGTTAATTTTTGCAAACAGGTTTGGTGAGTAGTAGATATGCGCTAATTGGACGAACATTCTAGAAAAATGTCGTCGATTGATGACGCTGCGCTATTTAAGGATTGCACACAATCGCAGGACAGTTGCCGTCTCAATGAGAGGCCAAAGAAAAGGCAGAATGTGATGGTTTGATTGCCAATCGGAGCATCCAGTCCGATTGGCATCATGCGCGCTTAGATGTGTTAGACGGGTTTGAAGCTACCTGATTCAGTGCTCAGCTTGAAGCTGCCGTCACCTTGTTTTTCAGCGGTGCCGTTGGTGTCCTTGATGCGATAGCCGACAAAATTGGCAGGTAACGTGTTGTAGCCGTAATCAAGATAGGTCTTGCCCGCCACGATGTTCTGCAGGGTGATGGTTTTTCCGCTTGGACTTTGAACCTTGAACTCTTCACTGATTTTCATACTGATCTCCATGAATAGGTTGTCAAAGGAAGGACCGACGAAATTGACAGACGTTCCGCCAGTACCGGATCAATCATAGTACTTGTGGGCAGGTGCTGCAGCAAGTAGGCGCAGTGACTCAACGCAGTAACTCAAAATTGGTGCTGGTATATTTCCCGACCGCCAGCCCCGGTAGTAGCAACCTTCGTTGTGCTAGTACGGCTCTTCAAGAGCACGCCGAGATGGTAGCAACCGTGTGTGACGGGAGTTTGACATGCATCAAATGAGGGTGAATTGGTGCGCTACGTTTGAGAGGATGGGCGATGTGGTTATAGAACCTTGCCCGGATTCATCAGATTGAGCGGGTCAAGCGCCTGTTTGATCGAACGCATGAGCTGCATTTCGACCGGTGATTTATAGCGCAGAATTTCATCGCGTTTGAGCGCGCCCAGTCCGTGCTCTGCCGAGATCGAACCCTCGAACGCATGGACGCTGTCATGCACGATGCGGTTGATGGCAGCCTGATTCTCCAGAAATACCTGATCCGGTACACCTTCTGGTCCTGCCACGTTGTAATGCAGATTGCCGTCGCCGAGATGGCCGAAGGTCACCAGTCGTACGCCGGGATAGTGCCGGCTCAGTGCCAGGTCGGTGTGATGAATGAAGTCGGCAATGCGCGAGATTGGCAGCGAGATGTCGTGCTTGATATTCTTGCCTTCGCTTGCCTGCGACAGTGGGATACGTTCACGCCATTGCCACAACGCTTCCGACTGCGCCAGCGAGGTAGCGACGACCGCATCGTTGATGATGCCCTCGGCATGTGCTGTTTCGATCAGCATTTCCAGAGAGATGTTGGCATGCTGGTCCGATTCGTGATCCGACAGTTCGAGCAGCACATATTGCCGAGCGGATTGCGCGAATAGCGGCGGCATGTCCGGAAAATGCTTGCGCACCAGCTCGAGGCAGAAGGATGACATCAGTTCAAAGCCGGTCAGCGCCGCGCTACAGCGTTGTTGTGCATGCGTGAGCAATTGCAATGCGCTATCCACAGAGTTGAGCGAGACGATGGCGGTACGCATGGCTGTCGGTTGTGGAAAGAGCTTCAGCACAGCGGCGGTGATAATTCCCAACGTACCTTCTGCACCGATAAACAGATCGCGCAGATCGTAACCTGTGTTGTCCTTGCGCAGTCCGCGTAAACCATCCCAAACGTCGCCCTGCGGCGTGACGACTTCCAGACCAAGGCACAACTCGCGGCTGTTGCCGTAGCGCAGAACAGCGGTGCCGCCGGCATTGGATGACAGATTGCCACCGATGGTGCAGCTTCCTTCTGCGGCAAGAGACAAGGGGAAAAGCCGTTCTGCTGCACTGGCCGCGAGTTGCACATTCTGCAGAATGCAACCGGCCTCGACCGTCATGGTGTGATTGACGGGATCGATATGGCGAATGCGGTTAAGTCGTCGCAGAGATAAGACCAGTGCCGTGCCGCTTTGATCCGGCACGCTGCCAAGGACCAGACCGGTGTTGCCGCCTTGTGGCACGATCGGCACGCGATGTTGATTGCATAGCTTGACGAGTTGCGCGACTTCTTCCGTTGTTGCGGGACGCGCGACTGCGCAGGCATTGCCGCTGAAGCGTCCGCGCTGATCACGCAGATAGGACGCCAGATCGGCAGCGTCAGTCAGAACGTGTTCTGCACCGATCGCGTCCTGGCAGGCCTGAATGAAAGCGCTCATTGTTTGATGCCTTGTGCAGCACGGGCCTTGGCACGTGCGGCTTTCTTGTACGGATAGAGAAAACTCACAACGCAGATAAAGAAAATCAGCACAAGGCCGACTTCCATCCAGCCGAGCAGAGCGGACAAGCCGTCATCGCTCCAGCCACGCACGATCCCTTCCATGAAATACAGCAGGATCAGCATCGAAGACCATTGCATGGTGTACAGATTGGTACGCAGCAGACCGCGCAACGGAAGCAGCAGCGGCAGTACCTTGAGCGCTGGCCAGAACACGCCGGGACGTACTGGCGCAAGGATGGTTTCCCAAGCGATGCAGAGTACGATCAGCGCCAGCAGACTGATGACGGCACCGCCATGCAGCAGTCGCTGACGCGTCGGGTTCACTGCTGGCCGTCTTTCAGTCGTAACGCCGTTTCTGCAAGGCGACGGCCTAGGCCGATGGCCAGCGTGCGGGATTCGTTGGAAATGGCCTGATTGCCATTCACGCCGGACCAGTGTGAGGCACCGTAAGGGGTGCCGCCGCTGGTCGTGGTCATCAGTTCCGGCATGGAGTAAGGGACGCCAAGAATCAGCATGCCGTGATGCAGCAGCGGCATCATCATCGACAGGAGGGTGGTTTCCTGACCGCCATGCAGGCTGCCGGTCGAGGTGAAGACGCAGGCCGGCTTGCCGTTCAATGCGCCTGCCAGCCATTGCGATGTCGTGCCATCCCAGAAGTACTTCATCGGCGCAGCCATATTGCCGAAGCGGGTTGGCGAGCCAAGTGCGAGTGCCGCGCATTCTTCAAGATCACGCAGTTCGACATACGGTGCACCTTCGGCGGGTACTTCGGGCGCGGTGGCTTCGGTGACCGTCGACACAGCAGGCACGGTACGCAGACGTGCTTCGCAACCGGCTACGCTGTCGATACCCTGGCAAATCAGCTCGGCCAGTTTGCGTGTGGCGCCATGGCGCGAATAATACAAAACGAGAATGGGGAGAGTGGAGGCAGTCATGCTTGTTATTATAGGGCGCTTTGTTGGCAATCAATCAGGCAGGTTGACCGGAGTATTTTTTAGTTGCGCCGTCTGATTTTGCTGGCTTTGTTTTTGCATGTTGCTGCTGCATCTGTTTTCAAGGATGCGTGTACATGTTTGCCAGAGGACGTTTGAATCACATGAATCACAAGAGATGCGCAGCATGAAGCTTCCTCGTTTTACCTTCTTCCGTGAACTGTCGTGGCCGCAAGTACGCGACCTGTTTCGCTTTGCCGCGCGACGCTTGCGCGAAGAGCAGTTGCCGCAAGTGGCTGGCAGCCTGACATTTACCACCGTACTGGCACTAGTGCCAGTGTTGACGATTGCCTTTGCGATCTTTACGACCTTCCCGCTATTCAATACTTTTCGCGCATCGCTGGAAGCGTATTTCGTCCAGAATCTGATGCCCAAGGGAATCGCCAATACCATCCTGGGCTACCTGACGCAGTTTTCGAGCAAGGCGACGCGCCTGTCCGCTTTCGGTGCGGTGGCATTGATCGTGACGGCCGTGGCCATGATGCTGATGATTGATCGCGTGTTCAATCAGATCTGGCGTGTCAAAACCAAGCGGCCGATTACCCAGCGCGTCCTGATTTACTGGACGATTGTGACGCTTGGGCCATTGTTGATTGGCGCTTCCATTTCGCTGACTTCCTATCTCTTCACCGCGACCAATGGCGTGGTACAGAACGTCCCCTTCTTTGGCGGCATTTTCGTCTCGACCATTTCTGTTTTGCTGACGACGATTGCGTTCACCGCTCTGTATGTCGTGGTGCCGAACCGGGTAGTTGAATGGCGTGACGCATTGTGGGGAGGTTTGCTGGCCGCCATCGCGTTTGAAATCCTCAAGCGCTCCTTTGCGATTTTTATTGTCAAGGTGCCGACCTACACGATTGTCTATGGTGCGGTGGCAGCCTTCCCGATTTTCCTGATCTGGGTCTACATGGGATGGCTGATTACCTTGACCGGTGCGGTGGTGACGGCCGCGTTACCGATCATCAAATATGAACGCTGGTGGCATGTGCCGCAACCGGGCAGTGCGTTTGTGGATGCGATTGCCTTGCTGCAAGTGCTGCATGTTGCACGCCAGTCTCCGAACGCGACGGTCGATGCCAAACAGATGCGCAAGAAAACGCGACTGGGGTTTGATGAGTCGGAAGCCTTGCTGCAGCAAATGCTGGATGCCGGCTGGGTTGGCCGAATCAAATCCGATGGCCCGCGTAAGCTGCAGTTCGGCAAACGGATCACCGATGGATTGGACAGCTGGGTGTTGCTGGCGAATCTGCATTACCTGTCGCTGGCAGATGTTTATCGTCTGTTCGTCTTCAACGCAGCGGGAAATGCATCACTGGCGACGCAAGTGGAAACGGCAGTCGAGCACGGATTGACTGAAACGCTGGAAAACTATTTTGCGCGCATGGAAGAAAGCGGTGAAGCGTGTCCGATCAGCGAAAGTCTGAAGGCATGAGTTTCTATCTGGCAACCATCCGGAATGTTTATGGGATTTATTTGAACGGATGATTGTCAGACAGTCATCCCATCAGGCATGCGAGACATGTCGTCTGACGATACTGGTTGTCGTTTTTCGACATGAAAGGAGATGGCTTTTTTGCGATGCCGGGATTAGAGTAGAAGTGTCCGAAGTATAACCATAACGTGCGAGGACAGTCCCATGAAAGTATCCGAAATACTCAAGGTAAAAGGAAACATTCTCTTCACGGTGACGCCAGACAGCCCGATTCTGGATGCTGTCAATGCCATGGCGGAGAAGGACATCGGTTCACTGGTCGTGATGGAGGGAGGCAAGCTGATCGGCATGCTGACGTTCCGTGAAGTCATTGCCACGATTCATGAAAACGATGGTTCATTGGGGCGTGAAAGTGTGCGCAGCCACATGAATGAAAAGCCGATTGTGGTATCGCCCGATACCGACCTCAACGAAGTTCGACGCCTGATGCTGGAACAGCATGCGCGTTACGTTCCTGTGCAAGATCCAAGTGATGGCAGCCTGATGGGCGTCATGTCTTTTTATGACGTGGCAAAGGCAGTGTTTGAAGCGCAGAGTTTCGAGAATCGCATGCTCAAATCCTATATTCAGGATACGCCTGTCGAGGTCGAAGAAGAGCGCTGATGTCATGAACCGTTCGTTCGCAAATGGCGGCGAACGGTTTTTCATTGGGCCTAGTACGGGCAGTTCCCTTTATTCCCTTACAATCCGGTTGTCCTTAACCGGCGGCTGTTTGCGCCATATGGAAGCGATTGATTCATTGACGTTGATTCAATGACTTGATTGATCGTCTTCGCTGATCGTTTCTTCTCATGCGCAAAACCAGCCAGTTCGTCCTGCTCACCCAACGTCGCTTTGCACCGTTTTTCTGTGCGCAGTTTCTTGGCGCTTTCAACGACAACGTCTTCAAGACTGCATTGCTCACCGCGTTGACTTTCGATGCCTTGAGCTGGACCACGCTCGATCGTGGTTTGCTGAACAACCTGATTCCGGGTTTGTTCATCCTTCCCTTTGTACTGTTTTCAGCCTTGTCGGGGCAGCTTGCAGACAAGTTTGAAAAGTCCGCCTTGACTCGCTATGTGAAGTTGCTGGAGATCGCGATCATGGGCATCGCTGCGATCGGCTGGCTCAATCAAAACCTGTGGTTATTGATCGCTGCCGTCGCGGGAATGGGGCTGCATTCGACCTTATTCGGACCAGTAAAGTACGCCTATCTACCGCAGAAACTGGCGCCGAATGAACTGGTCGGCGGTAACGGCCTGGTGGAAATGGGGACGTTCGTCGGTATTTTGCTTGGCGAAGTGTTGGGTGCCTTGCTGGTGTCGCATCGCCCTTGGGGGCTGGAACTAGTTGCAGGTGGCACCATCGTTTTTGCGGTGGCAGGCTGGTTGTTTGCGCGCGCCATGCCACTCTCTCCACCACCTGCTCCCGATCTGAAAATCAACTGGAACATCGCGACGGAAACCGTCGCTAATCTGCGTTTCTCAAAACAGAACAAGCCGGTCTTCATCGCCATGTTGGCCAACTCATGGTTCTGGTTTTACGGTGCGATTCTACTTGCGCAGTTTCCGCTATATGCCAAGGATTATCTGCAAGGCGATCACAGCGTGTTCGTGTTGCTACTGACGATTTTTTCGCTTGGCGTGGGTACTGGCTCTCTACTCTGCGAGCGTCTTTCTGGTCACAAGGTTGAGATCGGCCTGGTACCTTTGGGGGCGATCGGCTTGAGTATTTTCTGCTTCGATCTGTATCTGGCATCCGGCACTTATGCAGCAACGTCGCCAGTGGATATCAGCAGTTATTTTCAGCAAACAGGGAGTGTGCGGATCGTCTTCGACTGCCTGATGATCGGCGTCTTTGGCGGGATTTATATCGTGCCGCTGTTTGCGCTGGTGCAGACGCGATGTGAACCAACGCATATGTCGCGCACGATTGCCGGCATGAATATTCTCAATGCCCTTTTCATGGTTGCGGCTGCCTTGCTGGCCATGATGCTGCTCAAATTTGGTTTGAGTATTCCGCAATTGTTCATGGTGACCGCGTTGTTGAATGCCCTGGTGTGCGTTGCGGTATGTTGGGCAATGCCGGAATTTATACAGCGCTTTCGCGCATGGGCACTGCGCAAGGGATAACAAGGGGGTGAAAAATCAATGCGCCTGTTGGTTCGACTGATCGTATTGACCTAGCCACTCATCCAGTTTGTCGGACGTCAGCGGCGTGGCGAAAAGGTAGCCTTGGCCGTATGCGCAGCCGAGCTCAGAAAGGATTGCCGCCTGACGCTCGTTTTCCACGCCTTCCGCAATGACGTCCAGATCCAGATTGCGGCCAAGCTGAATGATAGCTTCGGCGATGCTGCTACCGCGTGCGGATTCTGTAATTTCGGTCACGAATGCGCGGTCGATCTTGAGGCGATCGACGCTCAATTTCTGTAGATGGCTCATCGATGAAAAGCCCGTACCGAAGTCGTCAATCGCAATACTAATGCCGGTCGCCGTGATCTGATCGAGTAAGGCAATCAGCGCTTCCGGATCTTCCATTGCCATGGATTCGGTAATTTCCAGTTCGATGCAGTGTGGCGATGCCTGGGTATCGAGCAGGGTACGTTTGACCATGTTCAAGAACTGCGGATGCCGGAACTGTACTTGCGACACATTAATCGAAATCATGAAGTGATCGTACCCGTTCTTCTTCAGCCGCACGGTTTCCAGACAGGCTTGCCGCAACACCCATTCACCGAGTTCAATAATCAAGCCCGAGTATTCGGCAATCGGAATAAACCGCGCCGGCGAAATCATTTTTCCTTCATCACTGCACCAGCGCAGCAGCGCCTCGGCACCAACTGGCATGCGGGTGTGCATGTCGATTTGCGGCTGATAGACAACGTACAGTTGCCTTTGCTCAAATGCCTCCCGCAGGGCATGCATCATGTTGACGCGCTCGCTGATGTCGACACCCATGCTGCGCGAAAAATACAGGTGACCGGCACGTTGCTGTAGCTTGGCCCGTTTGAGCGCGATCTGCGCATTCTTCAATGCTTCTGCACCATTGCCCGCATGTTCCGACAGCCGCATCAAGCCGACCGTTGCGGATAATTGCACTTGCTGTGCCGAGATACTGAACGGGCGCTCGAACTGCGCAAAGATAGCTTCCGGTGTGACCTGACTCTCATCCCCGAGCACGGCGAAGGTGTCGCCACTGACACGCGCGACGATCAGGTGGTGTCCGAGGCGCGATTGCAGCCGTGTCGCGACGGCAAGCAACAGTTGGTCACCGAATTTGTGCCCTAGCGTGTCATTGGTTTCTGCAAAATGATCGATGTCGATCAAAGCTAGCGTCGTTGGCAATCCAACCGGCTTTTGCAATGTTTCATTGAGAATTTCGCGCAGGCGTTCACGATTGGGCAGCTTGGTCAGCGTGTCGTAAAAGGCGGAGTTATGCAGCCGCGTGACCAGCAGAATATTCGTCAATCCAATCGAGATGGTGCTGCTGAAGACATCCAGTAATTGCTGTTCGATGCGGGTCAGCGGTCGCGTATTGCAGAGCAGGGTGACAAGGCATCGCGTACCTTCGCCGGGAAAGTACAAGGCGGTCAGATTGTCGCTTTGAACCGTTCGTTTTTCCTGCAATGCGCGCAAGAGGATGTCGTGGGTGAGGTCGTCAAAACTGGATGCCGGCTGATTGATCAATTCTGCACACGTGCCACTGGCAGCAATGGCAAACAGTTCTGTCAGTCCGTTATTGAGTTGTTCACTAATGCAAATCAGACCATTGTTCGGAAGATCGAGAAGGTCGCTCAGATCGTGCAAAACGGCGTTGGCAAACTCTTCCATCGTCGAGAGTTCCGGCAGCCTTCTATTTGCCTGCAGGATTTTTTCCATGCCGAGATGGTTGACTTGCAGATCGATCGCTTGCTGATAGAGATGCAGAGCTGCATGGAACATGTCTGCACATGCCGTGCGCTCGATCGTGCTGCCAATCAGGTAACCATGGACATTGAACGAGGCAAGTGCATCGCGCGTTGCTTCATGATGTTCGGCGTTGGTGCGCACGATGATGCCGACATCCTGAAACTGTGGCAATGCACGCAAGGTTTGTAACAGCGTAACGGTGTCGAATAACGGCAGTGCCAGAGCGTCAATCAGTATGACCGCCAGATTGGTTGCTTCTTCCGCAGAAGCCAGTGCCTGGTCCAACGAATGTGCATGCAGAAAATGCACGGGCGGAAACGGGGCGAGCGTATGTGTGAGGACAAAGCCAGCCGCTGAATGAAAGTCCGGATTTGCTCCAATTAGTAACGCGTGCAGCGTGCGGTGATCAGGAGGAAGTGCAGAGTGCTGCTGCCCGGGTTGATATGCCAATCCGCGCTTTTGACTACTGAGCGACTGCGGCATAAATGAAGGGCTCCGAATGGCGGTTTGCAAAGGTGATTCGGACTATTGCACACCGACTTGTTCTTGCGCAATATTTTTTGTGTAAGTGTGGGTTTGTTTGTGGATTTGATGCACTGGTAGAATGAGCACTTTATTGGTTGATAAGAACATTTCCATGTCTGGCAACACATTTGGCACTCTTTTTACCGTCACCACATTTGGCGAATCGCACGGTCCGGCAATCGGCTGCGTGATCGATGGCTGTCCTCCGGGCATGGCTTTGTCCGAGGCCGATATTCAACTGGATCTGGATCGCCGCAAGCCAGGTACCTCACGTCACGTCACACAGCGTCAGGAGCCGGATACGGTTGAAATCCTGTCTGGTGTCTACGAAGGCAAAACGACGGGCACACCGATCGCCTTGCTGATTCGTAATCAGGATCAGCGCAGCAAGGATTACAGCAATATTTCCGATAGTTTCCGGCCAGGTCATGCCGATTACACCTATTGGCACAAATACGGCATCCGCGATCCGCGCGGCGGTGGTCGCTCGTCGGCACGTCTGACAGCGCCCGTGGTTGGTGCGGCCGCCATTGCGAAGAAGTGGTTGCATCAGCAATACGGTACGACCTTTCGTGGTTACATGAGCCAACTGGGCGAACTGGTCGTGCCATTCGAGGGCTGGGAGCATGTCACGGAGAATCCGTTTTTTGCTGCCAATGCCAGCATGATTCCGCAGCTGGAAGCCTACATGGATGCACTGCGCAAGAGCGGGGATTCGTGTGGTGCGCGTATCGAGGTTGTGGCCGACAACGTTCCGGTCGGACTGGGGCAGCCGATCTACGACAAGCTGGATGCAGATATTGCCTACGCCTTGATGGGGATCAATGCTGTCAAAGGTATCGAAATTGGCGCCGGTTTTGCCTCGGTCGCTCAAAAGGGCACTGAGCACGGTGATGAGCTGACGCCACAAGGCTTTGCAAGCAACAATGCGGGTGGTGTTTTGGGTGGTATTTCTACGGGTCAGGCCATCACGGCATCGATTGCGATCAAGCCGACTTCGAGTATTCATACGCCACGTCATTCGATCGACAAGGCCGGTAATCCGGTCATGGTGGAAACACATGGTCGTCACGATCCTTGCGTCGGTATTCGCGCCACGCCAATTGCCGAAGCCATGCTGGCACTGGTACTGATGGATCACGCTCTACGCAACCGTGCCCAATGTGGTGATGTTTCTGTCGACACGCCGCGCATCCCGGCCACGCGCGGTTGAGGCTGTCATCCAATTTATGTCATTACCAGGAGAGAAAATGAAGCAATTCCAGCGTTCCTTCCTTGCGTCATCGATGATCGTTGGCGCAGCACTGCTGATGTCTGCCTGCGAAACTGTGCAGACCACCCAGTCCGGTGCGGTTGGTGTTGACCGTCAACAGCGCATGGCGGTGTCGGCACAGGAGCTGGATCAGGCAGCAACCAAGCAGTATTCGGAGTTGCTGGCCGAACAGAAAAAGAAAGGCACACTGAACACAAACGCTGCACAAGTGACGCGTGTGCGTAACATTTCTGACCGACTGATCGCGCAGACCGGTGTGTTCCGTCCAGATGCACGCAGCTGGAAATGGGAAGTCAATGTTCTGACTTCGGCGGAGGTCAACGCATGGTGCATGCCGGGTGGCAAGATTGCGGTATATACCGGTTTGATCGAAAAACTGCAGGTGACGGACGATGAACTCGCGGCTGTGATCGGCCACGAGATTGCCCATGCCTTGCGTGAACATGCGCGTGAACGCGCATCCGAGCAGGCGGTTGCCGGCGGTCTGATTTCGATCGGTTCGGCGATTCTGGGCGTTGGTGATCTGGGACAGCAGGGCGCGCAGTATGCCTACATGGGTTTGATGGGGCTGCCAAATTCGCGTAGCCACGAAACGGAAGCGGACCGTATCGGTGTCGAACTGGCCGCACGCGCTGGTTATGATCCACGGGCAGCCATCACGCTGTGGCAAAAAATGGGACAGGCTGGTGGTAGCGCGCCGCCAAAATTGTTGTCTACCCACCCGTCCAGCCAGGATCGCATCAAGGATCTGACCGTCTATTCGCAACGGGTCATGCCGCTTTACAAACAAGCCAAACGCTGATTCATGGCGTTTTGATCACAAAGGCGGGCATTGCCCGCCTTTTGCATTGTGCCGCAACAAAATGCCCTTATCTATGGTGCACAAGCCTTGGCAATGCGTTATCAGACGGGGAAGCGCAATATCCCTATCGCAAATATGGCATAATCTAAGGCTTTCCAGACGGGGCGTTTTGTCCTGTCATTGACTACATTTTCACGCGAATCATGGCCCAAACGCTTTACGACAAACTTTGGCAGGCGCATGTCGTCGAAACCGGCGACGACGGTACGACTGTGCTCTATATCGATCGTCACTTGCTGCATGAAGTGACCAGCCCGCAAGCGTTTGAAGGTCTAAAGCTGGCAAAGCGTCAGCCATGGCGCGTCTCTGCCAACTTGATGGTGGCCGATCACAACGTGCCAACCACGGATCGCAGTCACGGTATTGCGGATCCGACTTCGCGTCTGCAGGTTGAAACGCTGGATGCCAATGCCAATAGCTTTAACCTGACTTATTTCAACATGCAAGACAAGCGCCAGGGCATCGTCCATGTGATCGGACCGGAGCAAGGCGCTACGCTGCCAGGCATGACCGTGGTGTGCGGCGATTCGCATACATCTACGCATGGCGCATTCGGTTGTCTCGCGCATGGTATCGGCACGTCGGAAGTCGAGCATGTGCTGGCAACCCAGACGTTGCTCGCGCAAAAATCCAAATCGATGTTGGTGCAGGTCGATGGTACCTTGCCTGCTGGCGTGACCGCAAAAGACATCGTGCTGGCGATCATCGGCAAGATCGGTACCGCAGGCGGTACGGGTTATGCGATTGAATTTGCCGGTTCGGCAATTCGTTCCCTGTCGATGGAAGGCCGTATGACGGTCTGCAACATGGCAATCGAAGCGGGCGCACGTGCAGGTATGGTTGCGGTCGATGACACGACCATCAATTACGTCAA
>Ga0308164_10002655_pt1 | contig 17373 bp, 17 predicted proteins | sample PhyTR2_FD_201031 | JGI IMG/M metagenome (GOLD analysis project Ga0308164, IMG submission 201031) | Phyllosphere microbial communities from UC Gill Tract Community Farm, Albany, California, United States - DLSLT.R2 | ecosystem: Host-associated > Plants > Phyllosphere > Unclassified | place: USA... | reverse complement strand
GCGCGGGGCGTTTCAGCCTTTGGCGGTTTTGCGGTCCGCGATGTATGATTATCCCCTGGGCTTGGAGCGCGACCGCTCCCAGAACGCGCACGATCGTTTCTGGCGCTCGTCGTATCGGTTTGGGTCGATCCATCATGGCGCCCCGCGCCTGCAAATGTAAACCGGCCGTCCGCCGGATCATGCCATGGATTGAATTTGAGTTCGAGACCGTCAGGACCTAGCGCCGATGGCACCATGCCCGTCCGTAGCCACCGTGAAAATGCGGTCCGCTTACGGGTGCCTGATGTCTGGACCGTGCCATCCCCCGCCTATTGCTGCGGTGAGAACATAAGAGCAACATTATCCTACAAGTCAAGCGCACGCGAGCAAATCTTAAAATTCGCCCTGCTCAACCGCGCTTCTGTAGTATGGTGCCGCTTACAGGACTCGAACCTGTGACCCCCGCATTACGAAGACTCGGTTTAACGACTAACTCACCGGAATACCGTCGTTTTTGCTCCGGGTATAACCCTCTATGACAATGACAATGCTCACAATCTGTCCCGTGAAGTTCCGACGATGCGACGGAATGACAGCCCGCTGAGCGGGCTTCACAATCGGCAGACAGACAACTTCGTTGTCTCATGTTTCCGTCGACCGGACGATCATCATATCAACTGAAGGAGATATGATGATGACGGTACTTTCCTCACTGACAATGGTGGCGTCGGATCGAGCAGCAATGCGGATCAGGGGAATTGGATCAATGCGGCAGAAGCTGATCGATCGAATTGGCGACCAGATCGAATTGGCAAAGGCTACCGAGACCGGTCAGTCGTTCCAGCGGGTCAAATATCGCCGAGTCCGTGACATCGAGAGCGAACAAGTTTCCGAGTCCGTCGTGAAAACCCGTGTTCGTCCGTGGTGGACGGCAGATCCAGACGGCTCGATCCTGCTGTGGATCAAATACGGAAATACGAACCTGGAATTGGCGAAGGGTAAGCCGGCCATTCGGATCACGAACCGGGACCAGCTTATTCCTACATTGGAGACGGTTCTGGAGGCGGTCAGGGCTGGTGAGCTGGATAAGCAGATCGAAGCTGCCGTGTTGGCGTTCAAAACTCGTTTTAAGAAGTGACTTCGTTGGGAGCAGAAGCGTCCTGCTCCCCACTTCCCCCTTGGTGATCGATCTTGGGCGATGAAGGGTGACGGTTGGAATCGTTCCCCAACCATTCTTCCATCGTTCTCTTGTTGTATGCTCTGCCACGCAGGTCAGATTTCTGGCCGACTAGCAGGAGTAATGAGCCTCCGACGAGAGTTAGTGCAGGGACAGCAATCTGAATAATTGTAGCGGTTCGATACTCGAGGCTCATTAACTGAGGGAACCATAGACTCAAACCTCCGGCGATAAATGCAACAATCCAGCCTGCTAAGAGCATCTGCAAAAATCGTTCGTTCACTCGGCTAACCGAATAGCTAACCGTATCAGACAGCAAAGCGGTCGTATGTAATCGTCCCTCTACCGCCACCTCTAGAAAGTCGACGTGGGCTTCCCAGTTTTCTTGCCAGAACTTGGATCCTTTGGCGGAGAGGATAGCTGTTAAAGCAGCTAGTGCGCCGAGAACAGCGACTATCAACACGACCTGTGGACGAAAATTTCCATCTTTAGCGCTCAGCGCCAAAGCGCCGAAAGCGACCAACTGAAACCCCCAGAAGTACGATGACCTCTTCCAATAATTCTCGATCTCAAATTTTCTAAGTTCATGAGCACGGGCAAGAGCGGCCTTATGGGCCGGGCTTGCCTCTCTGCCAGGAAGCTGAAGCCGGTTAAAATACTTTTGGCTCGCCGATAGAGGGACGTTCGTGCTCATCCCTCCATTTAACCGGTGAAATTCTCAACGCCAGTCAGCTTTCGAGTTTACACGCTCCAGTTCGCCCATTGTCGACGTTCGGCTTGCCAGCATCAGACGTGCTAACGGATCGGCATTACGATCGAGCTAACATTCGATCAATCTAGGAAGCCCTTAACTCCTCGCCAGCGAGCGAGCGACGAAGCGCCCCCCTCCCCGTTAATGGGGGGGGGGGGGGGGCAAGCCGTCCTTCGATTCCGTCAGTTTTGATCAACAGGCGGAGAAAAACCCTCAGTCAGATTGATAGACGAGAGGGTTGGCCGCTCCCCGGCAGGTAGACGGGTTTTCGTCACAACGTCCTTAGACTCAGCTATATTGCCGACTGTCCGTTCCAGGTTACCCGTTGAATAATTAACGCTCAGATTATCGTAATCACCGGTTCCACGCATCTGGTTGACCGAGTCATACCCGATCAGCTCGAACTCCAAGTTCTGATATCGAAAAGTAAATGTTTCGTGGGAGTTGGAGGTTGCTGTTCCTTCAAGGTAGATTTGCAATGTTCGATTCTTCATCGTTAGCGGATTTTCGTTAGACAGAGGGTCTCGCTCGTCCTCAACAGCCGGCAAGAACGTTTGGGTATCAGCTGCTACCGATGTCGTGCCGTCCGGCTTTCCAAACGTAATAAGCAATCGACGAGCACCATCAATCGAGCCGCCGGAAGGTTTAAGAATAAGGACCTGATCGGACCAACCGTCTGCGTTCAAATCACCCTTAGCTGACCATTGGGTAGCCCACCCTTTCGGAACTACCGACGTTGGTTCGGGCTGAGCTACCACTGCTGAGGCGTTCGTAGTCACGGTCGTGTTCGATACAGGGAGCACAGCATTATCGGATGTGTTGTCAGCTCTCGACGAATTTGCGCACGCCGACGTTGCCAGGACGACCGCCAAAGCGGTCAGGGTCGATTTTAGCATTCACGTTTCTCCTGTTCGATTGTCACGATCAGGGGACACAGGAGTAAGCGCAACAGGTATTTGACACGCTTGGGGGACAGACGATGTGTAAGGCTTGCCGCCATGTCGCTGCATGGATTTGGTCCAGCTCCTTGGTGAAAACGTGCGCCGGCTCCGGAAGGAGCGCGGGCTGTCACAGGAGGAGCTAGCATTCCGAGCAGGGATGAAACGCAGTTATCTCAGCGATCTTGAGCGTGGGACGAGAAATCCAACGGTTCGAGCTGTTGGCCGACTGGCTACGGCCCTCGACTCGGACGCATCGAGTCTTCTTCGCTCGCTATCCTAAATGGCCTGACGCTGGAGCCATTTTTTCTGGAAAAACCCCTCTCACAGCGTATGCTGGCGTCAGAACCAATCGGGAACATATCGAACGTGACATTCTCTCTTCCGGACTCCTCTGACCAGATTTACCCTCAGAACCGGCAGCAAGCATTCGACTCAATCCGTGCAGCGCTCGCTAGCGATGAAATATTTTCTGCAGATGGCATATCGCTGTCTCATGCAGATGCGTTGCTAACCCTGCCTAAGATTCCTTCCGGCACTGTCGACCTCGTATTGGTCGATCCACCTTATCACAGCACAAAAAAGTCCAACATCTATGGTGACTCTGATTTTGAGCACGACGATCACTTCGTCGATTGGATCAAAGGATTAGCCACAGAATGGAAGAGAATACTTAAGCCTAACGGTTCATTATATCTATTCTGCTCGTCCGATATGGCTCCATTTTTGTACGTCGCCTTATCCGAAGACTACAACCTTCAATCATTGATAACGTGGGTCAAGCCTAACGAACCCGGCTACGACGGTTGGCGCCAGAAGATGAAAAAGACGTCCTTGCGGCGATGGTATCCTCATACCGAGCGAATAATATTTGCTGCGCCTGCCGCGGATGGCAATTTGAAGCGCGCAGCCTTCGGCCACTTTCTCAAGTTCTGCCGGAAAAAGTGTGGTCTCACCTCAAATCGGTTAACTGAACTAACCGGGGCATACGGGAAGGTGAACAACGGCGGGGCGGTTTCTAATTGGGAGACCGGTCGAAATATCCCTAGCAGAGAGCAATATAAGAAAATCTGTGACTCTTTTATCAGCTCCGGTTTCATAAAGATCATGCCGGCGTACGAAGACGTAATCCGGGCGTTTAACATTGATCCCAAGGAGGTTTTCATTGACTCGTGGGATTTTATGAACGTTCGACAGTATGGCGGCAAGCATCCTGCTGAGAAGCCACAAGATATGCTTGAACATATCATTAGAACGAGCAGCTACGAAGGCGACGTAGTTTTAGACTGCTTCGCGGGTTCAGGCAGCACGCTCGCCGCAGCTAACAACCTTGGCCGCCGCGCCGTAGGCATCGAAATCGAGGAGAGGTGGGCGGATTACGCGGAAAAGTTCATTCGCGATAAGACGCAAACTGAAATAACCCGGGTCAAAACCCGCCCTTCCATGGCAAACAAATTATCTACCTCATCGGTCCTGCCATTATTTGCCGTGTAAGGAATGATTTCGATCAACGACCTCATTCATCCAATTCAAGGTCTCTTCGATTCCGCTGTCTTTGCAAACGACGTTACAATGATGATGGCCCCAGCCCAGATTGTAAGGCCTATGATTGAAGAGACCGAAGGACAACTCTTTAATATGAAACAGATTGATTTCGGTGATCGTAAGATCGTGCCGTTCGCGACCTGCAGCCTGCGACATCCGGCTTAGAAAACCAAAGCTACTCAAACGTTTTAGACAGAGCGGACAGATCAATCGGTTCTCGTTGTCAATGGCACGAGCGGAACGAAGGGCGTCGTAATCTAGCAAGCCCGCAATATCAGCCTTGCTCAACGCTCCTGCTCGGCGCTTGACGACATCATCCGGAGCCATGCCAGCTTCAATACAGATTGGTGTCGAATCCTCAGCGAGCCAGAAAAGCGCCTCTAGCTGGATCCTCGCATTTTCTATCGATTTTTGACCAGCATATTCGTAAAGTCTAATTCCGGCGCCCTTTAGTGTTGTTGATGTATAGCCTCGATTAATCCGCTCATCATCGCCTTTGGTGGTATTGGCAATTCGGGCAACATAATGCCCTCCAAGCATACCCGTACGAGCCGTCGGTACCGTTAGCCCCTTTTGATCAGGATCCCACTTGATCCAATCTGAGCGGAGTTCGTAGAAAATAAGGGCATTGGAACCAATCTCGACGCCTTCAGACTTGAGCGATTCCACACCGCCCGCTTCGAAATAAACGCCGGGCGGAACCAAAATGATATACCCGTTTTCGTAAGCTATTTTTTGAACAGATTCGTGCGCTCGCCAAACCGCAAGTGGGATTAATACAGTGCTATTACGACCGACCCTATTCTGGAATATCTGATCGTCGTCCGCTCCTCGGGTTTGGCCCGTTTTGTAGATTTTACTTTCCAATAGCTTCGGCAGCTTCGGCAGCTTCGTTGATGCATTCGACTGCTTCCTAATCTGCGTTGATTTTGCCACGTGAGCCATCCCCCAATCCTCTTAGAGAAGATTGAAAGCAGTAGGGGGCGACGCCGTCAAGCCACGGCAGAGATCCTATAAGTTTGATTGACCTGCGGCATACAACCTGGAAACAATCCTCTTCCGCCGGTCTTTAGCCGCCGAATGCAACACGGCCACATTAAGTCGTACGAAACCGGCGCGAGATCACGAGTTTCCGCTAAAATACATGGACTTAACAGGAGTAGATTCCACCGCGAAGATATAGCCGAATCGGCCGTATATTCAGCGCATGCTTTGCAGGACGTCGACGTTCATCTCAGCCGTCAGGTGCTTCGCATAAAACCGGTCGATCATCTCGACGCTGGTGCGAGCGTTCCGGGCAAGGGTGAGCAGGCACATATCCTTCCCCTTAATGAGCCGAAACATGATCGCCGAATGCCGAAGCGAGTACAGCGTACGCGTTTCCCCCGACGTCGATTTATACAGACCGGCAGAACGCAGGACCGTACGTAGCTGACGGCCCAGGTTCCGAATGACGAACGTACGGTTCTTGTACTTCGGCATGAAAATAAAATCGTCAGGATTCCCGAACCCTGCGGCCTTGCTAGTTTTCAGTAGGGTTTCATAAATCGGCACTGCGTTCGGCATCGAGACAACCGGGGTATTCACCGTCTTGCTGAAATCCGTCGTGATCCGGAGATACTGCGTTTCCTTCGTCCGAACGATTTCGACATGACGGTGGCGTAGCTCCTTTGCATCCGACGGGCGCAGGAACGTGTTGACCGAAAACGTGCAGAACCGGCGCAACTCGTCGGTGATCTGATATCCGTAGACCTTCGTCCCTGCATCCTCGTGCCGTTTGCACTCCTTCAGCAGCGCTTGATATTCCTTGAGCGAGAACCACCCCCGCACCTTCTGCTTCAGGCTGACCTTCGGCATCAACGGAACGTGATCGATCGCACCGGCACGGGCGGCGGCTTGAAGCGTCTTACTAACGAGGACGAGGATCATCTTGATCGTTGCTGACGACAGATCCTTGTCCCGAAGCTCCTCAACGAATTCGTCCAGGACGACGGTCTTGATCCGGCGAACGTCGAGGTCGCCAAGCGGCTCATCGCAATGGCACCGAAGAATGCGACGTTGATCGAGCGCCAGGCGGGGGTTCTTCTCCCCACGAGCGACGCGGCGTTCGTCAGCAGCGATCACGTCCTCAGCGAACCGGCGGAACGAGTTATCACCTCGGGCGGCCTTAGCGGGCGGCGTCAGCTTGTCCGATATCGCCTGGGCATCGATCCGAGCTTTCCCAATATCGTCGGTCTTCAGCGAACGTGCGACCTGACGACCGTCGTGGCGGTACCTGGCATAATAATACGGCGAGCCGACCGCTTGGGTCAGCGTAACATTTCCGATCCTTTCTGTGAGCATGGGTGCATTTCTCCGTGTGGTAAGCGCCGGACGACGTTCTTGACCGTCTCGGCATAAAACCGGCCTCCCTTCGTCGTGGGGATACCGAGCGTGTTGAGGTGGCGAGCAATCGCCGAATACGACCGTCCCTCGTCCACCAGCGGCTGGACAACGGATGCAAGCGACTGAGCGTGGTCGATGGCTTGCTGGCGATGCTTGATCGCAAGGATCGATGCATTAGCGCCGAGGCGGACACCGCGCTTCTTCGCCTCAGCGAGAGCAAGGCGGGTGCGTTCCGATATCATCCGGCGCTCTTCCTGTGCGAGAGCGGCAAATATGTGCAGTTGGAAGTCCGAGGCGTGCGGCATGTCGGCGACGACCAACCCGACACCCTGCTCCATGATGCCGGCGATGAAGCTGACTTTTCGGGAAAACCGATCCAGCTTGGCGATCAGCACTTTTGCACCAAGACGTTTGGCGGCGGCGATAGCTTGCCACAGCACGTCCCGCGTGTCTGATTTCCCGGACTGGACCTCTACATAGTCCCCTAGAACCTGATCATTGTCACCGATGAATCCGTCGACCAGCGACTTTTGTGCGGCGAGACCTAACCCTGATCGTCCCTGCGCGGCGGTCGATACTCGATAATAGGCTACATACCGTGTCATTCGCTGGCTCCGTCAAAGGCAAACCTTGGTTTGTCGTGGACGGGTCAAACTGAACTACATCCTGTGCAACGCAGAGATTGACATATGCCGTCGGTTCGATGCCAAATATGTGAAACGGAGATAATACAATGCCGGATCTCATTGGCGATACGCTTACGGAAATACGAACCAATCTAACCGCCAAGACAAAGCTAAGCTTTCTAGACGACATTGAGGGACAAGTAGAGGACGACGAGGATATCAAGGATATTTTGGTCAGATCGACCAAGACCGAACGATACATCGCGGTAACGTTCGATCGCAGAAAAAACGACACCTCGTTCTCGTACCAATACACTGATCTTATTCTCGTCTGGCTGGACAAGCTTTCCGGCGGAACAGGCATAAAGAAGCCGTCTAGCCAGCTGCGTGTGATTCAGTGGCGCAGAACCAGAAGCGATCTTCTAAAGGTCATGCGGTATTTCGGCAAAAATAACTCACAGATGAATTTTCGCCGTATCCTGATTTTACCCTATCCTGCTCCAACCGTTGGATGGCGCCTCGACCCTTCGGTTTACGCAAAATAGTATATTCGGAACGGAGCATGTTGCACGAACGAACTAGCTTTGCCTTTTCCCGGAAACGGTTTGCGATATGAATCCGCGGAAGGGCAATAATCGAACGACGCAAAAGGTGTGCGCTCGCCTATTCACCGATCATAAAGCGATCGAGCGTCGGACCAATAGGCTTTGCATTAAATGGAACCATCTCTACGAAATCGCCGGCTGCCATTATACGATCGAGCTCGGCCTGATTACCCCATTTCGCGAACTTCTTGCATCGGCGGCATTCCACGCGAAATGCGTTATGGGTTTCAAGAGACTGCTCGATCCACCTTGTACCCTCACCGCAGTTGCACCGCATTTGCATTCCAATACCCCTAAATCTACGAGCGATCGGTGAAGCCGTATCGCGATTGAACCGCAGCGCAAAGGGATCAAAGTGACGGTCCGATGTTGACCGAGCTCGGCGGTGGATCCGTCTACCGGATGACAATCACAGTCGCTTGATCTCGCTTTAAACGATCTACCGTGGGCATGAGTTTTATTGAACCCTGCTCAAATATTTCAACAGACCGGAACGACGCAGCCTGCAAAGCGCGGAGAAGCTCCGCCTTGGTCTTCGGAGAAACCGTCTTTGACAGCATGCTCACGATACAACCTGATCGAACGTGGAGAATGGCTTGACCCGACCTCCCGGACCGACCGACCACGTACGAGGTGAATCCGCTGGTGGCACCGATGCTCGCCCTTCAACCGCCACCTTCAGCCGCTCATCGATTGATCGCTGCGTTTCCAGCTTAGCAGGCAACTTAGATCCAACGTGCAGGACGCGTTGACGCATCATTTCCGAGAGGACCTGCGTCCGCGTTTTACCCGAGAGAAGGCAGACTCGATCGAACGATTCCAAAAGCGGCCTCGATGCCCGGAAATTGACGAGTGTATGTAAAGAGCTGGTATTCATCGGTTTGCCTCGGCTGGTAAGTACCCGGTACTTATGCCGACAGCGCTATGGATTTGTTCATTCAAATCCGTCGATGTGGTGATACTCGGACAAGGCGCGTCTCCCTACTCTAGCTAGGTATGTTTTCTAGCTGAGCATCCTGCCAATCCTTCCGTGTTTGACTTGTCCCAGCGATCTTCCATTCGACCCGCCCGTTGCTATTGCGGTTGAGCAGAACGGCAGCTGCCTCGCTAGGACTTCGAAAGGATGTGTCCGTCGTAAGGATGTATGCCTCGCCGCATGCCTGCATCTTCAGGATGCCGCTATCAATCAATTCCTGCCTGCGAGCACCATAGGTGTTCGACACAAAGTTTTTAGCCGTGCCCGACGAGCCCGAGAGTACGACAATTTCCCCGTCGTTTTCGATCGCCGTTGCCGATATGCCATTCTTTTTGCTCTCTAGAAATAGCTTCAAAGTGGTGCCGACGGGTATGACTTTCGACGTAGCACTCGGCTGGAGACTTAGCTTTGGCCTTAAAAAGTCGTGACCAACGACCGGAAGGGCAATCTGGAGCTGATCAAGAAAGAACTCCATGTCAGCGACGTCACTCTCAGGAAGCTGCTTCGACGCGGGTTCGTTTCCGTTGGCGATAGAAGCGCGGTCGCTCATTTTTATTAGTTCGAGGAGCCGACTCTCAAGATACCTGACATGTGCCTTCGTCAAATTGGCATCTTTGGATGTTACTATGCAGGCATGCGTCCAAAAGTCCTTTGTCGGATCTTTCGCGTGAGTTTTTATGCGATCAACGACGCTGTCGCCCTCGCCGACATAGACGAGTGGCTGATGCGGTTGCTCACTGTCCTCCCCGGTCAGGAAATAGACGCCAGTTCGAGACGCTTCATCACGTTTTAAAGCCTCGGCAAGCCTGGACCTAGGTGCAACGAGGATGTGGCCGGTCCAGTTCATTATCTCAGCGGTCAGTACACCCGTGGGAGTACCATCAACGAGAAAGAGTCGAACGGTTCGTCCTTGCAACATGCAAACTTCCAGAATTCTAAATGCGTGATCAGGGTTAGACAACCGCCGGACCCACGGGCTTGATTACATCTCAGGTCGGCAATGCCTGCGGATACCGTCGGCAATGCTCGTACGCCATATACGATAGCAGTTAATGCATGGGTAGTGAGCCTAAACGCGGAGTACGACGGAGAAATCTCGCGATCCTAAACGCCGTTTCGTGAGTTCGCCTCCGCAGCTAAGAGCGGTAGCAACTTTCGGTAGAGAGCAACGAACCGATCGTCGTCAACGTGACGCGATGCTCTTGCAGCGAAAAACAGCTCGTTCCTAAGCAGCTCCAGGCTCGATCGGTATCCCGAGCCGGCAGCGGCCGCAGATGCGTCGAACGATCCGAAATAATCGTATCCGTTGAACGTCATCGCAAATTCAAAAATGGCGGCAGCGTCGTTTACGTCGGGAAGGTCGGAGATGTTCATCATCCCGGGATCAGCGATAACCGACCTTATGACAACCCAGGCCATGCGTACGCCGACACCTGTCAGCTCGGTCGCCGGGTTGCGCCGAAGAATATTCCCTCACAGTATCTCGATTGCGGCGCACGATCCATCCACCGTAAATCATAGACGCTTATTGTAATGGAATGGCGAGGATCAGCATATGGTGTCGGGTACCTGCCAACTAACTGGCGAGTTCGGGCCGCTCGTGAAAGCGCATATTCTTCCCCAGGCGCTCACCGCTCCCGACGTGCCCGGACTATGCTTCGCTCAGGCAGGTGCAGGAACGCCACCGATCAAACGATGGACAAGCTGGTACGACCAATCGATCGTCACCCGCGCCGGAGAAGACATACTCTCCGCTTACGACGACTGGGCGATTGTACACCTCCGTCGACACCGGCTGGTCTGGAGCGGATGGGACGGCAATGATCGGCTGGTGTCAGACGACCACGCTGTGACGCCGCATGATGCCGATTACGGGATCCGCAAGATTTATGGACTCGACAGCAACCGGCTTCGTCTTTTTGCTCTAAGCCTCCTCTGGCGAGCCGCTGCTTCGCGGCTCCCTGAGCTACAGGAGATTGACGTTCGAGCATCGGACCTCAGGCGCGTTAGACGGATGCTTATTGAAGGAGACCCCTCTCCCTACGAACTGTTCCCCGTTACACTTTTGCAGCTGTCTACCCGGGGCGGCATTCACAACTTCACACCCATTTCCGAGCGCGTCCCCAGCGATCCTGCACAACCGCATAATGCGTCGACGCCAATCTTCCGCTTCTATCTAGATGGCCTCGTGATGCATTTTAGACGCAACGCCTCCCGCGATGACGTCCAAAGGATGGGCAACGTGTTCCTAGGTCCATTCGACGAAGTCGCGGTCCCAACAGTGACCTTTGAACGATCGTGGCAGCGCGAGAACCTAGAGCTTACTTTGCGCGAGGTGCACGAACGATGGCCAGATCGACTGGCGCGAATACCCGGTTTCGGCCGCTGACGTTAGAATTGTATCGGTCCAATCGACCGGTGGATCATCACGCGCGACGAGTGTGACGCTTCCGGCCGTAGGCCAGCGGAAGCGGCCTGTCGTATCGGCGCAGGCCACGGGTGAACGTCGATCAGATAATCGATGGTGTGGAATGTTGGCGACGATCGCATATGACTATCCGCCACCGCACGCTGTGCTAAAAACCAACCATGAGCCGCAAACCATTACCAAAGGCTATCGAAACAGCCGTACTTGTCCAAGCACGGAGGAGGTGTGCGATTTGCTTCGGACTCGATCGTGATACCAGGCTTAAATCGGGTCAAATTGCACACCTCGACAAAGACAGCACCAATCATTCTGAAGATAATTTAGCCTTTCTCTGTTTCGAACACCACGACGAGTTTGACAGCCGTTCGTCTCAACGGAAGAATTTCACGGTTGGCGAGGTCAAACGGTTTCGTTCCGAACTTCACGATAATATTAACAAGGCATTCGTTCAGCAAGTTCACTTTGGTGAGATATCCACTCCTCCAGTCGATCCTTATGCGGGTTCCTATATTCGCGTTGGAGCGAATAGTGCAGAACTAACGCTAACGCTGATTCCCGATAGCTACGAGGGCAATGCTCAGTACTATGTTTCCGGCATTGCGCTTTACGGAGAAGATCGCCCCTACGGACCCAACATGGGAATTATCGCTTTCATCGGCCAGCTACAAGAACCAGCAAGCATCGTCTACGAACGCGGCAAGCTAGAAAAGAGATCGGTCACAACGTTGATTTTTGCGAAGGCTGGTGAATTGCAAGTCGCGGAGGATGGCTGGTTGGCTGAATACGGAGCGGGTGTCTCATTTAACGGCTCTTATCAGCGAGCCGGATAACGACCTAAACCGATCGGAGCGGCAATCCCGGAAATAACGCGTTTTAAACCGGCGTCAGCGACCGATCCGACTCCAAAACGCTAGATCCTACCAATCACGATCAATCGGTGCTCTAATCCGTTTTCTTGAACGGTGTTCGGAAACCAAAACCCGTTTAATTACAAAATGAAAAACGACTAAACAGTACATCTACAAATCCAACGATTCCAGCTCGGATCTTGAAATGTATAAAGAGATTTAATTAGTTTAGTTTGATCATCCTATACAGCCAGGTTATATCTGTCAGATCAATCGAAAACCACTGACGTTCTAAAACTGAACGTCCTACTAAAACCGACCTTGTCGGATGACTGCGTCATTGATATTAATCTGATATTTTAGATATATTGTTAGATACGTAGTCTACTAATTTGTAGATATGTTTTAGACACACCTATTAATCAAGGTCCGAACGGTATTTTCGAACCAAGAGGTGCATGTCAACAAAGGCAAGGGTCTCGAAGGGGTGTATACCCGTCAGTCGGGATTGTGGTAATTCGGCCAATCTACAGAATCGCTGTAGTTGGGCTTGTCACGGAACTTGCTGATGTAGTTGATCCATCCGATATCGGCCTGAGGCTGGATATCGATTTGATCGTGGCCCCATTGGGTACGAAGCCATGTGTCACGAACGAGGTTCGAGAAGTCGGGTTGTAGATCGGCACGAGGGCAATCGATCATGATATGATAGTGAAGCCGCTTGTCATTCCCACCCTCGATAACGGGAATGAGAGGAACACGCTTTCCGTAGCGGTCCGCTGGCTTGCCTAGGAGCTTTCGACTCAGGACGCTGTGAAAGTGTCCGAGATTCTGGGAGGCTTTGCCTTCGTCCAGATAGGCCATCGTCGAACGATACCCATTAGCCACCGGCATACCCTGCTTCATCGTTAGCGTCACAGCATGGGGTGCATGCCAGTGATCGATCCGAGCAAACTCTCGGAACGCTGCTTGATGGGAAAGGGCTTGGGTTCGGTTCATGATCCTCGGGTGTTGGCTGGGTAAAGTGAAAATAGGGTTTGGTTATTTATACGGATGCCGAGACGTCTTGTGACGCCCCGGCAACTATATTTTAGTTGAGCATGATAACCCCAGCAATAGCTCGGCCATAATCTTGTGAGCCTTGGCTCCGGATATCAGCTGGTACGGCATCGTATGTTACTTCCGTTAGGATGAGGCTGTCGATAAACCAAGAGAACCGGAATTTCAGCAGACTAAAATCGAGTGGGCCCTCAGATTCAAATGTATAGCTCTGAAATACCATCTCATCCGTACGAGCTACGAATGTCGACTTATCCGGACTGACTTCCGGACGCTCATCAACAAGCACGTTCTCGTCGTACGCTTCAGGATCGAGCGTCTTTTTAAAGATCACATTCCCGTACTCGTTGGTCACCCGTACGTTGGGAGACCAATCAAGCGATGGTCCATTTAGCGAGACAACGTCCCCGGACTTCTGCCAAACATCGCAAACGAAGGATGGATCAATGACGGCACCGTCGATGGTTTCATCGAGTCTACGACGTTCATCAACGATGAGCGTAGCAAGCTCATCTCGATCGAAAGAGTTCCAGTACTGTGCCACCTTCGGGGGAACGGGAACAGTGACGGTCTCTGCTCCAATGGCTACGATGTCGATCGTGTAGATACGAGTACGAGGTACGTCGATAAGATTGGTATGATAGGGGTAGTTCAGATCAAGATACATTTGCGGCATTACCCTTGTAAGACGAGGTTATTGGGAAGTCGGAGAAGGGATACTTTTCCGTCTAAGTAATATGCCAAAATTACCGTTAAAAAGCAATAGAAACGGTCAAAACGACGTTGCTCGAGACGTATTTGTTTCGTTTCTTATCAGGGGCTTAGTAAAGCTACTAAATAAAAGATCGGCCGCTCGGCCAGCTGGCTCGTGAGCGTATCATTTGGAGCAGTCGAGCAGGCTTGGAAAGCCGACTCAGGGATCTTGAAAGGGGCTCCGACAGCCCAGAACCCATGAGCTAGGAACGCAAAAAGGCCGTCCGTGAGGACAGCCTGATTAAACCTGATTTCGAAATGGTGCCGCTTACAGGACTCGAACCTGTGACCCCCGCATTACGAATGCGATGCTCTACCAGCTGAGCTAAAGCGGCCCGACGACGGATATCTCCGGTCGAGGGGGCGGGGCTTAACAGGGGAAATTTGCCGTGACAAGCGCTAACCCGCATTTACGTGCCGTTTACCAAGCAGCGTGCACAAGCAGCCGTAAGTGAACGGGGAAGTTTTCGGTATGGGCATGCGACGCGAGCCGGACGGCGAATACGGCGAGATCGACGAGACCGGTGCGGGGCTTCCCGGCGGGGCGACCGACGCGGGCGTCAACGACGTGATGTTCGATCTGGGCGGGGACGAACGCCGGATGCATGTCCGTGCCTATAATCACTGGGTGTCGCTGCTCAGGGGTCGCCCCTATCCGACGATCGCGGACCTCGATCCCGGCTCGATCGCCGATTTCGGCCCGCACAGCGTGCTGCTCGACTTCCGCACTGATCCGGGCACGGGTGCGGATCGGGATGCCGCGGCGATGATGACGATCGACGATCCGCGAATCGCCTATCTCGGCGCCAAGCTGCGTGAGGAATGCGGGCTGGTCGGGCCGATCACGTCGATCGCCGACGTGCCGAGCCGGTCGCTGCTGTCGCGGCTGACCGATCATTATCTGCAGATCATCGCGAATCGCGCGCCGATCGGGTTCGAGGCCGAATTCGTCAACAGCCGCGGGCGCACGACGCTGTACCGCGGCATCCTCATGCCGTTCTCGTCGAGCGACGAGGGCATCGATTTCCTGTATGGCGTGATCAACTGGAAGGAGCTCGCCGACGACCGGATGCAGGCGACGCTCGCCGCCGAGCTCGAGGCGGCGGTTCGCGCCGCGCCGGTGCCCGCGTCCGGGCTCACCGCCTATGCCCGCCACGCGCCTACGATGCCGGGGCTCGGCGCGTCGCTGGCCTCGACCGGGCACGCGCCCGCCACCTCGCCGGGCGTGCCGATCTGGGCCGACGGGCCGAGCGCCGAATTCGCCGACCCCATAGCGGCGACCGGCCCAACCGATGGCCCGGCACCCGACACGCTCGCGCATGTCGTGCTCCGCACCGACGCGGAGCCCGGCGCCATCGTTCTGCTCGTCGCCCGCGCGGGGGTGGATGGCGGGCTCGACATCATCGGCACGATCACCGACGACGCGGCCCTCACCGCGCAGGCGATGGCCGCGATCGGGTAGGCGGAAACCGTGTTCGCGCCGCGCCGACGCGCATCCGAATGCTGCACCGCAACAGCGGTCTTCGCACCTGCCACAAGCCTTGAGGTCGTATCCTACCCGGCGCATAGGCGCGGTCATGGCTGATCTTTCCACGACGCTGACCGACGCGCTGGCCGCCCGGTTGACCGAACGCGCGCTTCCGGGCGAACTCAAGGACTTCGGCACGACGGAGGCGGCGCACGCCGCGGCTTTCGTCGTCGCCACGGCGCTTCGCCGCGACGATGGCGCGCCCGCCATCGCGCTCGAACCGATCAGCGCCGATGACACGCGCCGCCGCATGCGGCTGGCGATCGTCAACGACGACATGCCGTTCCTGGTCGATTCGATTTCCGCCGCGATCGCCGCGCAGGACATCGCGATCGATCGCATCATCCACCCGGTCGTTCACACGACGCGCAGCCCCGACGGCGTGCTCCAGGCGATCGGCGACACCGGCCCCGCCGAATCGATGATCTATCTCGAGATGGAGCGCGCCGACGCCCGCGATCGGCGCGGGCTGATCGAGGAACTGACCGGCGTGCTCGCCGATGTGCGCGCGGCGGTGAAGGACTGGCGCGCGATGCAGGGCGCGATGGCGACCGATATCGCGCTGCTTCACAGCGACGGCCCCGATGCGGAGGGCGCGGCGCTACTGCGCTGGTTCCTCGACGGCCATCTGACGTTGCTCGGGCATCAGGTCTGGCACCGCGACGGCAGCGGCGGCGCCGCGCTCGGCATCGCGCGCAATCCGCATGCCGTGCCGATCCTGGCGGAGGCCTCGCGCGCGCTCGCGATCCAGTGGTTCGAGGCGGGCAATCTCGCCCCCCTGCTGTTGAAGTCAAACTTGATCTCGACCGTCCACCGCGCCGTCCCACTCGACCTGGTCGTGGTCCCGGTGATCGAGGGCGAGACGATCGCGGGGCTGTCGATCTACAGCGGTCTGTGGACCAGCGCGGCGCTGGCGACGATGCCGCGCGACGTGCCGATCCTGCGCACGCGGCTGGCGGCGATGAAGGCCAAGTTCGGCTTCGATCCGCGCGGCCATGCAGGCAAGGCGCTGACCCACGCATTCACCGCCCTGCCCCATGATCTGGTGATCGCGTTCGCGCCCGACGCGCTCGAGGAACTCGCGCTGACCGCGATGAGCCTGGCCGACCGGCCGCGTCCCGCGCTGGTGCTGGTCGCATCGCCGCTCGGCCGCCATCTGTTCGGCTTCGTCTGGCTGCCGCGCGACGACGTCACGACCGGCCGCCGCGCCGCGATCGGCGAGATGCTCGCCGAGGCCGCGAATGCCACCGTGCTGAACTGGTCGATCGCGCTCGAGGACGGCGAGACCGCGATGCTGCGCTACACGCTCGACCTGCGCGGCGAAGGCCGCGTGCCCGACGTCGCGCCGCTCGCGCTCAGGCTGCAGCGGATGGTGCGCGGCTGGGTGTCCGACGTCGAGGCCGCGCTGGTCGAGACATTGCCGTCGCCGCGTGCCGCCCGCCTCGCGCTGCGCTGGGCCGCCGCCTTCCCGCAAAACTATCGCAACCTCAGCAGCCCGGCCGAAGCCGCCGAGGACATCCAGCGGCTTGCCGCGCTCGACGGGCCGGGCGCGCGCGGGGTGCGCCTGATCTCCAGCGCGCCCGGCGAAGACCGCCAGCTCAAGATCTACAAGCTGGGCGGCGCGCTGCCGCTGTCCGATGCCGTGCCAGTGCTCGAGAATTTCGGCTTCCGCGTGATCGGCGAATTGCCGACCCGGCTGCAGGAGGACAGCGATCCCTTCGTGCACGACTTCGTGCTCGAGGCGAACGATGCGGTCGCGCAGGCCGACGCCGCGA
>Ga0308164_10002653_pt1 | contig 17383 bp, 15 predicted proteins | sample PhyTR2_FD_201031 | JGI IMG/M metagenome (GOLD analysis project Ga0308164, IMG submission 201031) | Phyllosphere microbial communities from UC Gill Tract Community Farm, Albany, California, United States - DLSLT.R2 | ecosystem: Host-associated > Plants > Phyllosphere > Unclassified | place: USA... | reverse complement strand
TCACCAAGCGCCGCCTGATGAAGGTTGTTCCGCGCACGCCCGAGCACAGCAAGGCCGGTGAACGCTTATGGAACTCGGCAGGTGTCGGGCAGGTACTGTTCAATGAACAGGGCCAGCCGACCCTGATCAACCAACTCAATGCCAACGGTGACGCGCCTACCTGTTTCGTCGAACCGGAAGAATACAGAGACCAGCGATCAGACGAAGAGCGTGGCTTTCTGGAAAACAACCGGGAAACAAGGGATAGTCACCGCTAAACTTATCGGCAATTGCCGGGTCGATAGTTGCTACCGGTCAGGTTGCGGCACACCCTGGCAAGCATTACTTCCTGGAGAGCGCCCCCGTGATAACCAATCAACGCATAGCCAGACTCAACGCATGGGGGGCGCATGGCTTCACCGCCACCGGCGTAGTCCTTGCGTTCCTGGCGACCATTGCCTTGTTCAACAACGAACCCAAAGCCTGCCTGTTGTGGCTGGGCGCGGCCCTGATCGTGGATGGAGTCGACGGCTCACTGGCTCGCAAGGTCAACACCACGTCGGTACTGCCGCACTTCGACGGCTCGGTACTGGATCTGGTCATCGACTACCTGACCTACGTGTTCATCCCGGCATTGTTCATCTACCGCTACATACCGGTGCCGGATTACACGCTGCTGCTGAGCATCTCGGTCATTCTGGTTTCGTCGCTGTTCTGCTTTTGCAACGTCGACATGAAAAGCAAGGACAACTACTTTCAGGGCTTCCCCGCCGCCTGGAACGTCGTTGCACTGTGCCTCTACATTCTGTCACCGGCGCCATGGCTGACGTTCATCACCATCATCGCCCTGGCGCTGCTGACCATGACCCGCATGAAGTTCCTGCACCCGTTCCGCGTGCGCCGCTTCATGCCGCTCAATATCGCGGTGACCACCGTATGGTTGCTGTCCAGCGCACTACTGATCATCAACCATCCGCACAACGGCCCGGTGGTCATGGGGCTGTGGCTGGCAATGTCGGCGTATTTCCTGGGGATTTGTATCTGGAGAACGTCGCTGGAGTGGCTGGGTCGGCTTAAAGCCTGACCAGCAAGTCAGACCAAAAAGCTCGCTGAACGCATTGCGCGGTCAGCGAGCTTTTTTATGCGCGCCCTATTTGCTCTCGGCCTGCATCTCGGCAGCAGGCCGGACCTTGCCGAAGTGATGCGTGGTATAGCAGCACAAACCCAACCCACCCAAGGCCAGCAGGCCGCCGACGATGCCGACATTGGCAACCCCGAGATGGCTGCTGACCACGCTGCCGAGCAGCGCGCCGCCGCCAATCCCGATATTGAAGATGCCCGAGAACAGCGCCATCGCCACATCGGTCGCATCAGGTGCCAGCGACAGCACGCGCGCCTGCAAGGTCAGGCCGAAGCACATGATCGCCATGCCCCAGATAATGGTCAGCGTGCCGAGCGTCGTAGCATCGCCGGAGAGCGGCAGCAGCATCAGCAGGCACAGGGTCAGCGTCCCAATGGCGGTGATCAACAGCCCGTTCGGGAAGCGGTCGCTGAACAGGCTGAAGATGATCGAGCCCATGATCCCTGCACCGCCAAAGACCAGCAGCAGAATTGTGGTCATTTCGCCGCTGAGCTGTGACACGGTCTGGGTGAACGGTTCGATGTAGCTGTAGGCGGTGAAATGAGCGGTCACCACGATGGCGGTCAGCAGATAGATCGCCATCAGCCGCGGGCGCTTGAACAGGATCGGCAGGCTGCGCAACGAACCGGAGTTCTGACTGGGCAGTAAAGGCAGCGCGCGAACCAGCAGGAAGACTACCAGCGCAGCGATGCCGGCGATGCCCAGAAAGGTGGTCCGCCAGCCCAGGGCTTCACCCAGCACGCGGCCCAGCGGAATACCCAATACCATCGCCAACGACGTACCGGTCGCCAGCAGGCCCAGCGCCTGAACCTGCTTGCCGGGCGGTGCGATGCGTACGGCCAGCGACGCCGTAACTGACCAGAACACCGCATGTGCAAACGCGATACCGACCCGGCTCACCAGCAGGATCGCAAAGCTGGGGGCGATCGCGGATAGGACGTGGCTGATCACAAACAGGCCGAACACGAACATCAGCAGCTTGCGGCGCTCGATGTTGCGCGTCGCCAGCATCATCGGCAACGACATCAGCGACACGACCCAGGCATAGATCGTGAGCATCAGCCCGACCTGGGCCGGGGTCATCTCGAAGCTCTGACCGATGTTACTCAGCAGACCGATCGGCACGAACTCGGTGGTATTGAAAATGAAGGCCGCCAAGGCCAGCGCGAATACGCCAAGCCAGCTACCTGCCTGCTCGTTTGGAGGTGAAGTTATCAAGAATCACAACGCCCTGAAAATGTTCCGACCCGAAGGCCGACCGCCACGCGTGCACACGCACGCCTGACACCTGTATGGAAAACCGCGGCTCGCTCCCCTGAAAAACCAACGCAAAAACGCTCCGCTCGACCTTCAGGATCGGGCGCAGTGTGCAAAGTGGATTATTGTGGATATGGGGAGTGAAGCCAGATGACACGAATTCTACGGACCGCCAGAGTGGATCACAACCCGTGTGCACATAACCGACTTTGCAATTGACCGCCGGTCGTCAGCCGTCAAGGAAGCGCTGCCGATGCTCGGGCGACGGCAACAGGCAGTGATCATAGCGCCCGAACAGGCGATATCGGTTGAGCGCGATACGGTTGTAGGCCCAGTCCCGCAGGAAGCGTGGAAAAATCCCCAGCACTTTGAGCAGCGGCCACGGCGCGGGCAACAGCCCCATGATGTGCAGAAAGGCGTCCGAGCGCACGAAGACCCGATTGTTGACGATAACCGCGATGGTATGAAAATCGTCGAGCGGCAGCCCGGCCCATTTCAGCAACGCCTGCCCTTGCTCCGACTGCACGGCGGCCAAGCGCAGACGCCGATGCGGATCATGGCGAATCAGAAACTTCACCACGCCATTGCACAGCTTGCAGACGCCATCGAACAGCACGACACATTCATCAGGTTTCAGATACGGGGCGGGAGTGTTCGACACGGTATTCACCTGTTCAGGAAAAACAGCCCTGGCGCGCCCGGAAACATGAACGCCCCGCCAGTCGAAAGACCGGCGAGGCGTTCAGGCTAAAGCCATTACCCGGCAGAATCAAACCTTGCGGACGAACTCCGACTTCAGTTTCATCGCGCCGATGCCGTCGATCTTGCAATCGATGTCATGGTCGCCATCGACCAGGCGGATGTTCTTGACCTTGGTGCCGACCTTGACCACCAGCGAAGAGCCTTTGACTTTCAAGTCCTTGATCACCGTGATGGTGTCGCCGTCCTGCAGCACATTGCCCGTTGAGTCCTTGATGACTTTCACGTCGTCGGACGCATCGGCGCCAGCGGCGTCGGCAGACCATTCATGGGCGCATTCCGGGCAGATCAGCAGGCTGCCGTCTTCGTAGGTGTATTCGGAATTGCATTTCGGGCAGGACGGTAAGCTCACAATGGTTCTCGCATCGAGGAGGAGTAAAACCATGCATTATAAAGGGCTTTTCCCGTTTCAGGTGGGAAGTGACTGATCTGCCGTCATAAACCTGCTTCAGTCATTGGACAGAAGCGAGGACCTGAACTAAAAAATACAGCACGCTCTGTCCGGCCACTCCTCTTCGCCCTCTTCGTACACGACCCCTGCGCCTCGCGTTGGCGGTAGCTATTGCAGCGTGCATTTACCGTCTCTTGCCACTTACTGCATGAGCACATCACATGGGCATCCCTCACAACCCGGCACTCGGCTATCGGCCCGAGATCGATGGTCTGCGCGCGCTCGCGGTCATCCCGGTCATTCTGTTCCACGCGGGCTTGCCGCTGTTCAGCGGCGGATTCGTGGGCGTCGATATCTTCTTCGTGATCTCCGGCTATCTGATCACTTCGATCATCATCGCGGAGAAGATCAGAGGCCGGTTCTCGCTGATCAACTTTTACGAACGACGCGCGCGGCGCATCCTGCCGGCGCTGTTCGTGATGATGCTGATCTGCTTGCCTGTCGCGTGGTTGACGCTCGATCCGTCTGACCTGAAATACTTCGCCAAGAGTCTGGTGGCGGTGCCGACCTTTTCATCCAACGTGCTGTTCTGGCTGGAAAGCGGCTATTTCGACGCCACGGCAGAACTCAAACCGTTGTTGCACACCTGGACGCTCGCGGTGGAAGAACAGTACTACCTGTTCTTCCCGCTGCTCTTGATGCTGGCCTGGGGCCTGGGCCGCAAGTGGCTGATCGTGCTACTGATAGTCGCTGCCCTGGCCAGCCTGGCGCTGGCGCAACTGGGCGCCCATCAAGCCACCAGCAACGCGTTTTATCTGCTGCCGGCACGTGCCTGGGAATTGCTGGCGGGCTCGTTCATCGCCTTCTACTTTGCCTGGCGACCGCGCAGCATCGGGCGCGCGAGCGTTGTCGATCAGGCGGCGACTTTACTGGGGATTTTGCTGATCGGTTATGCCGTGGTCGGTTTCGACAGCAGCACGCCCTTCCCCGGCCTCAATGCGCTGGTACCGGTACTGGGTGCGGTGTTGATCATCGTCTTCGCCCATGGCAAGACCTGGGTGGGGAGCGCGCTGAGTTCACGTGCGCCCGTCGCGATCGGCATGCTCAGCTACAGCGCTTACCTGTGGCATCAGCCCGTCTTTGCCTTTGCCCGCCAGTACAACCTGAATGAGCCGGGCCTGCCACTCATGCTGGCGCTTACCCTTGTGTCTCTGGCGCTGGCCTGGCTGAGCTGGCGTTTCGTCGAGCAGCCGTTTCGCAAGGCCGGCACCTTCAATCGCCGTCAGATTTTCACCACGGCAGGCGCTGCCTCGACGCTGTTTATCGCGCTGGGGCTGGTCGGCTATGTGAATAACGGCTTTCCCCAGCGCTTCGCTGTCGACCCGGAGCTGCATCAAGCATTCGCCGACCCGTTGATACGCGACAAATGCGACCAGCCTCTGGACGGCAAGAGCGGCAACGTCGATTTTTGCCTGTTCGGCCTTGCTGACAAGGAGGCAGTACCGGACATGGCGCTGTTCGGCGACAGCCATTCCGAAGCGCTGTTATCGACGTTCGACGCCGCCGCCCGGGATCAGGGCAGGACCCTCGCGCACATCGGCCTGGGCGGCTGCCTGCCCTTGCTCGGCGTGGACGTGGCTAACGGCAACTACGCTGCCGGGGTCTGCGAGGCGCTGGCCGAACGGGAATTCGAATACGTGAAACAGCAGCGGATCAAAAAGGTCGTGCTGGTGGCGCGCTGGACGCTGTATACCGGCGACGATTACAGCGAGAGGACGATGAGCACGTATTTCCTGACCTCACGCGCCGATCCGGAGAAAAGCCGCGAAACCTCGCGCAGGGTATTCAGCCAGGCCCTTGAACACACGATCGAGGCCTACCGCAGTATCGGCGCCGAGGTGTTCATCATCGCGCAGGTGCCGCAGCAAATGATCAACCCTGAAAGTCTCTACTATCGCTTGGCGCGGGACGCTTCGGAAAACGATGCGCAAGCCTTGCAGCGGGTCAGCGAACTGTCGGTGCCGGTGGAAAAACACGACCTGTTGCAGCGTTTCACCCGCCAGTTGTTCCTGCGTGCCAGCCAGTCAAAACACATCAGCCTGATCACGCTGGATGACGCCTTCTGCAAGGACAGGCAATGCCTGATCGGCGACCTGCATTCGTACTACAAGGACTTCAACCACCTCAACGCCAGAGGTGCTGGGCTGCTTGCCGGCCAGATCAGCCATATTCTTGACCAGTGACAGGGTTTTATCAGGCGGCATTGTCTGTAATGCTGATGCCTGCCCAGCCTCCGAGGACCACCGCATGACCGCCGCCAGCTTCACCCCCTTCGAGAACCTAGCCAACCTGCTGATACCCCACACCCACGCAGAGGAAATCGACGACTCGCACGATGTCTCGCACTTGCTGCGTGTCTGGAAGAACGTCTGCGCCATTCGTGACTGTGAAGGCGGCGATGCCCGCATCCTGATTGCGGCAACGCTGCTGCATGACTGTGTTTCGGTCGAGAAAGACTCGCCGTTTCGCGCCAGCGCATCGCGACTGGCGGCGGCGCGGGCCAGCGAATTGTTGACCGAGATGGGTTGGGATGAGCAGAGCATCGCCTCCGTCGCCCACGCCATCGAAGCGCACAGCTTCTCGGCGGCGATCACGCCGTTGACCCTCGAGGCCAGAATACTGCAGGACGCCGACCGTCTGGACTCGCTGGGCATGATCGGTGTGGCGCGCACCTTCTACGTGTCAGGGCGCCTCGGCAGAGCGCTCTACGACCCGAATGATCCGTATGCCAGCCAGCGCCCCTATGACGACCTGAATTTCGCCGTCGACCACTTCCACACCAAGCTGCTGCAACTGGCTGACGGTTTTCAGACCGCTACCGGCGCACAACTGGCGAAAGCCCGGCACCACCGGGTCAAGCGCTTTCTGGATGAACTGATGGAGGAAATTGCTCCCCTGCAGCCATGAGTCATTGGCTGCACATCCATCATTCAGCAGATGTCATAAAGACATCACACAATTGCCCTATAAACGGCTCTCCGAGAAGGTCCGCGTGTTTATAGGGGTTGTGTGCCGTGAAAAGATTGATGCCTCGTTTCCTACGCCGGCAAGCCACAACGACAACACTCTTGCGCCGCTTCAAAATCACCCTGCGCCTGGTCATCTGCTTCGCCGTCACCTCCCTGCTGATGGTCGCGCTTGGCGCGTTCTGCCTGTTGCAGATGCAAGCGATCCGCACACAGGGCGAGGCAGTCGAGAGCGGCGCCCTGCCCAGTATCGCCACCGCCGATGCCATCGCCATCGGCCTGGTCAAGCTGCGCAGCGAAACCACCCGTCTGATCGCCAACGCCGACGATCCGGGTGCCGTCATCAACAGCAAGATCAATGTCGAACAACTCAGGAACGAGGTTGAGAAAGGCTTCTCGGAATACCTCGCGCGCGTTCAGTCGGGCACTGAGCATGACTCGATTGTTGCGTTGCAGGATGCCTACAAGGCCTTCATGCCCGGTTTGCAGGATCAGATCGCGCTGATCGAGCAGAACAAGCTGGACGAGGCCAGGATGCTGGCCAACACCATGCTCTCACTGCAAGGCGACCTGATGGACATGCAGGTGCAGCTGTTGCGGGAGCTGAACAAACAGAGTGCGGCCACCGCTGTAGAGGCCGCAAGCGCCAGCTACGAGCAAACGCGGATCATCGCGCTAAGCGCCATTGGCCTGGTTCTGGCACTGACCTTGTTGCTGGCCTGGCGCCTGAGCGTCAGCATCATCCACCCGGTGCGGCAGGCTTTACACATCGCCAGCACCATTGCCGATGGCGACCTGAGCGAGCACCCGATACCGGACGGCAAGGACGAAACCGCGCAATTGCTGATCACCCTCGGGCGCATGCGCACCAACCTGCACAGTACGATCGACCAGATCTACGCAGCGGCGACGCAGTTGTCGCAGTCGGTTCAGGAAATGGGCAGCATTGCCGAAGCCAGTGCGCTCAATCTGCAATTGCAGAACACTGAAATCGAGCAGGCCGCTGTCGCGGTCAATCAGATGAGCCAGGCGGCCATCGAAGTGGCAGGCAACGCCAGCAATACCGTGACCGAATCGGAGGCGTCGACCCGGGCGGCAGCACAAGGGCAGGACAAGCTCTCGGCAACCATTCTGTCGATCAAGGAGCTGACCGAAAATGTGCTGGACTCGTCGCATCAGGCGCAAGGGCTGGCCGAACGCACCCAGAGCATCAGCAGCATCCTCGATGTGATTCGCGCAATTGCCAATCAGACCAATTTACTGGCGCTGAACGCGGCTATCGAAGCGGCTCGTGCAGGCGAAGCCGGGCGTGGTTTTGCCGTGGTGGCCGATGAAGTCCGCTCACTGGCGCAACGCACCAGTGCATCCACCGCGGAAATCGAAGGGCTGATCAGCGGCGTGCAGCAAAGCACCCAGCAAACCGCCAGCTCGCTGCGCCACACGGCGACGCAGGCCAACCTGACGATGGAACAGGCCGCCTCGACCGGCGAAGCCCTGCAAGTGATCATTCATTCAACCGCCAACATCAACGACCGCAACCTGCTGATTGCCAGTGCCGCAGAACAGCAGGCCCAGGTGGCGACTGAAGTGGACCGCAACCTCAGCAGTATTCGCGAGCTGTCCAGCCAGACCGCTTCAGGCGCGCAGCAGACCACCGTCGCGAGTAACGCACTGTCGATGCTGGCGAATGATCTGAACCTGATGGTGCAGCGCTTCGTGTTGTGATGGGTTGAAACTCGCCAGCCAGCCTGCAACAAGAGGCTGGCTGGCGACCAACGGCTATCAGTCCTGCGGACGCAGGCGGTACTGCGGCGGCAGTTGCTCGAAGCCGCTGATGGTCACGTCGAGGCTTTTCCAGCGGCCATCCTTGATGCCGTAGATGCAGCCATGCACAGACAGGCTCTGCCCACGGTGCCAGGCGTTCTGCACAATGCTGGTGTGACCAACGTTGGCCACTTGCTGAATCACATTCAATTCACACAGGCGGTCGACGCGCTCTTCCTCGGTCGGCAGTTTGGCCAACAACTCGCGGTTTTCGTAATACAGGTCACGAATCGTGCGCAACCAGCCGTCGATCAGGCCGAACTGGCGGTCCTGCATGGACGCCCGCACGCCACCGCAACCGTAGTGGCCTGTGACCAGAATATGTTTGACCTTCAACACGTCCACTGCGTACTGAATCACTGACAGGCAGTTCAGGTCGGTGTGCAGCACGACGTTGGCCACGTTGCGGTGAACGAACAGATCACCCGGCAGCATGCCGACGATTTCGTTGGCCGGCACGCGTGCATCGGAGCAACCGATCCACAGGAACTCAGGGGTTTGCTGGCGGGCCAGTTTGGCGAAGAACTCAGGGTCTTCCTGCTTTATCGCATCGGCCCAGCGTGCATTGTTATCAATCAGGTCTTGTAGCTCGTTCATGCTTTGACGCCTCGATCTCGATAATGATGCCCAGCCTTGGACTGGTGTCCGATCCTTCAAGTCACGCTGTGATGCCACTCGTTGCGAATGCCTGTCGTCAACAAAAAGGAATCTTCAAAGTCATGGTCGGTCCACTTTTTACGACCACCTGAAATGAGGATTTCTCATGAACGATTCACGCCGTCCGTTTGGTGCCACCGAACCGGAACCTATCGACGATAACGAAGACCGCATGGGCTCCATGGAAACACTCGATTTCGACGAGGAAGAACCGGGCCGTATCGGCGATCTTATCCCTGAAGGCGAGCTGCAACATGAAATTCCGGATCAGCGAGTGCGCGAAGCAGGCCTCACGGGGGCTTCCACCGATGACCATCATTCGACCGACGATGATCTGTCTCCGGAAACCCTGATCCATGAAGACGGCGCCCGCTCACCCAACGAGCCAGGCGAAGACCTCCCGGCCGACCTGGATGTTACGGTCGTCGATGAAGATGACATTGGCGGTGGCAACGGTCTGGACGAAGAAGAACTGGCACTCATCGACCCGCTGGACGGCAACCAGCGCTGATCCGGACACTCAGTCCAGCAGCGTGCAGGCCATGACCACTGCGTCTTCACGGCCGCCGTCGGATGCCGGGTAGTAGTCACGACGCCGGCCTATCTCGTTGAAACCGTAGTTTTCATACAGACGATAGGCTGGGCGGTTGCTGTCACGCAGCTCCAGAAAGCATTCTCGTGCATTGAGCTGGTAAGCGCGCTTCATCAGGTGGTCGAGCAGTAACAGGCCTAGACCACGCCCCTGGTTCTCAGGTTTGACCGTGATGTTGAGCAGGTGCGCTTCGTCGATGATGACCTGAATGACGCCGTGCCCGACCTGCTGCGCGCCCTCGAACATCAGCCAGATCTCGTAGGACTTGAGCCCGTCGAGAAAGATGCCGCGCGTCCAGGGATGACTGAATGCGGCGTATTCGATTTTCAGCACCGCGTCCATGTCGGCTTCGGTCATGCGGCGGAAGGTTACGGCATCACTCATCGATCGATTTCCAGCGCGTCATCAGCCGACGCATGGCTTTCCAGACATCCGCCTTGCGCTCAGGCTCGTCCATCAGTAATTCAAGACCTGGCAGCGCCCAGGCAGTGCCCAGACCTTCAATCTGCAGTTCACGGTGGTAAGACTCGGCATCGGCTTCACCGGCGTACTTCATCGACGGCAGACCGATCAGCCACAGGCAGGCACAAGGCTCGTCCTCGAGCCGCGCGCCGACGAAGCCCTGCACGAAATCTCGCGCCGCTTCCGGGCCCTGGTCCATCTGGCCGCGGACCAGCAACGGCCAGCGCACGGGCTCGCCGATGATCTGCGGGCTGTCGGGCAGACCGGCGGCGCGCAGCATGTCCTTGAGCAGCAGGTAGGAAGGATCACGGCTCTGAAACGGCTGACCCGTGGTGAGTTCGACCAGTAACAGGCAGCGTCCGGCGCGCAACAATTGCAGGGCAAAGCGCGGTGGCGGTACCACCGGCGCCTTGGGCGGCGCCGGCTCGGACTCTTCGGCGGCCGGGGTGGCTGTGCGCGTGCTGGCCAGTGAGGGGCGCGGCAACTCGACCCTCGGGCGCTCGGGCTGCCGGGCAATCGGCTCGACGTTCGACGTTTCGGCAGGCGCAGTGTGCTCCGCTGGCGAAGCAGCAGGCGCGACACGTTGCACCTCGACCGGCGGCGGCAACGGCACAAGCAGTTGTGGACGCGACGGCGCGGCGAATGGCAGTTCTGTGCGCGGCAGCCAGTTGACCACCTGCATGGCAGTCAAATAAGCGCGGCGACGGGACTCGTTGAGCAAGGGTCAGCCACCTGTGGATAAGTTAAGCGCGCAATTCTAGCGTTGTTCGCCTTTTTGCGCTGCAGCATATCGCCCGCAGGTGAAATATCAGTCGGCTGATGCAGTACAATTGCCGCTTTTCACTTGCCAACAGTCGGCCTAACGATGATCGAACCCAAGCGCGTTCTGCGCGCCCTTGCCGAGCACTGGGCGCTTCTTGAGCCCTTATGCGAACATTTCGACCAGGGTACGTTGAGCCTGAGCGAGCTGCGCCTGCAACTGGGCGCTCAGCAGCAGGACAGCACTCCGCAAGACATCACCAATCTGCTGGACGTGTGGATCCGTCTGGACATTCTGGTGCCCGTCGCGAAAAGCCCGAACCGTTTCGAGCTCAACGCACAGATCCATGACTTCCTGTCGTACCTGCGCCGCGAGCACCGTCTGGGCCTGTGTCTGGAAATCGAGGCCTACCTGCGCCATCTGGAGCGACTGGCCGGCTACATTCAGGACGCCTTCGAGGTTCGCGACGCCAACGACCTGGCCAGACAGCTGCGCCTGCTGGACATGCGCGTGCGCGACGTACTCAAGAAGCTCGCCAACGACGAACAGGCGCTGGTCGCCGTGGCCGACCGGGCCAAGACCAGTGACCGGCAGATCCCGTTACGCCAGCGCTACGCCGAAGTGCTGGCGACGTGGGACGAATACGTCGAGCCGATGATTCAACTGGTCAACGCAGACGGTGCGTTCGAGCAGGGCGTGCGCAAGGTCGAGAACGTCCTGCTGCGTCTGCTGACCGAGCAACAACGTCTCGGTCATCTGGTCGACGACGACATGCTTCTGCGTACCCATGCGCGCATTCTGGAAATGCAGACCAGTGCCCAGTTGACCTTGCGCCATGCGCGCGAACTGCTGCTGCCACTGCGTGAAGAAGCGCGGCGCCATAACGCGGTTACACGCGGCGCGGCGCTGGCCTTGTCTGCCATTCGCCGCAAGGGGCTGGATGCGGTGCCTCAGGCTGCCATGCCGATGTTTACCCGTCCGCAAAGCACGTTTCTGGGCAGTGCCAGTCAGGTCGAGGCTTACGTGTATGCCCTGGCGCGCTTTGAACCCAAACCCGCGAGATTCCCCAAGGCCAGCGGCACCCGCAAGGGCCAGGCGCCACGCGCACCGCGTACGGTCAAAGAGATGCTCGAGCGCTGCGAAGATGCCTTGCCGATGCCTGACCTGATGGTCTGGTTGCTGGAGCAGGAGCCGACCGGCGAAACCGACGAGCTGCTCTACTGGTTCTCGCGCCTGTCGCGAGACAAGCGCTTCGCCCGTGAACGCCTCGAGCGTCGCGAATATTTCACCCGGGAGCACCGCGTCAGCCTGCGCTCCTTTGCCCTGCTCGCTGCAAAAGACGAGCAGGCCGAGCATTCCGAGAGCACCGTTCATGCATCTTGATCTATCCGAAATGTCCCAGCTCGCGCCGATCTTTCGCGAGCTGTTCAAGGGCTATCACATCAGCCGCCGCGATCCGGAGCTGTACGCTCAGCTCTCCAACTGCCAGGACCAGTACCGCACGCTGTTCAAGGCACTGGGCTTCGAGCTGGTCTGCGACACGCGTGGCTTTTATTACTTCGTGCCTGAACTGGCTGCCGCGCAGGTCAACAAGACCGCCCAGCGCCTGGCGCTGTTCACCTTCATCCTCGTTGAACATCTGGCAGATCAGGGCCGTGACCCCATGTCGGTGCTCGACGGTGGCAGCCTGGGCCGCGACGAGCTGCCTTCGATGCTGGAAAAGTACCGCGACCTGTTTCTCCAGGCTGAAGTACAGACCCCGGAAGAGCTCGAAGAAAAGATCATGCGCCGCATGACGCAGTTGGGCTTTGCCAGTGAGGAAGTGGGTATCTACCGTTTCCTGCCGCCGATGCACCGTTTTCTCGATGTGTGCCTGTCGGTGCAACAGGACCGCGATCTGGCAGCCAGCCTGCATAGCGCCCTGCCCCTGCCGACGCCTGTGCTCATCGATGACGACAGCGACGAAAAGCTGCTGGAAACCGATGACCCGCTGGACCTGGCTGAATTCGGCGAAGAGACCGAGGAAGAGGCGCTGGCCCGGGCAATCGCCGATGAGCAACGACAGGAGATGGACACATGAGCCAGGAACGTTATGGCATCCGCCGCTTTGCCCTGTTGAACACTGCCGGTTACAGCCTTGGCCTGTTCCCGCTGGAAAATCCGCTGTCGGTATACGGCGCGAACAACCTCGGCAAAAGCGCCTCGATCAACGCCCTGCAATTCCCGATTCTGGCGCGCATGTCGGACATGAGCTTCGGCAAGTACAGTCTGGAACAGTCACGACGCTTCTACTTTGCTTCCGACACCAGTTACATTCTGGTGGAAGTTTCCCTGCCTCACGGCCCGCATGTCATCGGCGTCGTGGGTCGCGGTCCGGGCGGCGGCTTCGGCCACCAGTTCTTCGCCTATGCCGGCGAGCTGGATCTGGGTCATTACCAGAAGAACGACACCTGCCTGCGTCAGAAAGAGCTGTTCAGCAACCTGGAAAGCCAAGGCCTGAAAGCCTACGAGCTCAAGCCTGACGAACTGCGCCGTCTGCTGGTCGGCGGGCACACGTCGATTCCGCTGGACCTGACCTTGATCCCGCTGCGCTCCACCAGCGAGCAGAGCCTCAAGACCTTCCGCGCACTGTTCATCAACCTGCTGCACATGCGTGAAATCACCGCCGCCAAACTCAAGCAGCTGTTTCTGGATGCTTTCGAGCACAGCCTGCGTTCGGGCAGCGTCGACTATATTGCCGCCTGTGAAGAAGCCTTCCGCGATGTGCGGCGTATGGAACAGGACTACAACTCGCTGGTGCTGGCGGGCCCTCTGGTCGAGGCGCTGGCCGCTGGCGTCAAGCAGCGCGATGTGTTGCGCGGCAAGCTGCATCGTCTGTCACCGATCCTCGATTCACTGCTCGGCACCTGGTCGGATTACTCCGGTGCGCGCAAGGAAGAGCTGGTCATTCAGGCCGAGCATTACCGTGCCCAGCAGGATGAGATGCAGAACGATCAGCGCAGCAGCACTCAGGAGCTGATGCGCCTGGAGCGCGAGATCAGCAGCATCCAGCGCTGGGTCGGCGAGCTGTCGGTACTGAAAAACCGTTTTGCGCTGGTCGATGACGTCAAGGTGCTGGAGCAACAGCTGCTCGCCGCCAAGGACGCTCACGATGAGCTGGCCGGTGCGCTGGCCCAGTCCCGGCAGTTCAGCGCCGAAGACCTGGACGAGCGTCTGCGTGATCTGGAAAAACGCCTCAAGTCGGTCAAGCAGCAGCTTGATCATGCGGACAACAACAGCTATGCCCGTCTGCGTGAAGAGTTTTCCCAGCCGGACGTAGAACGTCTGATGCGTCTGTTCAACAGCGCGCTGTTCAGCCTGCCGTTGGGTGAGCAAGGCATTGCGCTGGATGATGGCGATGCGTGGGTCAAATCGCTGGAGACCATTCTGGACGGCTTCAATGGCGATCAGTTCGCGGTACCGGGGCTGACGATCAACCTGTCGAGCATCGAGCCTCCTGCCCTGCAGGCGCTGGCCGATCGTGCCGCGTTGCGCGATCAGAAAAAGCGACTGGAGAAAGAACTCAAACAACTGAAAACCCAGCAGGCTGTCGCCGCCGACCGTTCGGCGAGCAAGACCCAGACCGAAGCGCTGTATCAGCAGGTGCTGGATGCTCAAAAGGCGCTTGAAGACTTCCGTCGTTGCCAGACCTTGAGCGCGGAGGAATCCACCAAACTGGAAGAACTGGCGCAGATGGAAGCCGCTCAGGATGAACTGAAACGCTCCAGCGACGCGTTCACCGAGCGCGTGCAGCAACTGTCCGCCAAGCTGCAATTGATCGCACGGCAGATCGGCGATATGGAATCCAAGCAACGTACGCTGGACGATGCGCTACGTCGCCGTCAGTTGCTGCCTGCGGATCTGCCATTCGGCACACCGTTCATGGACCCGATCGACGATTCCATGGATAACCTGTTGCCGCTGCTCAACGACTACCAGGACAGCTGGCAGGGTCTGTTGCGCAGCGATGGACAGATCGAGGCGCTGTACGCACAGGTTCGCCTCAAGGGTGTGGCCAAGTTCGACAGCGAGGACGACATGGAGCGTCGCCTGCAGCTATTGATCAATGCCTACGCGCACCGTACCGACGAAGCACTTACGCTGGGCAAGGCTCGTCGCGCTGCGGTCACGGATATCGCACGTACCCTGCGCAATATCCGTAGCGACTATGACAGCCTTGAGCATCAACTGGCGCTGTTCAACCGCGAGATCAACAAGCGTCAGGTCTCGAACCTGGCAAGCTTCCGTATTGTGCTCGCCCCTAACAAGGAAGCGCTCAAGCACATCGATCAGATCATCCACAGCGCAGGGCAGTACGAAGAAGGCGAGACGCTGTCGGTCTTTGACCTGAGCCAGAGCGCAGAGCAGGACAACAAGAACGAAGAAGCCAAGGAATATCTGGCCCGGCTTGTGGCTGCCAACCACAACCAGTTGGGCTTGAAGGACCTGTTCGAGCTGGCATTCGAAATCACCAAGGTCAACGGTCAGCCGGTTATCCACACCGATATCGATGGGGCTGCCTCCAACGGCACCACGATGACCATCAAGGCACTGACTAACATGTACCTGCTGTTGCACTTGATGGATCGCGACCAGGCCGGTCGGGTGCGTTTGCCTTACTACCTCGACGAAGCCGCAGACATCGACGAGAAGAATCAGGCAGCCCTGCTGGAAACCAGCCTGCAACTGGGCTTCGTTCCAATTCTGGCCAGTGTGAAGCCACAGGTCTCGGCTCACGTTGCCATCGACCTGGAAGGCGGCAGCGGACCCAATGGCATCTACATTGATGAAGCGGACTGGAAATACATTCAGCGTCGTGACGATGTGAAACCAGAAGTTCCTGAACTGGCCTCGTAAGCGCTGTAAGTTGTTGTCAGAAGGCCGCATGAGAATGCGGCCTTTTTTATTGTCTTTGAATTGAGTGAGGCCCTGTTGCAGGCCTCCGGCGGACAGACTCTTTATTCATCGAATTCATAATGAGGTGCAGCGAACACGCATACGATTACACCAGGCAAGCTTGGAGTGACCCCATGAGAACGATATTGCTGACGGTCTTGCTGGTCGTTGCTGCAACAGCGCAGGCAACTGACTACTACGTGGCCCCAAATGGCGATGATCACGCTGCGGGTACCAAAGGTGCACCGTTGCGCACCATCATGCGCGCGCAGCAAGCCGCAAAAGCCGGCGACACGGTTTACTTTCGCGGCGGCGTCTATACCTACACAGCAGGCATCAACCGCTGCGCTACCCGTACAGACACCGTGAATGCCATCACCCTGAACAACAGCGGCAGCGAAAACAAACCCATACGCTACTGGGCCTATCCGGGCGAAACACCGGTTTTCGATTTCTCGGCCATGAAAGACGATTGTCGTGTCAAAGGCTTCAACGTTACCGGTAGTTGGTTACACCTGAAGGGGCTGGAGGTGACCGGCGTGCCGCAACAGCCGGAAAACCATCTCAACCACGAGTCATGGGGCATCTGGAACAGCGGCAGCCACAATACCTTTGAGCAACTCAATCTGCATCACAATATGGGACCCGGCCTGTTCATTCAGAACGGCGGTTATAACCTGGTGCTGAATACAGATTCCCACCACAACTACGATCCTTACACCTCAAACGGCGCAGGTCAGAGCGCAGACGGCTTCGGCGCACATATCAAGGCAGGCCATCCAGGTAATGTATTCCGTGGTTGCAGAGCGTGGGCCAATTCCGACGACGGCTTTGACCTGATCAATGCCTTCTCGCCAGTGACCATCGAAAGCTCATGGGCATGGCAGCAAGGTTACCTGCCTGGCACGCGCACAAAACTTGAAGCCGGCAATGGTAATGGCATCAAAGCGGGCGGATACGGTGGCAAGTATGTGCCTGACGGCGTGAAACACATCGTCCGTAATTCCGTTGCCTTCGACAATAAGTCCGCTGGTTTCTATGCCAATCACCATACCCTGGCACTGGACTTCATCAACAACACGGCTTTTGCAAATGGCGTGAACTACAACATGGCAGGTATCGCCCCGGATGGTTCGCTGATCCCTCTCGGTAACCTGTTCAACAACATCGCCTACAAGGGACGCTTGACCGTTAACACCGAAGGACTGGATATGGCACACAACTCCTGGACATTGCCAACGCCGGTAACCGAAGCAGACTTTGAAGATGTCTCGGAGACGGGATGGGATGCGCCACGTCAGCCGGACGGAAGCCTGCCGGTGCTGCCCAGCTTCCACCTGCGAGCGGGCAGCAGACTGGCAGGGATGGGGGCGTTTCACTAAACCTTGGAGGTCTCTGGCACCAATGCAGGTGAGCCAGACAGGGCGCGTAGATTGAGCAGTAAACCCCAGACAAACAAAAACCCTCAACGCATAAGCGATGAGGGTTTCTGGAATTTAATCTTGACGATGACCTACTCTCACATGGGGAAACCCCACACTACCATCGGCGATACATCGTTTCACTACTGAGTTCGGGATGGGATCAGGTGGTTCCAATG
>Ga0308164_10002652_pt1 | contig 17387 bp, 16 predicted proteins | sample PhyTR2_FD_201031 | JGI IMG/M metagenome (GOLD analysis project Ga0308164, IMG submission 201031) | Phyllosphere microbial communities from UC Gill Tract Community Farm, Albany, California, United States - DLSLT.R2 | ecosystem: Host-associated > Plants > Phyllosphere > Unclassified | place: USA... | reverse complement strand
AACGCAGGAAAATCTTTTTTCGCGATGGCCTGCTCTTCAACAAATTTTACTAAATCCATGATTTTAAGCTATTAAACCAACTTTCTTTACCTTGAAAATCGGATTGCAATATTAGGGAAATATTTTGATATAAAAAAGTCTAATTTAATTTTTTCCACAATCTTTTAGAATTCCACATTCGATTATGTTAAATGCTTCTATTCCAAAAGGTCAGGACGGCGTTTTTGAGTGCGCTCTAATGCCTGTTCATGGCGCCATTCATTCACTTTGGCTTCATGTCCACTTAATAAAACATCGGGCACCTTATGTCCACGCCAATCTGCGGGGCGAGTATAAACCGGTGCATCTAAGAGTTCTCCTTGGAAACTATCAGAAAGGGCAGAAGTCTCATCATTTAAAACCCCTGGTATTAAACGAACCACAGCATCTACTACAATTGCAGCGGGCAGTTCTCCTCCACTTAAAACATAGTCGCCAACGGAAATCTCTCTGGTTACGAAAATGTCTCTTATGCGCTGATCTATGCCTTTATAGTGTCCACATAAAATGATGATATTTTTTTTTATAGAAAGTTCGTTTGCCGTAGTTTGATTTAAAGTTACACCGTCAGGACTCATGAAGATAACCTCATCATACTCACGCTCGGCCTGAAGCTTTTCTATACAAGCAGCAAAGGGCTCAATGCTCATTACCATGCCGCTACCACCACCATATTGATAGTCATCTACGCTTTTCTGTTTATTTGTTGCGTAATCACGCAGGTTATGAACAATAATTTCAGCAATTCCTTTTTTTTGCGCTCTTTGCAAGATGGAATGAGCAAAGGGGCTTTCAAGCAAAGCAGGCAAAACAGTTATGATATCGAAACGCATGGCAAATTTAAGGGTTTAATTTTCAAGATAAACATCCAACAAGCCATCAGGCAAGTCGAGCGTTAAAATTTTCGTTTCATCATCAATTTCAACGATAAAATCTTCATTCAGAGGAAAAAGAATTTCTGTTTCCTTATACAATACAGTTGCCACAAATTGTTGCGGATACTCATTAACTTCTAAAATTGCACCTAATTCGCCGAGCGTTTCATCTACTGCGATAAAACCCTTTAAATCGGTGTAGAAAAACTCATCCTCATCACGCTCGGGCATTTGAGCAATTGGCAGGTAAAGCTTCTTTTTTAGCAAGGGTTGTGCTTTGTCGATGTGATCAACATCATCAAAATTGAAATAACCCGTTTTATTTGCCTGCAACTTTGCCGATGCCACGAAGTAGGGCACAAGTTTACCATTCATGTCTGCGAACACAATATCGAAAACCAATTGCTCGTATCCATCAAACTCGAAAAATACTTGAACTTCGCCTTTTAAACCTCTGCTTTTTGTAACGTAACCTATGTAAAATGCTTCTTCGTGTTTCATATCGCCCCAAACCCCTAAAGGGGCTTTTGTCAAATTCTCTTTTAAATAGAAATAGCGCTCCGAAAGTCGGAACGCTATTTCTCAAACAAAATAATTTAAATTATTCTGCTCCTTCTTCTTTAGTTTCTGCTGCAGGAGCTTCTTCAGTAGCCTCAGCTTCAACAGCCGGTGCTTCTTCAGCAACTTCTTCTTCAACAACCTCTTCTGCAACTGGCGCATTTTTAGCTGCTATAGCTGCTGCTCTATCTTCTTTTTTCTTAGCTTCTGCGGCAAGAGCTGTTTTACGAGCGTCTGCTTTTGAAGTAGCTAAACCTTCTGATTTACCAGAAATTTTACCTGCTTTAGCATCTAACCAAGCAGTGAATTTCTCATCAGCTTGTTCTTGAGTTAAAGCACCTTTTTTAACACCACCTTCTAAATGTTTTTTGTATAAAACACCTTTGTAAGATAGAATTGCACGAGCCGTATCAGTTGGCTCAGCACCTTTGTTAACCCAGGCTAAAGTTTTTTCGAAGTTAATTTCGATAGTTGCAGGATTGGTGTTCGGGTTGTAAGAACCTAAACGCTCAATGAATTTACCATCACGTGGAGCACGTGAATCTGCTACTACTACGTGGAAAAAAGGTTTTCCTTTTTTACCGAATCTTTGCAATCTGATTTTGGTTGCCATTTCTTTTTTTGTTTATGTATTCAACATATTCCCGGAACTTCGTGTTGCGGGCTGCAAAGATAAAAAAAATCTGCAAATTAAAAACATAGTTTAATTAGTTTATTTTCAGGAGATTTGGCTCAAAAAAATTGCAGATAGAACATGGAAAGAATTGCCATTGATATGGACGAGGTTATAGCCGATGCCCTTGGAAAGTTTATTAAACTTTATAACAGAGATTACAATGTTCCATTGGATTTGAAAATTGATCCCGGAAATGAAATCTACCATCACGTTCCGGAAATTGCAAACCGAAAATGGTTTGAATATATTAACGAGCCCGGCTTCTTCCGCGATTTAGAAGTAATAGCCGACAGCCAGCGGGTGATTAAAGCCTTGCAAGAAAAATATGATGTGTATATTGTTTCGGCTGCTATGGAGTTTCGTAATTCGCTGGTTGATAAATATGACTGGTTAGCCGAGCATTTCCCCTTTATGGATTGGCAACACATTATGTTCTGTGGAAACAAAATTGTTGAAGTTGATATTTTGATAGATGACAGAATTAAAAATTTTGTGAATTTTAAAGGCAGATCACTGCTGTTTACATCTCCGCACAATTTACTGATTACCGAATACGAACGTGTAAATACCTGGGAAGAGGTTGCCGGTTTGTTGCTTTAACCCTTTGTTTCTAAAAATGTCGTTTGCTTTAAGCCATATAAAAAATGTAAGAAAATATAAGGCAATTATATTTTCTTACATTCCTTATGGTTAATTTTCTAAACTATTAAACTAAAAATTAAACTCTCCAACCAAGTTTCCATCACTATTTCCCGCAGCCATTGGTAATACAATTACTTTCCTTTGCTGCATGCCTGTTGCATAACGCGTATAAATCTCCGCGGTTACAGTTGTTGGTCCGCTGATGTTAATTTGTCTGTCGCCAAAATAATTCACTTCTATTTTATATTTCCCTTTTACAGCCTTTTTGATCATAAACTGCTCTGGGCCATATCCTGATGTAAAATCATTACTAATTCGTCCGCCTATTTTAGTTCTGTTATTTCCATAGTAACCTTTTTCTCCGGTGGGGTCTGTTAACCACAAATCAATATCCGTATCGCTTTTATTCCAGTTTAAAACTACCCGAACATCAACAGGCATGGGTTGAATTAACCTCTTGTCAATTCCTTTTAAGCTTAATTTATTCCCATGTTTAGCAATGAGGTTGTTAATTTCGGAAATGATTATTTCTTCAATTCCTTCATCTCTGTCAGATGTTTGGCCATTGTAACTCTGCGTTAAAACCTTATACAAATTATCCAAAGCTTTCTGATACTGACCGGCATCCGCCAAAGCCAAAGCATAATCGCGGTAACTTTGAGCATCCATCGGGCGCCATTGTAAAACCTTTTGTGTGATAAAAATTTCTTGACTATAATTTCCTGTTTGTTTTAACTTGTATGCCAATGTTTTGTATAAGTCTGCGTTTTCCAAATCTAAATCGGCGATGTTGCTTAAAATAGTCAAAGCCCTTACGCTATCTTTTTTAGAGTAAAACCAATTGGCCACATCAAAATAAAACATCGGTGTGGTAATGTAATTTGGTCTCATTTTTAGATATGCCAGGTAAGCACTATCAGGTTTTCCGACCAGACTTTTCATATAATCTTTATCGCTTTTAAATTCAGGAATAAGAATTTCAGGCTGCCTTTCTGCCATAGCCCGATTGCTGCTTTGAATGCTAATACCTGCTACTTTTCCTTCAAAAGCGTTTGTAGAATTATTAACCGATACTGAAGAAATACTCTTTGCACTTACTGTAGAAACTGATGCAGTAACTTCCTTTTTGTACTGCGTAGAATAACCAACTACTACGACTTCGTTTAATGCATTTTTATCATCCGCTTCACTTATACGTGGAGGAGAAGGCAGGCTCGCCTGGGGCCTGCTTGGCGGTGTTGCCACGGTAACATTTCTTGTTGGTGCTGCATTTTCAACAGCCCTTTGAACAGGCACAGGAGGAGCCGCTGACATAATTGGTACAGGCATAGGGTAATCGCTCTTTCCTTTGATCGGTTCTTTGTAGTAGAAATCAGTATTCCACCAGGTTTTTAAATCTTTACTCATGGCCACCGCAGCGTTTAACAAATTTGTCCTACGTTCCTGAATATCAATTCTTCGTTGCTTTAAAACGGCTTCGTAAGCCTGGCGTAATTCTGCAGGCGGTGTTATGTCATAGCGTAAATAATCATCGAGGTTTTCTAAAACAATCAGGCTTGTATTTCTTGTTACGATGCCAAATTGCTTGCTTAATAAACTGATGTCGTCTTTGTTCGCCTCATACTGAATGTCCATTTCGGCAATTTTCTTCTGAGCCCAAACCCTGCTCACATCAATACTGCTTAAAGCATGTTCAGTCGCATTAAGGCGAATGGCTTGCTCTGCAACTACCTCTGATCCATACCCGAATTGAAGAACGAATTCGGTATTTAAGCCGTTCAAAATTCCTGCTACGGATAAATGTCCGTTAACATTTACATGCATCGAGGGGTAAGCCTGGCGAATATCTGTTGCATTTTTAATTCCTAAAAACTGTAGATTTTCCTGGCTTAATTGTTTAAATGCATCTGTTACAATTTTTGCATTTAGATTGATAAACTGCCCCCCGGTTTTAACGCTAATGTATTTTAATGTACTGTAATCTGCTTTTAAAGCACTATTTATACAGTGTACCGGTTTGTTTAAAGCAACTGTGTTTTTACCAAAGGTTGATAACCCGTCCGTGAAAAAAATATACTCTCCTGCGGGGAAGTTTAGCGCATTTATTGCGCTAAAATTTGTTCCGCCATCGTAAACAATACTTTCTAACTTCGCCCTTAACATTTCCCAATTACCATTGGAAATTGTATAGGTGCCGGCATTTTTAAATCTATTATTCAGCAAAGCCAATTGAATGGTTAAGTTTTGTTTCTCTTTAATAATTAGCCCCAAGAGCTCCAATTCCTTTTTTGTATCGCGTTGTAAACCACTTAAAGAGGCATCCCAAATTAGACCGATTTGATTTGCCCATTGCCTCGGGCGACTTTGAGTTTTCGGAAAAACATTTACCAAAAAGTAATAGCCATTCGATGCCTTTTGCATTTGCACTTCCGGCAAATCATTCCTTTTAGGAAGATTAATTGTTAAACCATTTTTGGGTTGATAATTAGATTTATTGATTTCACCAACATAAGTATTTCCGTTGGCCTTTAAATCGAAACTGCCATCGGGTTGTTCGCCGAGTTCTGGTTTTAAAACACTTTCGAAAACAGTTGTTTTTAAAGAGAAATTCTCAATGGGCTGATTATAATCCAAAGGTAAATGATAGCGTAAAACGTTTCCGCTATTAAAACTTAACTCTTCCTCGTAACCCACAATTATGGTGCGACTGCCATTGGCCGGCAAGGGATATATTCTTGTGCGAAAGTTGTTGCCTTCTACTTTCTCCAATAAGCCCGGGTCTACTCTGCGGCGCTCAATGCTTTCGAAAACTTCTGTTGCTTTAGCTTTTTCAACGGGAACAGCTTCACGCATTTTACCGTTTATATCTAAAGCATATCGGCTAATGCTTACACCTTCAGGCATAGGAAACGTTAGTTCTCCTTCCAAAACCCGGCTACTGCTGTTATGGAAAGTCATCGTCATCACGGTGGTTGCTATGTTACCTGTAATTTGAACATCAATACTTAATTTCTTAAGCTTAACTGCTTCCTTTTGTTGGTCGGTTTCTGCTTGCTGAACTTTGAGCACAGGCATTTGTGCCCGAACAAAAAAAGCAAATAAAATTAAAGGGATGATGATTAAGGTTTTAGATAGTTTCATAACAGCTTGTTGTTTTTAGATTGATGCAAAACTTGTTATGATTGCATAAATTTATTTTTTGAACAATGCCTTAGCAGTGCGAGAATAGATGCAAAAACCCGTGTTAAATAAACCTGATAGCAATGTAAAGCAAAGCAATTTTTTCTATTGCGAAGCTTGAAATGAATAGCAGGAGGATTGAACCAGGTGAAAAATTTGACCTTGCTTTTCAAAAAAAATGTAACATTTAATTAGCAAACGGTTCTAATTAGAAAAAATCTGAAACTATGTTAGTAACCACAACGCCTTCGGTTGAGGGCACAAAAATTGTAAAATACATTGGTCTTGTTACCGGAGAAACCATTATCGGAGCAAATATTTTTAAGGATTTATTTGCGGGGATAAGGGATATTGTTGGCGGCCGCTCAAGTGCTTACGAGCAGGTTTTAAGAGAAGCGAAAGACACTGCTGTTAGCGAAATGCAGCAATATGCAGCAGCACTTGGCGCAAATGCAATTGTGGGTGTTGATTTAGATTACGAAACCGTTGGAACAGGCGGAAGTATGCTTATGGTAACCGCAAGCGGAACGGCGGTAATTTTAGAAAATTTGTAGATATTATATCGGATGAACAGCTTTAATCTGTTCATCCGATCTTATTTTAGAAGGAAAGTATATCGATTAGTTTCATCCAGGTTGAACTAACTTTTTCAGCATCGATATGTTTTATGGCATGGTCGAAAGGTGTAAAAACCATTTCGCGGTTAACTTGCCCGGCCATTACGCTGCGCTCTCCATTTATTAAACCTTCAACGGCCGAAACGCCCAAGCGGCTTGCTAACACCCGATCCATGCAGGTTGGTTTGCCGCCACGCTGAATATGTCCTAATACGGAAACTTTTGTATCGTAGTGTGGGTATTTAGATTGAAGTATTTCGCCTACCTTGAATGCGCCACCGGCATCATCGCCTTCGGCAACAATAATAATTTTTGATGATTTATCTTTACGGCTGTGCTCTAATTTATGCAGTACATCTTCAACGCCCATATTGGCCTCAGGAATAAGAATTGCTTCGGCACCAACACCAATACCGCTTCTTAAGGCAATTAAGCCCGAGTCGCGACCCATAACCTCAACGATAAAAAGCCTGTCATGAGATTCGGCTGTGTCTCTGATTCGATCTACAGCATCAATTACGGTGTTAATTGCCGAATCGTAGCCAATTGTAAAATCTGTTCCGGCCAAATCATTATCAATGGTTCCCGGAAGGCCGATTATTGGAAAGTCAAATTCATTTGCAAAGATGTTGGCTCCTGTAAACGTTCCATCACCGCCGATAACAACCAGCGCATCAATATTTCTGCTTTTTAAATTATCGTAGGCAGTTTTTCTGCCCTCAGTGGTTCTGAAAGCTTCGCTGCGTGCCGTTTTTAAGATAGTGCCACCACGTTGAATAATGTTTGCTACAGATTTGCGGTCCATAGGCATACAGTCATCATGAATCAGACCTTCGTATCCCCGAAGAAAACCGGTTACTTCAATATCGTAATAAATTGAGGCTCTAACAACAGCCCTGATTGCGGCGTTCATGCCCGGAGAATCCCCGCCGGAGGTTAAAACACCAATGTTCTTTATCTTATTCATTTGTTTGGTTCTTGGCAAATTCTGAAAGTCCTTTATCCAGATATTGCAAATATTTGTCAATGTTAAATTCTACGCCGATAGGAGGAGAAACTAATTCTTTTTCATTGGTTCCCAAAAGTACATAATATGGTTGCGAAATCGTATTAAATCTTTCGGCTTGCAGATGTTTAAACTTTTTACCTACCGTATTTACTTTAGTTCCCAAGATTTTTGATTCAAACTGTTCGCTTTCAGGTAAGGCTGTTTTATCATCTGTATAAAGAGATACAACGATATAATCTTCTTTTAATTTTTTGAGAACTCGTGCATCCGACCATACCTTTGCTTCCATTTCGCGGCAATTAACGCAGCCGTGCCCGGTAAAGTCGAGAAAAAGAGGCTTCTTAACTTTTCTAGCATAAGCCAAAGCTTCATCATAATCAAAAAAACCGTCAATCTTCAAAGGGATTTCCAGAAAATCAGCGTATTTCCTTTTGGGATGATTCGGCTTTGCTTCGGCGATGGTGCCGCCTTCTTGATTTAACACAAAATCTTGTGTTGATAGCGGCGGAACCAAGGCGCTTACTGCTTTCAAAGGCGCTCCCCATAAACCGGGGATTAAATAGAAGGCAAAAACAAATGCTGCTCCGGCTAAAAATAATCTCGGGATTGATACGTAAGGTAAATCGCTGTCGTGAGAGAACTTTATTTTTCCCAACAGATAGAACCCTAAAATAAATGCAATTACAACCCAAATAGCGATAAAAACTTCTCGATCTAAAATACCCCAGTGATAAGCCAAATCTGCAGTAGATAAAAACTTTAAGGCCAAAGCAATTTCAATTAAACCCAACACAACCTTAACTGCGTTTAACCAGCCTCCCGATTTTGGTAATGACGTCATCCAGCTCGGAAAAATCGCAAAAACTACGAATATTAAAGCAAGTGCTAAAGAGAAGCCAAACATGCCCATTATTGGCGCTAAAAACCCGCCTGTTTGCCCAACTGTAACCAAGAGTGTGCCGATTAGCGGGCCGGTGCAAGAAAATGATACCACAGCTAATGTGGCTGCCATAAAAAATATCCCGGTTAAGCCCTTTGAATCTGACTTCGAATCCATCTTGTTTACAAACGAACTTGGCAATGTTATTTCGAAAGCACCTAAAAACGAGATCCCGAAAATTAATAGTATCAGAAATATGAAAACGTTGAAGAAACCGTCGGTAGCTAACTCGTTTAAAGCGCTTGCGCCAAAAATCAATGTTATCAGTAATCCTAAAACAACATAAATAACAATTATGGAAACGCCATAAATTATGGCACCTTGAATTCCTTTCCCTTTTGTTTCCGCTCGCTTTGTAAAATAGCTTACGGTTAAAGGAACCATTGGAAATATACAAGGAAGCAGGAAAGCAATTAATCCGGCAATGAAACCTGCGGCAAATATGGACAATAAAGTTTTTGATGAGCCCGTTTCAGAAGCAGCCATTTCTGCTTTAGCCGAAACTATAGTCGTATCTTTCGATATCGAATCTTTGATAGCACTATTCGCTGCGCTATCCTTTGCAGAGCCTACTTCTGTAAATTGGATATCATCAGCTACAGCTGTTGTATCTTGTATTATATTGGCAAAGCTTTTTGAAGCAGGCAATGCGATAAACATTGTAGCAAGCATAAGCAATAATAAAACCTTTTTCATGTGTGTGTGGATTAAGCTGGCGAAATTACACAAAAGCATTAATCTAAAAGCAAGGGCAATGCAGATTTTACTTTAAACAGAAACAGTCCTGAAATTCAGGACTGTTGTCAATTTTTACTTTAACTATTTTACAGGGATGCTAAATTCCACCTCTTCCGGCGGCAGGCATTGTCTGTCGTTACAAACCATAAACTCTACCTTGCCTTTAACGGCGGTAACACCTTTATTTAACTTAATCTTCTGTTGAAAAATAACCTGATCTTCAAAATAGCTAACATTCATTTTAAAGGTATCTTCATATTTAACAATCGCCTTCGGCTCAACGGGCTTGCCAACTAAGCTAAAATCTTTTGAAGGAGAAAAAGTAAATGTAGTTTTTACAGGTCCGCCACTTTTAACATTTTGAGAATATATATGCCATTTGTCGTCAATAGAAGCTTTTAAATATAAAATGGCTTCCGTCTTACTAACTTTTTTTGCTGCGTAAGACCAGGTTACGGGTTTCTCAATTTGGGCAAAAGCGCCGGCTATGGTAAACAATACCATGGATAATACTAAGGTGATTTTTTTCATTGTGTTTATTTTGTATGTATGTATTCTATTTCTTTAAAATTGAACTTTCTAATCTGGCTATTTACTTCCATTATTAAATAACCATTATCCTCAACTCCTGTAATTATACCTTCAAATATCTGACCATTTTGACTGTATTTTTGAATTACATTGAAGTTGAGCAGGCTGTTATGGTAATTGCATTGTAAAATACTGTATTTCGCCGACTTCAAACTTAGATAGTATTTTTCCAAATAGTTGAACAAATTGTTGGTAACATCATTCAAACTAATCTCCTTTTGTAAAATTTGAAATACAGAAGTCGCCTTTTCCGCTAAATCGCCGTTAAAATACTGTTGGTTTATATTCAACCCTATGCCGATAACTGCTGATTTTATGGTTGAACCTGTCAGTGAATTTTCTATAAGTATGCCACCAAGTTTCTTCTTATTGTAATAAATATCGTTTGGCCATTTAACAGAAACCGGCGATGGAAGAAAGTCACTAAGAGCATCTGCTACAGCGAGGCTGACCGCAATATTTAAATAAAACTGCTTTTTTAAGGGTAAAAACGAAGGCTTCAAAAATATACTTGTACTTATATTTTTACCAGGCTCCGTTTGCCAAACGCTTTCTTGCTGCCCTCTGCCCGCGATCTGATTATCTGCCATAATTACAGTTCCTTCCGGTAATGGCTCGGAATTTGAAGCCAAAATCTTCAAATAGTTATTAGTAGAATCAACTTCTTTTAATTTGATTAAATTTTGACCAACAAATAGTGTCGAAAAAGTGTTATTTTGCAAGTGTTGAATTTATATTATTGTAATTCCAAAATTAAAGCATTTTAATGGTAAAAAAGAAAATAGTAGCCCTTTCTACATACCTTTCTGAGTTAGCCGTACACGGCATCCAAGAAAAAAAAGGAGAAGATATAGTGCGGTTGGATCTAAAAAATATTCATACATCAGTAGCTGATTATTTTATTATTACGAGCGCCAATTCGGCAACGCAGGTAAAAGCTATTGCCGATAGTGTCGAAAAAGAAATATACAAAGCAACCCAAACAGACCCGAGACATAAAGAAGGTTTTGAATCTGCAGATTGGGTTATTTTGGATTATTTTGATGTGGTTGTGCACATATTTAAAACCGAAAAGCGCCACTTTTATGGCATAGAAGAATTATGGGGTGATGCTGAGAGCACAAATTATCAAAGCGCATAACCGTAACCACACTTTTTGAACGAAACAAATGAACGATAATCAAAATACAAACGAAAACAATAAATCGGGGAAAAGATTACCAAACATCCCGAAAAAGCCACAGAAAGGTTCTAAGTTTAATATTTTTTGGGTTTATGCCGCGATAATACTTGCCATAGTTGCAGGTAATTACTTTCTAACTTCCGATGGGGGCAAACAAGTAACTTACGAAACCTTTGAAAGTCAAATGCTTTTACCGGGTGATGTTGATAAAGTTATTGCGTACCAGGCAGAAGACTTGGTAAAGGCAGAGGTTTATATCAAAAAAGACAGCCTGAACAAACCACAATACAAGGCTTACAAAAGCACAAATAATTTCAATGTAGCTACAGGCCCGACAGTGTCATTCACATATGGAGGTAAATTTCAGGATTTGAGAGCTGCAATGGCAGAATCTCAGAAAAATTTACCTGCCGGAAGAAAGCCAATAACAATTCAGGCTGAAAACAGAAGCAACCCGCTTGCAAGCTGGTTTTTAAGCATTATTTTACCGGTATTACTTTTAATTGGTTTTTGGATATTTATGATGCGTCGCATGGGTGGCGGTGCCGGTGGCGGAGGCCAGATCTTTAGCATAGGTAAATCAAAGGCTACTTTGTTTGATGAGAAAAACGATGTTAAAACAACCTTTAAAGATGTTGCCGGTTTAGAAGGCGCTAAAGAAGAAATTCAGGAGATTGTAGAATTCCTAAAAAACCCTCAAAAATATACCGTATTAGGTGGTAAAATTCCGAAGGGTGCGTTATTAGTTGGTTCACCGGGTACGGGTAAAACTTTGTTAGCTAAAGCTGTTGCCGGCGAGGCACAAGTTCCGTTTTTCTCTCTGTCTGGTTCAGATTTCGTGGAGATGTTTGTTGGCGTTGGTGCATCCCGTGTTCGCGATTTATTTAAACAAGCCAAAGATAAATCTCCTTGTATTATTTTTATTGATGAGATTGATGCCATTGGCCGTGCTCGAGGTAAAAATGGTGTTATGGGAGGAAATGATGAACGTGAAAACACGCTGAACCAATTATTGGTTGAAATGGATGGTTTCGGCACTAATACGCACGTAATCATTTTGGCAGCGACAAATAGAGCCGACGTATTAGATAAAGCATTATTGAGAGCGGGTCGTTTCGACAGACAGATTTATGTTGATTTGCCGGATGTTCGCGAACGTAAAGAAATTTTCGAAGTTCACTTAAAGCCAATTAAAATGGCCGAAGGTTTGGATACCGAATTTTTAGCAAAGCAAACTCCCGGATTTTCTGGAGCTGACATTGCAAACGTTTGTAACGAGGCTGCATTAATTGCCGCTCGTAAAAATAAAACAGCAGTTGATAAACAAGATTTCCTTGATGCGGTTGACAGAATAGTTGGTGGTTTAGAGAAGAAAAATAAAATTGTTACGCCTTCTGAAAAGAGAGCAATCGCAATTCATGAAGCAGGTCACGCAACCGTAAGCTGGATGCTCGAACACGCAGCTCCTTTAATTAAGGTTACTATCGTGCCTCGCGGACAAAGTTTAGGTGCCGCATGGTATTTACCTGAAGAGCGCTTAATTGTTCGCCCTCATCAAATGCTCGATGAAATGTGTGCTACGATGGGTGGTCGTGCGGCTGAAAAGGTAATTTTCGATACAATTTCTACAGGCGCACTTAGCGATTTAGAAAAAGTAAACAAACAAGCCAGAGCAATGATTACCATTTATGGCTTGAATGAAAAGCTTGGCAACATTACTTACTATGATTCATCTGGACAGAACGAATATAATTTTAACAAGCCTTATTCTGAAGAAACTGCTTTAATTATTGATAAAGAAATATCAGCTTTGATAGAAAGCCAATACCAAAGAGCGATAAACCTGCTTCAGGAAAACAAAGAAAAGTTGATTCAACTTGCTGATATCTTAATTGATAAAGAAGTATTATTTAAAGATGATTTAGAAAACATATTTGGTAAACGTCCGTTCGGAGCTGAAATAACAGAAGAGCTGGCAAAAGGCGGAACCAATAATGTTCCACCAGTAGAAGCTTAAAATTAAAGGCCGAGCGGCTTTTAAAACAAAACATTTATGCATAAGTTTGAAACCTCGGATGTAAAAAATCCGGGGTTTTTATTTTAAGAAATGAAGGATAATACAACGGCGAAGGAGCAAATACTAAAGAAGATAAGGAAAGCACTTCTAGAAAAGCGGGAAAACCCTTATCCGAATCTAGAAGAAACCCCTCTATATAAAAAAAATACAGATGAGCTTGAGGTCTTATTTGCCGAACAGCTTACTGCTATTTCGGGCAACTTTATATTCTGTGAGGATGGCATAGACTTTATTGAGAATATGCTTCAATTGGCTGATAAATTCAAATGGCGCAAAATTTATTGCTGGGAACCTGAATTGCAGGATTTTTTAGCCAAATACGAATTTCCATTTTATCAAACGGATAAAGATTTTGAACAGGCTGAAGTTGGTATAACGATGTGCGAAGCATTAATTGCAAGAAACGGAAGTGTGATGGTTTCAAATGAAACCGCAGCAGGCAGGAGATTAAGTATTTTTCCACATCATCATATTGTTATCGCAAAAACAAGTCAGCTGGTTTTAGATTTGAAAGATGCTTTTTTGCTGCTGAAAAGTAAATATGGTAATCAACTCCCGTCTGTGATCAGCAACATAACCGGACCAAGCCGTACGGCAGATATTGAGAAAACTTTAGTTTTAGGAGCCCATGGACCAAAAGAGCTTTTTGTGTTCCTGATAGACGATTTTTCTTAAATTATTTCTAATTCTAATTTATTAACCATATTTTTATACTACATACCGTTTTAGTATGCGGTATTATAATTATGAGCGCAACAATAAATACTGTAATTATCGGTACAGGAAGTTATATTCCTGAAAATATTATTTCCGGTAATGAATTCTTAAATTCTACGTTTTTCGAGAACGGAAATCTTTTGGAGAAAGAAAATGCGGAGATCATACAGAAGTTCTCTGAAATAACTGAAATTGTTGAGCGACGCTATGCTTGTCCTGATCAATTGAGTAATCAGATTGGTGCAAAAGCCGCGGAAAAGGCAATCGAAAACGCGGGCATCGATAAAGAAACCTTAGATTATATCATCTTTTGCCATAATTTCGGAGACATTCCGATAAATAGCAATCGTATCGACATTTTGCCTTCTTTAGCGTCTAAAGTTAAGCAGCAATTGGGGATTGTAAATCCTGATTGTGTTGCCTACGATATTATTTTTGGCTGTCCGGGATGGGTTCAGGGCGCCATCCAAGCCGATTACTTTATCAAGAGTGGAGATGCAAAACGCGTTTTGGTAATCGGTGCAGAAACACTTTCAAGAATTATTGATCCGCATGATCGAGACAGCATGATCTTCTCAGACGGCGCAGGAGCAGTAATTTTTGAAGCGTCAGAACAAAAGGAAGAGAAAAAAGGAATACTAGCACATAAAACGGAAACACATGCTGTAAACTACGGCAGCCTGTTAACCATGGGCAAAGGCTTCCATCCAGAAGAAACCAGTGGTAATTATTACCTTAAAATGAACGGCAGAAAACTTTACGAATTTGCTGTTGTTCAAGTTCCTCAGGTTATAAAAAAAGCAATCGATAAAGCAGGCTTATCTGTTGAGGATGTAAATATTGTTTTTGTACATCAAGCCAATGGCAAAATGGATACGGCAATAATGAAACGCCTCTTTAAGCTTTACGGATTAGATAGCGTTCCCGAAAATCTGGTTCCGATGACAATTAGTTGGCTAGGAAACAGCTCGGTGGCAACAGTGCCAACACTTCTGGATTTGGTATTGAAGGAGCAGGTTAAAGGATATAAAGTAAAAAAAGGCGATGTTGCCGTGTTTGCTTCAGTTGGCGCCGGTATGCATATTAATGCTTTTGTTTACCGCTTTTAAGACCCAACTCTTCTTAATCCCATTTTTGCCTGGCTTTCAATGCTGTTCTCATATTCATGATTTTTCATAGAGATTGCGATATTGAAAGCCTCTTTTGCCTTTGCTTTATTTCCTTTTTTCTCGTAAACTTTGCCCATTTGCAAGGCCGCGTTCGATGCAAAATAGTATTTGAGGCTCTTGCCTTGAGTAATGGCCGCCTGGTAAAAGATTAACGCCTGATCATCTTTTCCCAGATCATCATATATTCTACCCATGCGATAATTAAAATCAGTTTTATCTTTATCTGTGTTATAATCTGCGCTCTTTTTATCGTCAAGCAGCTGAACGGCCTTTGTTAAATATCCGCCATCATACAGTAACCTTGCCTTTAATAAATCGACAGGGGGCGCCGGTGCCGAAGCCTCATTTAACGCCTGTTTATCTTTTTCATTATAGGTATAGCCAGAATTAATGGCTTTTGACACGAAGTTAGAATAGCCGGACTTATCGCCCTTCAACAAAGCAACCCACGCAATATGAAGATTCGCATCCTTAATGTAATTAACGCCCTTGTTCTGCTGCAAAAATTTATTAAAATAACTGCTAGCAGACAAATCCAGCTTGTTGAGATGGGCAATACCTTCAAGATAATCTAGGTAAGGAAATGGCTGATAAACGCCGCCTTCGGGTCTTTTTGCCAAGATACTTATCGCTTCATCATTATGGGCAGTCTTAATACACACATAGCTTTGTAGATACGACTTTAAAAGGCTTGTATCAGCAATGCGATCTGTAAATCTCATTGTTTTTGCATAAGCCGACGGACTATGGGCAACATCCGTAAGAACGTAGGCATAGTAAAAAACGACTTCCTCATAAAATGGTTCATAGGTAGATTTGGGCAAACCGTCGGCAAGTTTATCCAACATGGCAAGTCCTTTCTCCATATTGCCTTTTATTCCGAAAGTTGCCAAAGTACTTTTTAAGGCACCATCGGGTAAGTTCCCTAACACAGTGTTAATTAATCCGATACCCTTATTATTTAATAAAAAGCCGGGAAACTTTTTTGAATTCTCCTGCAACATCGAGTTGGCCTTCCGAATCTCCATTGCAGAATTAAAATACTCGCCGAACCGGCTTCGTATTAAGGCCCATTGCAAGTTTATCTCTGCCTGGGCATATAAGTAATAAGGAGAGTTTTTATCGTCATCACTTATTTTATCAAGCCTGCCGGATTTGTTTCCTTTAAGCTTATCGAATTCTGTCTTGCTTCCTGAAGTAACAAGCGTAAAGTAATCAACATAATTCTCGAGCAGGGGAATTATGGAATTGTTGGGATGTTGTTTTTTCTCTGTTGAAATATACGCTTTTGCATTACCCAATTTGAGTTCGAAAATACTTCTATATGCATTTAAGCAATTGGTGTTGAAATCGAAATTTGCAAAAAGCGCCTGTGGATTAACAAGTATTAAGAGGAGAAAAATGGGAATAAAACGTAAGCTTTTAGTCATTTGTGTTATCAAATAAAATATTTTTCTTTACGAACAAATACTGTACCCAATTAAAAATTTTCAAAAGATTTTGGTGTTTTGGCCGGCAACCAAAAAAAAAGTCCCGACGAATCGGGACTTTTAAATAATTTTTGATGAAAACTAAGCCTCAGCTACCTCATGGGTTAATGCCTCATCAACCAAAATACGTCCGCAATGCTCGCAAACAATAATTTTTTTACGTTGACGGATATCTAATTGACGTTGAGGAGGGATTTGGTTAAAGCAACCTGAACAAGAATCGCGATCAATAGTTACTACGGCCAAACCATTCACTGCATTTTTGCGTAAACGTTTATAAGCGATCAATAAGCGCTCATCAATGGTTGGTTCAGCTTTATCTGCTTTCTTTTGTAAATCCTGCTCTTCTTTTTCAGTTTCGGCAGTGATCACATCAAGCTCACCTTTTTTAACTTCTAAATCTTTTTTTCTGCCTTCTAATTCGGCTTTAGCAGCTTCGTAGATTTCAGTTTTTGAAGTGATTTCGAAACCATGTTCTTTAATTTTCTTTTCAGAAACCTGGATATCTAAACCTTGAATTTCAATTTCTTTAGTTAAAGCATCGTATTCGCGATTGTTTTTAACTTCTTTTAATTGAGTATCGTATCTTTTAATCGCTGCTTGCGCATCTTTGATTGTGTTTTTACGGGTTACGATAGAATCTTCAAGATCATCAAGGTCTGCCTTAATTTTCTGAATTCTGGTTTCTAATCCTAACACATCATCCTCAAGGTCGGCAACTTCCATTGGTAGTTCGCCTCTTACCTGACGGATTTTATCGATTTTTGTGTGGATATTTTGTAATTCGTATAAAGCTTTTAGCTTTTGTTCTACGGTTTGTTCCATTAAAACAAGTAATTTATGGGGTTTGTATTTTGCTCCGTTAAACGGATTGCAAAGTTAGTAA
>Ga0308164_10002650_pt1 | contig 17394 bp, 18 predicted proteins | sample PhyTR2_FD_201031 | JGI IMG/M metagenome (GOLD analysis project Ga0308164, IMG submission 201031) | Phyllosphere microbial communities from UC Gill Tract Community Farm, Albany, California, United States - DLSLT.R2 | ecosystem: Host-associated > Plants > Phyllosphere > Unclassified | place: USA... | reverse complement strand
ATTTGTTTATTGGTACCTTTAGGTCACTATGGCTCGTCAATCTGTTCCCGCTCCTGTTCCAGAACTTAACGCCGAGCAGCGCAAGTACCTGCTTGCTGCCTACCAGCTCGACCAGCAACTGGATGCGGACAATAAAAACAATTACCTCCAGGGTATTATCATTCCGGCTTCCGAATGGCGGGCCATGCCTTGCGGGCAGTGGAAGCACATCCCTGCAAAGCCGCTTACCCGACTGCGAGAGCTAATTGAGCAGCAGAGCGAGCGTAAGCTCGTAGACTCCCGCTCCAACAGTATCTGGAAGGCTTTGGTAGACCTAGGGCTGGTAAAGGTCGAAGACCGGGTAGTCATTTCAGGCCCTAACGGCTACACCTTGCCACATGTACTTATGACGGCGGCGGGCCGTAAGTTGGTGCGCCTACTTACCAACGAGCCTCGGCCCAAAGCTCTGCCTCGCAGGCATAAACCGCCACAACCCGAAGGCTTGCTACTCGAGCAGGAGTGGTCTGCATTAGCTAAGCTTTACGCAAAAGACTACGAGGGCTTGTGTGCTGATGGTGGGTCGTGCCTCAGCTTCGCCTTTCTAAACTATAGCACTATGTGGTCATTGCGCGAGCAGGGACTAGCCATTGGCTCGCCAGATGAGGAAATGCGTGCCGAGAAGTACACTATCACGGCGCACGGCCGGGAATTTTACTACCGGTACTATCACACGAATGAGTCAGTCTACCAGCGGGGACATGCCGTACCGCGCCCAGTGCTCACAGCCAAGCAACGGGCTTTTTGGCAGCGGCTACATGAATTAAATGATGAATTTGATAAGGCGCTTGTCCGCATGGCTGAGCGTCTGCCCCAAGTCGTGGAATGCGAAATACTCAGCTTAAGGATTGCTGAGTCAGTAAGCACACTCTATGTCGAGCCTCATTGGTACATTGCGCTGGCTGGTCAGGGTATCTCCCTAGCTAATACTATCAGCCTGTTGGATAGCCGTTTTAATACTGAAGCGGAAGCCATAGCTGCTGGCCAGCGTATGGTAGAAGGGTGGAAACAGCAATTAGATTGGCGGGAGTCTGTTCATGGATTACGTCCTGTATCTACGCGCTAGCACGCAACGTCAAGGCCAAAGCGGCCTCGGACTCGAAGGGCAACGTTTGATTGCTCACCGCTTCATCCAACCGGGCGACCGGATTCTTTCCGAGTACATCGAAGTGGAGAGTGGACGTAAGAATAATCGTCCCCAAATGGCTTTAGCTATCGCGCAGGCTCGACAACTGAATGCCATACTACTTGTGGCCGAGATGTCGCGATTAGCTCGAAGCGTTTACTTTACCTCTCGACTCATGGAGGAGCGAGTGCGCTTCAAAGCCTGTGACATTCCCCATGCCGATGAGTTTACTATCAACATTCTGGCAGCCGTGGCCCAGAAGGCCGCCAAGGATATTTCCGAAAGTACTAAGCGCGGCTTAGCAGCCAAAAAGGCGCGGGGCTTTAAACTGGGAAAGGCAGACAACTTCACGGCTGAGTCGCGGGCCAAAGGCCGAGCCGTAATAAGCCAAAATGCCCAAACGCACACCGCGAATAAACAGGCGGCACGGCTGGCCATCTTACTACGGCAGCAAGGCCTGACGCTCGCCGCCATTGCCCACGAGCTTAACACCAATGGGTACACTACTCGCTACGGCAAGCAATTCTTTACAACATCAGTAAGTCGACTGCTGGTGAGGTAAGTGAACAATTCGGTCATAACCGGCCTTGTTAAAAGGGTCAGTCCGAAAACCACAGTAAGCAGGGCACCTATGTTACGTTTAATTGACTAGCTCAAGCCCGACCAGCAGCTGACAGCGGCCTACCTGGGCTTTCCGAGGTGCTAGCAGCGCTCACCTAAGAGTCCCAAATCCAGAGTGCGTGCACCTAGACATTGCTCAGACAGCTGTGGAGTAGCTACGCGACCATACCGAGCAGCATAAACAGCAGGAAGCCGACGAAGAAGGCTAGGGTGAGCAGCGGGGTTTCGGTTTCCTCGTGGGCCTCGGTCAGCAACTCCTCGGTGACGAGGAAGAGCAGGGCAGCCAGGCCAAAGGAAAGCACGATTTCGAGCAGGTTGCCGCTAGCGCCGCGCAGCACGGTGTTGCCAATCCCAGCTCCGAGCAGCAGCATGAGGGACGTGCCAGCCACAATGACCACCGCCCGGCCTTTGCTGTGGCCGCCTTGGCGAAGCTCGACGGCGGTGGCCAGGCCCAGCGAGAGCAGCTCCAACGTCAGGGCGATAGCTAGCAGGGTGCCTTCCTTGGCCCCAGCGGCAAAGCCGATGCCGAGCAGCAGCCCGTCGATAAAAATGTCAATCCCGATGGCGACCAGCAGGCCCCAGGGCAGAGCTGCCACGCCGGAGGTAGTGGCGGGGGTGGCGGCTTCCTGCTTTTCCAGGCGCTGGGTGAAGGTGCGCAGTCCCAGCATGGCCGCTACCCCGAGGCTAAAGCCCAGTGCCACCTCGTAGGGGGCGTGGTGCTGCACGATGTCGGGCAGCAGCTCAACAGCCACCACCGAGAAGATGACGCCGGCCGCAAAATGCAGAATGGCGCTACGCAGCTTGGGGCCGGGGGCGCGCCACACGGCCAGGGCCGCGCCGGTTATCATCACCACGGCGGGCAGCAGCGAAAAGCCCAGTAGGGTCGTCCAGGGTGGGGTAGTGGCAGTGGGAATTATCAGTAGCATGGGCTAGTAGTTACCGTTGCGTAGGCTCAATGTGTACCAGCACATTATACACGGCCGGTTTGGCTTGCATGATAGTGGTCTTGACTGCGTGGGCAATGTCATGGCCCTCCCGGACGCTGATGCCGCCGTCGACGATGACGTGCAGGTCGGCGAAGAACTCGAAGCCCATCTTGCGCACGTAGCACTTCTCGGTAGCTACCACGCCGGGCACAGCTTCGGCCAGCGCCCGAATATCCTCGGCCCAGGTACCGGCGGGGGCCTCGTCCATGATTTCGCCGAAGGCGGGCCGGAAAATGTGGTAAGCATTGTAGACGATAAAACAGCAGGCCACCAGAGCAGCCCAGTCGTCAGCCGCTTCCCACCCTTTGCCGCCGATAAGAGCAATGCTGATGCCCACGAAGGCGGTGCAGGACGTAATTACGTCGGCCCGGTGGTGCCAGGCGTCGGCTTTCACGGCACTGCTGTCTACTTCTTCCCCTACTTTATTCACCCGGCGGTAGAGTGATTCCTTAATGGCAATGACCACCGCAAGCACGGCCAGGGTGAAGGGCGCAGGCAGCTGGTGCGGGGTAATGATGTGCAGGACGCCTTCGGTGGCGATGTAGGCAGCCGCACACACCAGGGCAAAGGCCACGGCTAGGGCGGCCAGCGGCTCGGCTTTGCCGTGGCCGTAGGGATGGTTGGCGTCGGGCTCGCGGGCGGCGGTGCGCAGGCCGAGCCACACGATAAGCGAGCTGAAAATATCGGTGCCCGACTCAATGGCCTCGGCGATGAGGGCGTAGGAATGGCCCACTATGCCGGCCGTGCCCTTGCCCAGCACCAGGGCCACGTTGGCCCCGATGCCGAGCAGGGTCGATGTCTGCCCACGCTCGGCCCGCTCGCGGTTGGTGGGGGCAGCTGCTGATTGCGTCATACGATGCTAAGGTTTGCTGGTGAAGTTCATGCGCTGGATGCGCACGGCGTTGAGGATGGCGAGTAGGGCTACCCCCACGTCGGCAAAGACGGCTTCCCACATAGTAGCCAAGCCGCCGGCGCCCAGGGTTAGCACCACGGCTTTCACGGCGAAGGCCAGCCAGATGTTTTGCCAGACGACAGAGTGAGTAGCTACAGCGATGCGGCGGGCGGTGGCAATCTTACTGGGGTGGTCGGTCTGTATCACCACATCGGCCGTTTCGATGGTGGCGTCGGAGCCGAGGCCGCCCATTGCAATGCCCACGTCCGCCAGGGCCACGACGGGGGCGTCGTTTACGCCGTCGCCTACGAAGGCCAGGCGGTGGCCGGCGGCTTTTAGGCGCTCGACATGGGCAGCTTTGTCTTCGGGTAGCAGCCCGCCGTGGGCCTCGGTAATGCCGAGTTCCTTGGCTACGCGCTGCACGATGGCGTCTTTATCGCCGGAGAGCATCACGATGGTGGTGACGCCCTGGGCCTTCAGTTCCCGCACAGCCTGGGCAGCGTCTTCCTTGATTTCGTCGGCCACGGTGAGGTAGCCGGCGTACTGGCCGCCCACAGCTACGACCACGATGCTATCGACCAGCTGGTCGATTTCGGGGGGGTAGGCGACGTTATACTTCTTCAGCAGCTTGGTGTTGCCGGCCAGCACATCCTGGCCATCGACCCGGCCGCGCAAGCCGTGGCCGGCAATCTCTTCCACGTTTTCCACGGTTAGCGGTGTACCGGTGGGCTTCACGTATTGTACTAATGCCTGGGCAATGGGGTGGGTAGACTTGGCTTCGAGCGCGGCGGCTAGGGCCATGAATCGAGCTGGGGTCTGACCGGAAGCAGCTACCACTTGTTGCACGGCGAACACCCCCTTGGTGAGGGTGCCGGTTTTGTCCATTACTACCGTATCAATCTCGCGCATGACATCGAGAAAGTTGGAGCCCTTGAAGAGCACACCCACCTTGGAGGCCGCGCCGATGCCGCCGAAGTAACCAAGCGGAATGCTGATAACCAAGGCGCAGGGGCAGGAAATGACTAGGAATACCAGCGCCCGGTACAGCCAGTCGCGGAATACGTAGTCATGCACGATAAAGTAGGGTAGCAGCGTGAGCAGCAGGGCTAGCCCCACCACGATGGGCGTGTAGATGCGGGCAAACTTGGTGATGAACTGCTGAGCCTTGGCCTTGCGGCCCACGGCATCCTGCACTAGCGCCAGAATCTTGCTCAGCTTGGTATCCTTAAACGCGGCCGTGACGGTGATTTGACTCAGCGTGTTCTGGTTTATCATGCCTGCCAGCACGGTTTCGCCCTGATGCATGGTCTGGGGCACCGACTCGCCGGTGAGAGCGGCAGTGTTGAAGGTGCCGCGTGCTGATTGCAGGGCGCCGTCGAGGGCCACTTTCTCGCCGGGCTTCACCTCGATAACATCGCCTACAGCCACTTCCTTGGGGTCGAGCACTAGACGCTGGCCGCCACGCAGCACGCCCACTTCGGTGGCCTGAATTTCGAGCAGCGCCTTGATGCTGCGCTTGGCTCGGTTCACGGCCGCATCTTGGAACAGCTCGCCCACGGTGTAGAACAGCATGACGGCCACGCCTTCGGCATACTCGCCCAGGGCAAACGCCCCAATGGTGGCGATACCCATGAGCAGAAACTCGTTGAAGATGTTGCCGCTGGGGATGCTTTGGATGGCCGAGCGAATAACTTTCCAGCCCACCAGCAGGTAGGCCACGCCGTACCAGAGGGGCCGCACATAGCCGGTGAAAAAGCCGGCTTTGTAGTAATCGAGCGCGATGCCGGCCAGCATGAGCACCAGGCTGATGCCAGGAGCTAGGTAAGGATTATCGCCGGCCGGGCCGTGGTCGTGGTCATGGTCACCGTGGTCGTGGCCGTGCTCGTCTGACTCGTCGCCGTGGTCATGGCTGGCGTGGTCGTGGCCGGGCACATCGTGGCCCTGGGGCTCGGCGGCGGCTTGGGGCGTGAGCTGGGCGCGGGTAAGGGCGCCCACGTTCTCAGGCTGCACCTGCTTGGCAGTGTTCAGCTCCTCGTTCAGGTTGTCGGATGAAGGGTCAGGCATAAGAAACAGGAAACGAAGTCAGGAATAGAAAAAGCGGCGGGCGCGTCAGCTACCAGTCCACGAAAAAGCCGGCGATGCCTACCAGTACTAATAGCGCGCCCGTGAGGCGGCGTTCGTGGTGAGCCAGCCGGTCAAGATTAAAGTAGCGCAGCCCCCGACTGGCCAGCGCTACCAAGGCACACATGGCTGACACGGAGACCAGCAGGTACACGCCCATGAGTAGGGCCAGCGCGGCAGGGCCGTGCGTGCCGGCGGTCAGAAAGAAGGTTTGAATTTCGAGACAGGGGGCCAGAAACATGGTAGCGGCCAGCCCGAATACCACCCGTCGCCGGGCACGGTGGGGCGGCAAGGGCGACGGGTCGGGGTGCGTGTGACCCGCGCCGGAGAAGGCATAGAGCAGCCCGATGCCGATAAGCAGCAGCGGGGCAATCCAGCCGGCCGCCTGCGCGAAGCGGTCGGACAAGCGCCATCCCAGCAGACCCAGTACCACGCCAATGAGGACGGTGCTCAGCCCATGTGCCAGCCCCGCTACAGCCGTGACGCCCACGGCCCGCCTAATCGGCCAGGCTTCGGCCCGCGCCACGGCCAGCACCGGAGCCCAGTGGTTAGGAATAGTGGCGTGGAGCAGGCTGAGCAGCAGGGTGCCGGTGAACAGTTCGAGCATGAAGGGTGGGTTAGGAACGGGGCCAGAACAGTATGATGCCGATGCCCACAAAGCAGATAATTCCGCCGATGACGTCAAAGCGGTCGGGCCGGAAGCCGTCGAAGTACCAAGCCCACACAATGGACATGACGATGAAAATGCCCCCGTATACGGCGTAAGTTTTACCAAAAGAGGTGGGCTGCCAGGTGGCTACCCAGCCGTAGAGCATCAGCAGGACAGCCCCAGCCGCTCCTATCCAACCGGGCCGGTCGGACTTGAGCCACTGCCACATGAGGTAGCCGCCCCCGATTTCACAGAGGCCAGCCAGAAAAAATACTAGCAGAGGTTTTAGGATGGAGAGCATCAGCAAAGGGGTTTATTCTTCCTCCTCGGCGTTTTTGAGCTTGCCGAGCAGGGCATACGCGCCTTCGGTGACGAATCGCAGGGGCTTACCCTGTTCGGCGGCAGGCAGGTGCACCTCCGTGTAGCCGTCCTCGCTGACGCCTCGCGTGACGGGCACCATTCGATACATAGCGGTGCCAGCTTTAACGGTCGAATCAGCGGCTACGAAAACGTAGGCTTGGGCGCCGTACTGCACCACAGCTTTTTCGGGCAGGGTGGGCACAGTGACGCGGTTGGTTTCGATGACGGCCCGCACGAACGTGCCGGGCAGCAGTTGCTCATCCTCACGGTCGAGGTGGGCGTGTACGCGCACGGTGCGCTCGTTGCTGATGGTCTTGCTGATGAGGTAGACATGGGCCGTACGCTCGCGGCTCACCGAGTCGTTGCCGAGCGAGAAGCGCACCAGCTGCTGCTCTTTTACCTGAGGAATGTCTTTTTCAAACACGGTCAGCTCGACGTGCAGGTGCTCGGGGTTCACGATTTCGAACAGCACGTCGGTCGGCGTCACGCTCTGGCCGATGCTCACGTTTACCGCTTTCACGAAGCCACCTTTAGGGGCGCGTAGCGTGGCCGTGCTCACGATGGCCCCGCCAAGGGGCAAGCCCGCCAGGCGAAGCCGGGCGGCCTGGGCGTTGGTTTTTACTTGCAGGGCCTCGTACTCGGCCTGGGCGCGCTGGTAATTTTTCTGGGGGGCTACCTCCTGCCGGTACAGCTCGCCCTGCCGCTCGTACTCGGCGCGGGCATACTTGAGCTGGCTGCGGGCCTCTTGGTAGTCCTGCTGGAGCTGCACAAAGTCGGGGTTGCGGATGACGGCCAGCACCTGACCGGAGCGCACCCGCGAGCCTTGCAGCAGGTCGGTGCGGTCGATGAACCCGCCGAGGGGAGCACTGACCGATACGAGGTTTTCGGGGGGCACATCGAGTACGCCGTTGACTTTAAGGCCGCCGCTCATAGGGCGCTGCGTAAGGGAGCCGAGGCGCACGCCGCCTACTTGCTGCTCAGCCGCTGTGAGAGTGATTCGGTCGGAGGCGGCGTTCTGTTTGGGTGAGGCGGTGTTGCTTTCAGTGGTCGGGGCTTCGCTCGTTTCTTCGGCTTGTTTCTTTCCGCAGCCGACCAGCAGGGCTAGCAGCAGGAAATACATAGTCAGGTAGCGCATGGTTGAGATGAAGAGGTGGAGGCGGCCTTACTGACTGCCTAAGAGGTATTCCAGCTCGATAACGGTCTGGTTGTGTTGCAGCAGCGCGTCGAGGTAGTCGAGGCGCAGGCGGCGAGCGCGCTCCAGGTTGAGCAGGTATTCGGAGTACCCGGTTTCACCCGCCTTGTAGCCCAGGGTAGAGAGGCGAGTAATAACGGCGGCCTGGGGCAGAGCTGTAGTCTCGAAGTAGGCGAGGCGCTGCTGCTGCTCGCGGCGGCGGGCTAGCAGCTCATCGACCTGGCCGGCCAACTCGGCCCGGTAACGGTCGTAGCCGGCCTGGGCCACCTGTTCTTGCAGGCGAGCGGCCTGTACTCGCGCTTTTTGGGGCCGCCGCCACAGCGGCACGGCTACGCCAGCCTGCACGCCCTGAAAGCGAGCGCCGGGGCCGAAATAGCTTTCCGTACCGGCCGCGTCGAGGCGTTGGTAGCCAATGATGGTTTGATTGAAGTAGCCCACCGTGAACTCCGGCAGGCCAGCAGCCTGGGCCACGCGGGTTTCGGCTTGGCGCTCGGCCACTTGCTGGGCCAGCACCCGGGCCTGGGGGTTGGTGCGCGTCAGCAGCGTATCGGCTAGGGCGAGAGCGGTAGTATCAGCTAGCGGGGCGGCACCCAGCAGGGCTAGCGGATGCAGCAGGCTATCGGCCACGACCACGGCCGTGGGCACTTGCAGCAGGGCTTGTAACTGGCGCTGCGCCACCCGGAAGTCGGTGCGGGCGGCTAGCAACTGGGTACGGATTTCGCCCTGCTGCACCAGGGCCGTGGCGGGTTCGAGGCGGGCGGCCTCGCCAGTTTTGAAGCGTAGGGTGGCCGAGCGCAGAAACTCGGTATACACGCTGTCCTGACCGCGCAGTACCCGCAGACGGTGGCGGGCGTGCACGGCCTGCTCGTAGCTCAGGCGCACCTGGCGCCGTAGCTCGGCTTGCACTTGAGACAGCTGCGCCTGCTGGCCGGCAATGCGGGTATCGGCCAGGTGGGCCGCGCTGCGGTACACGCTGGGCAGGGCTAGCGACTGCGTGATGGTAAACTGGTTATCGCGGTTTTGGGAGTTGTATTGGCCGTAGCTGCCCGTGAGCGTCGTGCGGCCGTAGTCGTAGGCCGTGCGGCGGATGGCCTGCTGGGCTTCGAGGGCGCGCTGACCGGCCAGCACCGTGCCGTTGGTTTGCAGCGCCTGCGTCACGGCCTGGGGCGCGGTGAGGGGAGCCTGTGCGTGGCTCAATAGCGGGAGCAGCACCAGAAGTAGCGTCGCCACGGGCAGGCTTGTGGCTGGGGTCGGGCGGGGTTCGTTGGTAGGGTCTACGACCTTTTTCCGCTCCGAGAGGGCGTACAGCACGGGTAGCACCAACAGGGTAAGCAGCGTGGCCGACACCAGCCCGCCGATAACGACGGTGGCTAGCGGGCGCTGCACTTCGGCCCCGGCCGAGGTAGCGAGCGCCATCGGCAGGAAGCCCAGGGAGGCCACGGTGGCGGTCATCAGCACGGGCCGCAGGCGTACTTCAGTGCCCCGCAGGATGCGCTCGCTCAGGTCGGTAATGCCGTCGGCTTTGAGCTGGTTGAAGTAGCCAATCAGCACGATGCCGTTGAGCACGGCCACCCCAAACAGGGCGATGAAGCCTACCCCGGCCGAGATGCTGAATGGCATCCCCCGCAGCCACAACGCAGCGATGCCGCCGATAGCGGAGAGCGGAATGGCCGTGAAAATCATCACCGACTGCTTGAGCGAGCCGAACGTGAAGAACAGCAGCACGAAAATGAGCACCAGCGCCACCGGCACGGCGATGCTGAGGCGGTCGGTGGCCTGGCGCAGGTTCTCGAACTGGCCACCGTAGGTAGTGTAGTAGCCGGGGGCAAACTTCACCTGCCGTTCTATCTTGCCTTGCAGCTCCTTAACGACAGTTTCCACGTCGCGGCCCCGCACGTTGAAGGCTACCGTGATGCGCCGCTTGGCGTCGTCGCGCTGAATCTGGTTCGGACCCTCGCGCAGCTCGACACTGGCCACCTGCTCCAGGGGCACCTGGCGGCCGTTGGGCGCGGCAATGAAGAGCCGGCGCACGCTGTTGATGTCCTTGCGCAGGTCCTGGCGCAGGCGTAGCACGAGGTCGAAGCGGCGTTCCTGCTCGAAGACCTGGCCGGCGGTCTCGCCAGCAAAGGCCGTTTGCACGGTACGGTTGACGTCCGAGACGTTCAGGCCGAACTGGGCTAGGCGGTTGCGGTCGAGCTGGACCACGATTTGGGGCAGGCCGGTCACCTGCTCGATGTACACGTCTTCGGCCCCCGGCACCTGGCGCACCAGGCGGCCGGCCTGCTGGGCGTAGTCGGCTAGCTGCTGCAAGTCTTCTCCGTAAATTTTGAGCACCACGTCCTGCTTGGCCCCGGAAATCAGCTCGTTAAAGCGCATCTGGATGGGTTGCTGGAAGCCGAAAGTGACGCCGGGCATGACGTTCAGGGCCTTGGCCATCTTATCGGCTAGGTCCTCGCGATTATCAGCCGAAGTCCATTCCTTCTGGTCTTTGAGAATCACCATCACGTCGGCAGCCTCCACCGGCATGGGGTCGGTAGGAATCTCACCTGCTCCGATTTTGGCCACGACTTCCTTGACTTCGGGGAACTGCTTTTTGAGGATGCCCCCGGCCAGCTGGGCTTGTTCGATGGTGTAGCTCAGTGAGGAGCCAGTGAGGGTGCGCATCTCCACAGCAAAGTCGCCCTCGCTCAGCGTCGGTATGAACTCGCCACCCAGAGTGCGGAACAGGGAAAATCCGCCCACTAGCAAGCCGCTGGCCGTGAACAGCACCACAGCCTGGTGGCGCAGGGCGCCCTTGAGCAGCGGGTGATAAAGCCGGGTGAAGATGGCCATCATCCGGTCTGAGAGCGTCTTGTTATTCTCCGTGGACCGGCTCAGAGCCAGCGCCGACATCATAGGCACGTAAGTAAGACTCAAGATGAAGGCCCCGAGAATGGCAAAGGCCACGGTCTCGGCCATCGGTCGAAACATCTTGCCCTCGATGCCGGCCAGGGCCAGCAGGGGCAGATACACGATGAGAATGATGATTTCGCCAAAGGCTGCCGAAGAGCGAATTTTGCTGGCCGCGTGGTAGGTTTCGTCGTCCATCTGCTCGTTGCTGAGGCGATTGCCGGGCACTTGCAGGTGCCCGCCGTGCAGGCGGTGGCTGATGGCCTCGACGATGATGACGGCTCCGTCCACTATCAGCCCGAAGTCGATAGCTCCGAGGCTCATAAGGTTGCCCGACACACCGAACAAGCGCATTAAGCTCACGGCAAACAGCATGGCCAGTGGAATGACGGAGGCCACTACCAAGCCTGCGCGCCAGTTGCCCAAGAAGAGCACCAGTACGAACACCACGATGAGTGCGCCTTCCAGCAGGTTCTTGGTGACGGTGTGAATGGCGCGGCCCACCAGGTGGGAACGGTCCAGAAAGGGCTCCACGGTGACGCCCTCGGGCAGGGTTTTGGTGATGGTGGCCATGCGCGTCTGCACGTCTTTAATCACCTCAGCAGCGTTGGCGCCCTTGAGCATGAGCACCAGTCCGCCGGTGACTTCGCCTTGGTTGTTGAGGGTCATAGCCCCGTAGCGCACGGCCGCACCGTAGCGCACCTCGGCCACGTCGCGCACGAGCACCGGCAGGCCGGCGCTAGTGCTGCGGATGACGATGTTGCCGATGTCGGCCGGCGAGGTAGCTAGCCCCTCGGTGCGGATAAAGGCGGCCGTAGGATTCTGGTCGAGGTAGGCCCCGCCAGCGTTCTGGTTATTGCTGGCTACGGCCTGGTATACCTCGCCCACGGTAACGCCCAGCGAGCGCAGGCGTTCGGGGTCGAGGGCCACCTCGTACTGCTTGAGCAGGCCACCGAAGCTGCTTACATCGGCCACGCCGGGCGTGCCCAGCAGTTGGCGACGCACAATCCAGTCCTGAATGGTGCGCAGGTCGGTGGCGTTGTATTTCTTTTCGTAGCCGGGCTTGGTGCGTACCAGGTACTGATAGACCTCGCCCAGACCGGTACTGAGCGGAGCCAGTTCGGGGCGGCCGGTGCCGGCCGGTATCTGACTTTCGGCTTCTTTGAGCCGTTCCGAGACCTGGGTGCGGGCCCAGTAGATGTCAGTCTTATCCTCAAAAACGACGGTCACTACCGAGAGGCCGAAGCGCGAGAAGGAACGCACTTCGACCCGGCCGGGGATGGTGGCCATGGCCTGCTCGACGGGAAAGGACACCAGGCGCTCAATCTCCTGAGCGGCCAGCGAAGGGGCTACCGTGTAGACTACCACCTGGTTGCTGGTGATGTCGGGCAGCGCGTCAATCGGGAGCCGGCTAAGGGAGTACCCGCCCCAGGCCACCAGGGCCATGGTGAGCAGCCCGATAATCAGCTTATTGTGAATAGAAAAATGAATCAGCCGGTCGAACATCCGTTGCTGGGGTTAGGTCTAACGCTTCCGTGAAACCCTGTGGCCGGGCATCTCCGGCTATTCTAGCGGGAGCGGCGGGCCAGGACCAATGCCGCGCAGAGCGACGGATAGCACGGCGCGCACGGCGACGAGCCACCAAAAGAGGTGGTCAGCAGGGAGAAAAAGGGAAGTTTAGGCCTGGGGCGGCTGCCACACAGCTCCGAGGGCCCGCGTCGGGGCTGCTACCACCAGACGGCCATCCCTGGGGCTAGTGGTCCATTCGACCGGTTGGGGGTACTTAGTGGCTGCCAGCGTAGTAGATGGGACAACCGCCCCCCCGCAGCAGTGGCACTGGCAGAGCGGCGAGCACCAGTCGCCCACCGCATCAGCCCCACAATCGGAATGCGCCGTGGCTATCGTCGTTTGCCGCTGGTCTTTGCACACGGGGGCCTCATCGGTGCAGGTAAGGCACGAGAGGAACGCGAGATAGAAGGCAAAAAACAGGGCTAGCAAACGCATCGAAGCGCAAAGGTAGACACTCCCGACAGGACATTGAACGGGTGGCCCCCTAGGTCTATGTCCTGCACTACCAGTGGGAGCTAGCCCTTAGGCAGGTTGGAACTGCGTTTGTACAAAGTCATTAGCATACGTTTTTACTTGGTCGCGCACGCTGCGAAACTGCTGCATAACCTCCTCTGTACTGCCCGTCGCCTTGGCCGGGTCGGGGAAGTTGTGGTGTAGCTTTTTAGCTGTAGAGGGAAATACCGGGCACACTTCGTTGGCGTGGTCGCACACCGTAAGCACGTAGTCGAAGGGAACGGCGGCGTACTCATCCACGTGGTTGCTGGTGTGGTGTGAAATGTCTACCCCATCTTCAGCCATGACCTGAACGGCTTTGGGGTTGACGCCATGCACCTCCACCCCGGCGCTATACACCGTAGCTTGCTCGCCGAGCAGCTGTTCGAGGTAGCCGTGCAGCAATTGGCTGCGGCAGGAATTACCGGTGCAGAGCACCAGCACGTTTTTCTTGGTTGACATGAGAAAGAGGAAATACGATAAAATCGTTACGCGGCCGGGGCCCCAGTTTTGCCGCCGTACCAGCAGCGGCGGAACCAGAAGGCTAGGTTGACCAAGGCAATGAGCGCCGGCACCTCAATGAGCGGCCCGATGACGCCGGCAAATGCCTGACCCGAGTTGAGGCCGAACACGCCGATGGCCACAGCAATAGCCAGCTCGAAGTTGTTGCCGGTGGCCGTGAAGGCGATGCTGGCGTTTTCGGCGTAGTCGGCCCCCAGGTACTTGCCCGCCGCGAAGCTGAGCACGAACATGATGCCGAAGTACAGAGCCAGCGGCAGGGCAATGCGCAGCACGTCGAGCGGCACCTGCACGATGGTTTCGCCCTTGAGGCTGAACATGACCACGATGGTGAGCAGCAGGGCCACCAGCGTAATGGGGCTGATGGCTGGAATAAACACGTTGTTGTACCACGCATCGCCTTTGACGCGCCGCAGGACGGTGCGCGACAGAAAACCGGCCGCGAAGGGAATGCCCAGGTAAATGAGCACGCTCTGCGCAATGTCCCCGATGCCGATGTTCACCGCGTAGCCTTTTAGGCCGAAGTAGGGCGGCAGCACGGTGATAAACAGCCAGGCCAGCACCGAGTAAAAGAGCACCTGAAAGATGGAGTTGAGCGCGACCAGCCCGGCGGCGTATTCGCGGCTGCCGTCGGCCAGGTCGTTCCACACCAGCACCATGGCAATGCAGCGGGCAATGCCGATGAGAATCAGGCCCATCATGTACTCGGGCTTGTCAGGCAGCAGCCAGATAGCCAGGAAGAACATGAGCAGCGGCCCCAGTATCCAGTTTAGGAAGAGAGAGAGGCCGATGATGCGCGTATTTTTGAAGACCCTCGGCAGCTCCTCGTACTTCACCTTGGCTAGGGGCGGGTACATCATCAGAATCAGGCCGATGGCCAGCGGCACGTTCACCGTGCCCACCGAGAAGTAATTGATGGCGCCGTTGATGCCGGGCACGGTGTAGCCCAGGCCCACGCCCAGCACCATGGCTAGGAATATCCAGAGCGTGAGGCCCCGGTCGAGGCCCGAGAGTTTCTTTTCTGCCAGCACGGTGGGGGCCGGAGGGATGGTTTGGTTGAGGATAGTCATGTGGCGAGTAGATTAGGATGAGGCGACCCCGACGGTAGCGCTGCGGCGTTCCAATTGCACCGTGTTGCGCCACACACCATGGTGCTGGCCGATGCGCTCGCGGTAGCCTATGAGGCGGAAGCCAGCCTGAGTGTGCAGGCCGATGCTGGCCGCGTTTTCAGCGAAGGTTCCGGCTTGCAGCGTCCAGATGCCGTGGGATTCCGAGTCGGCAATCAGCGCGGCTAGCAACTGCCGGCCCACGCCCTGCCCCCGGGCTGCTGCTGCGATGTAGATGCTGAGTTCGGCCACGCCGCCGTACACGCAGCGGCTCGACACCGGCGAGAGAGCAGCCCAGCCCAGCACCGTACCGGCGTCATCAACTGCCACTAGGCGACTGTGGGTCAGGTGGGTCCGGTCCCAGGCTTCCCACGCGGGGGCTTGCGTTTCAAATGTGGCGTGGCCCGTGGCGATGCCTTGCTCGTAGATGGCCCGCACCTCGGGCCAGTGCGTGGCGGTTAGGTGTTGCAGCTTCATCAGGAAATGCGGAAAGTTGAAAAGTGGCGGGCTCACTTGCGGTTGAGCAGGTAGGCCCCGACAATGAGCAGCAGCGCTCCAGTTAGCCGGCTCCAGGACAAAGGGGTGCGGGTGAGCCCCAGCAAGCCCAGCTGGTCAAAGAGCAGAGCAGTAAGTAGCTGGCCAGTCACGACCAAAGCGAAGAGCGGAGCCGCTCCAACCCGGGGCAGGGAAAGGACGATGGCCGCGATGTAGACCATACCCAGGGCCCCGCCCGTCCACTGGTACCACCGGAGTTCCCCCAAGGCGGCCAGGCTGGGCAGCGGCTCGCGGGTGGCCACCAGTACTGCCCCGGCGGCTAGGCTACCGACGAGGTAGGACCCAAGCACGGCCCACATCACGCTGTGCAGGCCGCCTCGCAGCTGGCTGTTGACGGCTGACTGCGTGGTCAGGGCGACCCCGGCTAACACCAGCACGAAAAGGGGGAGGTATTTCATAGCAGCAACCAGCTGAATCCGCAATCAACAGCCTTTAATAAGCTTTGCGCAACATGTCGGCGTACTCGTTAGGTAGCGGGGAGGCTTCTACCGCTTGGGCGGCTTTCTCCACGTCGTATGCTACCCGTATCAACTCCGAGTGCACGCTGGCGGGGTCCGTCAGCGTTGTATTTTCGTCCAGGTGCAGCAGCTCGTAGGCCGCCCGGGGGTCGCCATCTTTAGGCTTGCCCACCGAGCCGATATTCAGGGCGTGGCGGTAGCGGGTTTCGCCCTCGTGCTTGTAGGCGAAGGTGCGGTGGTAGGGCTTGTGGGTGTGGCCAAAAAGCAGAATATCCGCCTGGGCTTCTTCCAGCACCCGCAGAAAACTCTTCTCGGGCCGGTCCTCGAACAGGTACTCGTTGATTTTTCGCGGTGAGCCGTGCACCATCAGCAAACTCAGCGTACAGGGCTCCTCCTGGAAGTCCAGCCGCATGTGCTTGGGCAGGTAGCGCAGGTAGCGCCGCTCATCGGGCCCCACCACATGGTTGGTATATGCGATGCTTTGGGCGCCTAGCCCCTTCTCGGTGTCGGTTTTGTAGGCGCAGCCGCAGTTCTCGCTGGCTAAGCCAATGCCCTGGTCGTAATTGCCGGCCAGCGTGGGGATGCCTTGGCGTCGCACCTCGTTCACGACTTCGTTGGGCCAGGGCGCGAGCCTACCAGGTCGCCCAGGCAGAAGACCATGTCGGGCCGCCGCTGGTCGATGTCGGCCAGCACAGCTTCCAGGGCCGGCAGGTTGCCGTGCACGTCGGAGAAGAAAGCAATAGTCATGAGAGCTGTTGAGAAGAGGGCACTAGGCAACTACCCGATACTGCCTAGTAGGATGCGTTGTGCGACCGTTTTAGCAGCACCCGCCGCCGGGCGTGCAGCAGGACACCGTTTGCAGCTGAGGCAGGGCAAACTGACTGTCGGGAATGCCGCAGGCATCTTGGGCCAGACAGGCCGTCTGCTTGGGCGTCAGCACGAAGTCAGTACCGTCGAAGGTCAGGCCGAACTTGCAGATGGTAGCCTGCTGGTATTCTACTTCGATGTCGAGGTCCTCACTGCCCAGAATCTTCTCCGATAGGTTCAGGATGTGCAGGAATTTCTGGGGAGCCAAGCGGTGGTCGTAGTCACCGGCTTCCCAGAGTTGGAAGTTGGCCACGGTTTCGCGGCGTTCCACGCCGCCGCAGTCGATGAAGTGCTTGCTTACCAGCCCTACTTCCGTCACGTGGAAGTGAGCCGGCAGGTAAGTGCCGTCGGGCAGGCGAAAGTTGATGGCGGCCAGAGTGGGCAGCGCCTGTTTCATTTCAGCGATTTTCATGGCAATAAGTAAGGGAAAAGGGATTAGGAATACTTAGCAGGCGCAGGCATCGTCCGGCCCACAAGCCGCCCCGCCAAGGGTCGCCTCAATGAAAAAGGCCGTGAACTGCTGCTGCACCTGGAGTAGCAGTTCGGTGTTGAGGCAGTAGCAGACCGTGAGGCCTTCCACTTCTCCGCGTATCAAATCAAGGGCCTTGAGTTCCTGCAAATGCTGCGAAACGGTAGTGCGCGACAAAGGCAACTCGGCGGCGATGTCGCCTGAGATGCAGGTCTTCTTACTAGCCAGAAATTGGATGATGGCCACGCGAGCTGGGTGGGCTAGAGCCTTGGCCACGCGGGAGAGCTGTTGCTGCTCAGCGGTAAAGGCGGCGGTTTTAGCGTAGGTCATGAAGAGGTAGGGATAAGCCCGTTCTGGTCAAGTAGGTGAGGTGGCCGTTGCAGCCAGTAGTTGGGCGAGCAGCGTCTCAGCTCGCTGGTAGGCCCGCTGTTCAGCTGCTTCTAACCGCTCTTCGCTACCCCCGCCGGGGGGGCCATTGTAACCCCCT
>Ga0308164_10002647_pt1 | contig 17401 bp, 19 predicted proteins | sample PhyTR2_FD_201031 | JGI IMG/M metagenome (GOLD analysis project Ga0308164, IMG submission 201031) | Phyllosphere microbial communities from UC Gill Tract Community Farm, Albany, California, United States - DLSLT.R2 | ecosystem: Host-associated > Plants > Phyllosphere > Unclassified | place: USA... | reverse complement strand
TCAAGGCGATGGCGTTCCGCGCCGCCGAGACGCCGCTCGGCCAGGCGCTGCTCGGCGCGGCCCCGCACCGCAAGCTCTGGCTCGCCGGTCGCGCCAAGATCGACGACTGGGCATCGCGCCCCGCAGCGGAATTGCACGTCGAAGATGCCGCCTGGGCCGATTGAAGGGTTGACGGGCCAGCCACTTGGCCTTAGGCGCCTCCAACCACGCAGGCCCCTTCGTCTAGCGGTTAGGACGCGGCCCTTTCACGGCTGAAGCACGGGTTCGATTCCCGTAGGGGTCACCACCATTGAAAACGTTAGTTTTTTTTGGTGGTGGTATCGGGGTTTGCCCCCGCAGCGATATGCATTTTGCCCCTGCCTACGACCAAGCTTGCTTCGGGTCCCGATGGCAGCGATGATCGCCGACTATGCGTTGGATCAAACGAACCGTACTCGCAGCGAACATAATCATGTTCGGGCTGTTCTTGCTTCTTCTTGATGTTCAGGGGGCGGCGCTAATCAAACCAGGCGCATGGGAATACAAAGATCTCATTGCGATCATGCTTTCCGTCGTGTCGCTGATCGTCACGTTTATCGGTTTCATCGTTGCTGTCGCAGCGATTTGGGGATTCCAAACGCTTCGCGGAATGGCAGAAAAGTTGGCGGTAGAAACCTCTCAAACTGGAAGTGATACCTATCTTAATTCTGACGCGTTCGGCCAGCGTATCGATGCCGCTTTGACCGTCGCGATGGAAGCGCGGGCGCGTGATGCCGTCCAAGATGCTCTTGGAGAATCGATTTTGACCGCTGACGCCGCGCCCGAACATCAAGGACAAGATGAACAATGGCACGATTGAGCATTTCCCACCTTCCGTCCTACGCCGCGGAAGCGATCACTCGAAACCAAGAAAGCGCGCCCGTTAAAGTCGGAGCGATCGCAGCCGACCTAGGCGTAAAGGTCGTAATTAGCGACCTTCCATTGGCTGTGTCAGGCATGCTTGTTCTTGATAAGGAAGACAAGAAAACGTGGACGATACGGGTCAATCGCCACGAACATCGCAACCGCCAGCGATTTACTATCGCCCACGAGATAGCTCATTTCGTCCTGCATCGCGACGTGATTGGAAACGAGCTGGTAGACGACACCTTTTACCGTAGTGGGCTATCTGAAAAGCGCGAGTTTGAGGCGAACGCGTTGGCCGCAGAGATTCTGATGCCTTGGCCTTTAATTAGCCAGTTGATGAGCAGTGGTGAAAGGCAAGTTGAAAAGCTTGCGGAATCATTGCAGGTCTCTCCTGCGGCCATGAATATACGGCTTGGAGTCTTAACCTAAGCTCGGGGCGCCGGGAGATAGATCGCTTGCCGACGCCACAGTATTACCCAAATTTGACCATTCGCATGAGTGAATGCGAAGCGCTGCTGCGGCTAGCTGAACCGGTCAAAAATGCGTTATTTCCGATCGTTAGGATGCAGGCGTGGCCACATCCTAAGAAGGGCGAAGGCGGTCCCATTGTTCGCTCGGCAGATCACATAGAGGAGGCCTTCGGGGATCGGGCACTCGGCATGGATTTGGCTAGTCCGTTTTTTAACGAGCAGAAGCTTTATAAGACACAAGCGCGTAAAGAATGGGCAGCCCTTGGCTTCGCGGAAATGCAGGCTCTGCATAATCCTATGGATGGCTTCGACGCCTGGTGCCGCTTCATCGAGGAAGATCCGCGACGCATCCCCGTTATCCAATGGTCAAGCGACGCTGATGCGGTGCGGCTTCAGGTCGAGCGCCTAGCGAAACTGGATCGCGGGATCATACTAAGGTTCCGTCGTACCCGCGGTTGGAATCTATCCGAGGCGGCCGCGCTTACTGCTATCCCACTGGGCAAAACGCCGATTCTGATGGTCTATGACTATGAGCAGATCAAAGCGAGCGATGATCTGACGGCTATCGGCATCCCTGCTCAGGGCGCGATCCTATCGGCAAATAGCATTGTCATCGGCGGTCTACGTGACCACGTTTTTGTAGCGTCGAGTTGGCCTGCGGAATTCAAGTCGAGCGGTGAGGAGTACGCTCGCCTTTTTATCAAGGAACGACAGCTCTTCGACCTGCTTCGATCGAGTCCGCCGCTTGTACAGGCCGGTATCAAGCTCGCCTATGGCGATCACGCGGCTGTATACGTTTCTGAGCGGGATCAGGCTTTTAAAGGCGTACCCCGAGTAGATTATCCTTCACCTGGAGACTGGATCTACCACCGCCGTAGAGAGGGATTCCAGAAGGCAGCTGAGATGGTGAGAGCCGATCCGAAGTGGGATGACACGAATAATTGCTGGGGTGCCCATCGCATTCGTGAGGCTGCGTCGGGCCAAATGGAAGGCCTGGGAGCGCCAGGACGCTGGACGACAATTCGCGTTCATTTGCATATGCATGTTCAGGCTCAATCGGCGGGCGCTCCCCTAACGACCGACGAGCCTTGGTCGGACTAGCTCAAGAGCAGTCGACGGACGTCATCTGGAACCGGACTGAAGCTTCTCCCTACCTGCCGATACATATGCACATCCGCGCAGCCCGAACTGACGACGGGCGGTTGCTCGTCCAATTCTGCAGCAGGCTGTTGCACTTTGAGCCACCGCTGCAAATGCACCAAATCTTTCGGCAAGATGCTGCGTCGCCTTACGGCTTTAAGGAGAGCCATGGTTGTTGACGAATAGCGCTCGCGAAAAAAGCTTAGAACGGCTGTCTTTTTTTGCTCTGGCTCTAGCAGTTGGGCGGCTTTGAGAACATCGGCCCGCAGGCGACCTTTTATCCCAAGCCGGATTACTATTTCACCGACAGGTAGGATCGATAGCATAGCGTCAGGATCCTGTACCGGTGAGGCCGACGCTTCGCGTACGACGCGAATGCCCGAGAATGACAAAAGCTCGAACACGCCAACATAGTCAGGCACCCGCGAGAGCACGGCATTGATATGCTTCGTGGCAGCGACAACGGTGACGGAGTCACTATGTGTGGCGTAAGTTGCTACCTGGTTATCTAGTCTGGCCAGCGTGTCCCGCTGCGTTTTTATCTCGAAACAGTGCAGCCCATCGCTGCTGCACAGAACGACGTCTGCTCGGACGGAGTGCTTGTCGAGTATCAACTCCGTCGTGACTGCGTGTTCGCGTGTCAGCCGGTTATTCTCACGTAAAAAATTGAGCAGGCTAGCTTTCGCGGCTGGCTCAGCGAATGAGCGCGTTTCAGCCACGATTCGCACCGTTCGGAACAAGAGTGTTGGGGCATAGCATCATGCTCTGAGGCCCGTATGCGCTGCGGAATGCTGCTTCAAGCACCATCAAGCCGCTTGGCCAGATCCATACCAATCGACACGATTTTCCCCCCTGTCATCCGACCGGCGGCTCCCCGCGCAACCATCAATGCCCTCGCCCGCTTGCTGTAGTGCCTCACCATCTCTGGTGACATTCCGAGGATCTCTCCGATTTCGCTATCATTGAGGCCGCACTCGACTAGGTAGCAGCACGCGTTTTTACGCAGCCCGTGAAACGTGAACGTCGCTCCCTCGGCTATCGTCTCGCGTGCGATCAGGTCTGCGATGACCTCTTGCACGACCGGCGCCGACATCAGCTTGCGCAGCCGTTCTTGGATTGCGGCGGTCGTCTTGAACGGCGCGCCTGAGCGTTCGTACAGCAGCGTCACGGACTTGCGAGGGAGCTTCGCCAGCTCCTCCAGCCAGAACGGATGCATCGGCACCGCGACGTCCTTGGTAATCCCGCCGCGCCGCTTCTTCACCTGCGTGAATTCCATGATGCCTGCTGTGATCCATCCGTACTGCATGCGAACGCAGTCACTAACCCGCTGCCCCGAGCAGAGCCCGGTGACGATCGCGAGGCGCGTCATGGGCGTCGCCTCGGCGAGGCAGACGGTTAGTAGGTCGGCCGGCCAGGGCTCGTGCTCGCCGATCGCGAGGATTGGAATCTTGTCGGTTGGATTGTCGTCGCGCAGGCCAAGCTTGATCGCATGGCGCATCAGCGACCCGAACGCGCTTAGCCACACGTTCGCCCTACCGGGCGTGTCAGCATACTGGTCGCGCATTTTGAACAGGCTCACTGGCCGGACGCCCGATACCGTGCGATGCCCATGAACCGTGGAGATCAACTGGAGATAGCGCGCCTGATTCTCGCGCGTCTTCATGCCCTTCGCTTTCCACTCGGCGCTGGCGCGATAGTCTGCGACCAACCAGGCGAGCGTGCCCCGTGCGGGTCCGACGACCTTCGTCTCCGGCTTCGACAAGCGGGCATATTCCTCCGCGAAGTCTGGGCTGTCGATCGCTGGTAGGCGAATGTACGTGTCCTTCCCGGCGATCTTTCGCCGGAAGTATAGCAGCCCTTTGCGTTCGGTGACGTTCTTCACCGCAAGTCGTCCCACGAGCTGTCTCCATCGCCGTTGGCGACAGGCTGGGCGATGGCAAACTGCTTGGCAATGATCCTGTCCAGCTGGACGCGTGCCCACAGGACGTTGGCGCCTTCCTTCACACCGATCGCGCCGAAGCGCGCAGCGAACGTCGACTTCGAGATCCCCATGTAAATTGCGGCAATGTCGGCCGTCATGCGGGCAGGCCAGTCGGGCAGCTTTTCAAGGCGGGCCAGGTTCATGCTGCCAACCTCTCCCGCTCGACATAACTCATGGCTTTAAGTTGCTGGTTGATCACCGTGATGAAGCGACGGCTCTCGTACCTGGGTCGCTCCTGCCACCAGAGCATCGCCTCGATCGCGGCCGCGTAGCTTTGCCAATGGAGGTACGGCAGCACGCGAAGCGACCTGGTGTCGTGCGAATCATGTATGGTCCAAAGCTCGGTGAGCGATAGATTCCCGATCGCCGGCCCATACTCATGAACCATCGCCGCCCGAGCTTGATCGCGCCGCTTCTCTGCCCCGACAAGCACAGTCTTCAGGTCTGCGATCTTCTCCGCGTCCGTCGTCTGATCGAGCGGCGGTAGCTCCATGCGGGCATACGCCTTCCAATCGTCGGCAAGTGCGGTCGAAATGCGAAGCCGCGTGGCTGCCGCATCGGTCGACAGCTTGCCGGCGTCGACCAGTGCAGGGTCGCCTTCCGCCCGGTTCCGCCGGACGTTGTCAGCGACCAGTGCCATCTCGGCATAAGCGTAAATGAAGCGCGGGCACTTCGTCATGCCTGCTCCTGATCGAACTTGCTGACCGCGAACCCGAGCCAAAACGGGCCGATCATGAGCGCCACCCCGCGGGTGTCGCCAGTGATTAACTCAGCGCCGATCGCGAAGAACGTCGGTGCAAAACCAAGGACGATGCCGCCCGCGTGGTTGCGGGTCGCGCGAAATAACGTTCGCACCGACCACTTGATCTGTGCGTCCATACTTACGACGACATGTCGTGGTGATTTGCCACCGGCATTGCGTGCGGCTTCTCGTACAATTGCGGCCAGCCAGACCTGTCCGTCCGCGTGCATCTCGTCCCATTCGCATGCGGTGTAGGTGGAAATGACCGGAGGGCTGTCCACGATCTGCCGCGCAACATCCATCTCTGCGATCGTCGGGTGAATGAATGGAAACATCATGGGCACCCTCCCGCACGCGCAAGGGTCAGGACCGGACGAATCTCTTCGCTATCGCCTGGATCTAGCTGCCAGCCGCGCTGGTAGCCGTGCTTCATGGCCCATGTGGCAAAGACGGCGTTCAGCCGGCGCGAGAGATCTGCGCAGGCGTCCTCGTCCCAATGAAGCGGTCCGCCCTCCCCATCCTCGCCGAAGTTCTGATCGTTCAGCGTGTCGAAGCGATCGAAGACGGGTGCGACGTTGGGCTCAAACACTTCGAGGTCATTCTCGAACGGCTTGCCTTCGGAGATCCAGAACCGCGGGCCGTGCCGTTCCTTGCCCTTCGTGATGGCAGCGTCGCGCGTGTCCGACGGGCCAAACCAGAATTCCGACGTCGCGGCTGGCGCATGATACCAAGGCATCAGAAACGCCCTGCGATGTAGGCGACCGTGAGCCCGAACAAGATCCACGCGAAGAAGCTGGCCGCGGTCACGCCGATCGCGAACAACAGTCGTCGCTGACGGCTCGACTGCCCGTCGCGAGCGAGTAAGGGCAGATCCGGGTGCGGTGGACCTTGGATCCCGCGCAAGCGGGCAACGCGCTCCGCCAAGTCGTTCGGCTCGTTACGCTCGATTGCGAAGAAACCGGGAATGGATGCTGCGCGAACAGCTGGCAGACAAAGATTCGGGGCAGCACCTGCTGCGTCCGCACTCGGCCTACAACGTGTTAGCTGCTCCGCTCGGTTGCCAGATCTGGCCGGAGAAGCCGTTCTGGCATCAAGACATCGATGACCTTGGCGGCGGCGTCACCCTACGCATCTACGGACTCACATCCACGCTGCTTTCCGGACGCAACGGCAACGATGATCGGAAGGAGGACCTGTATCTCAGTCCGATGCAGACCGTCATCAATCCGGAAGCTAACACGGCGAACCTCGTCATGGTCCATCATCCGATCGACTGGCTCGCCGATGGCGACGAGGTCGACGATGATCTGACCGCCCGCGCTCAATTCCACCTTTTCGCCACAAGCACCGCCAACGTGTGACGCCTGCCGTCGATTATGTCCGCATCGGTGCAGGCGCAGCGAACCCGTCGCGGTCCGAAACCCCCTATGATCCGGGCTACAATCTGCTCGACTTGACGGTCGAACGGGCCGGCGCTGATCGCATCATCAGGGTCGCGCTGCATCAACGCAATCTGCAGAAGAATCCTGAATTGTTCGTGCCCATAACGACGAAGGACGGCGCGGACGTGTTCGTCTCGATCATACGGCTGCCGGAGATGCCGGCCATCCCTCATCCAGGCGTCGTCGTGGCGCCTGCGGCTGCGGCCGAGGTTGGTGTGGACCTGGCAACGGGAACGACGGAAGACGATGCCGGGGCGGTCCCGGACGGAGAGGCGGCCATGGGCGACGAGGATACGCGCGACCTGCTCTTCCGGTTCTGGCGGCTTGCTAGCAGCGAGCGGCGAGACATCGTGACGTCTCTCGGCCTGCTCGAGGATGGCGAGATCGATTTGCCCGAGCCCGAACGCTATGGGCGCGCGCTGATCAGGGCTGGCGAACGCGGGATCATTGACAAGGTGGCTGCCGCAGTAGCCCGTCTGGAGAAGTAACGATGGCTGGTAAGACGATCGCGATGGATGCCGACTTCGCCCGTTGGTATTCCCAAGAGTTCATGGACGACGGCGCGGTCCGCGAAGTGCGTTGGAAGGCCGTCGTCGCGATGGCGGCGGGCGCAGACTATTGGCGTGTGGAGGTGCTGGCCCGTCTCGCGTTCGCCGCGAAGGACCCCGGGGGACATAAGAACGAGAATCTCGCGTCGGCCTACGAGACCGTCGTCGGCGCGCTCCAGTCCGGCGGGCAGGATTTCGATCCGGCCAAGTCTGCACGCGAACTGCAGGTGCTGGCGGCGGCCGCATTGGTGCGACTGTTCGCGACATCCGCCGACGCGGCGCTCGCCGTCACGACTGCCTCCTTCCGTGGCCTTCGCGAACCTGCGCTACCGATGCAGCTGGCGACGCTTGCCGGCCGCGCCTTGGCAAATCTCACGGCCCGACACCACGCGCGTCCCGACATCGCGTCGTTGAACTTCGAAGCGCCTGAGATCGACTACGATTCGGAAGCGGAGGTGGCCGAAGGCGAGACAGCACTCACGACCGAAGAGGAGCTGAACGCGCTGCGTGACGCGGCGAACGAGGCTTTGGCGACCATCGCCAACAAGCAGAATGCGGTGACCCAGGCATTGGTGCGGCGCACGCTGCTCGGCGAAGAGGAGCTGCAGATGCTGTGGTGGCTTGTCGGTGGGCACAGTGTCACGCAGGACTGTCCGTTCGCCAAGATCGCCGCCGCCGCCCAGCCCTTCATCCTTGCCAACGAACTGGGTCGCATGACGAACGCCTCGCCGGGACCGGCGACGATCAGGGCGCTTCTCGCCAAGGCCGGGGTCAGGAGCAAAGGCGTTTCGGTTCGCGATGCGGCGAACGCGGTCGATCTCGACTGGGCTAGGAAGGTCAGCGGCTCACCGGCTGTCTCTCCGCTCACCACGCCGCTGCACTTCGCGCTTGAGAAGCGTGCCGAGATCGGGGACGACGCGGCCTGGCAGGCCGGCTGGGCGGCTCTGACGGGGCTCGCAATGGACCTGTCGCTGCCCGCCGACCAGCTCGCCGAGCTTTTCTACCGCGAGCACCTCTTCCTTCGCGTATCGAGCTGAAACCGTGGCCACCTCAGCATCCACGTGCTCCAACCCGGACTGCAAGGTCGCCACGGACGGGAAGTGCGTTGAGACCTATCCGCTCGAAGAATGCCCCCACTATGGGCGCCCAGCGGTTGCAGACATCGAACCTGTCGACGAGCAGCCGGAGGATTCGCGACCGGCGGTGAATATAGAGCCGCCAGTGATCGCGTTGTCGCTGGGCGAGGCGCTGGGTCGGGCCGAAGCGTCCGCGCTGCAGCGTCGCCGAGCGTCGCGTGCGATCGGCGTGGTCGGGCCGCACTTCGCCGGCAAGACCAGCCTCATGGCAAGCGTCTATGAGATCCTACAAGAGGGTGTCGTCGCCGGCTACAGCTTCGCCGGGTCGTCGACACTGATCGGGTTCGAGATGATCTGCCATGACGCCCGGGCCGCTTCGAAGCGTCCTGAGCCGCACACCGAGCGGACCACGGTCGGCGCGGACGCGACCTTCTTCCATCTCGACCTCGGCATCGGCGAGCCGGCGACGATTGCATCGCTTTTCATCGGTGATCGATCCGGTGAGGACTACCTGACGACTGCCGATGAACTATCGAACGCGGCGGGGTTCTTCGAGCTCAAGCGCGCCGACGTGGTCACTATCCTTGTCAACGGCGAGCATCTCGCCGACGCCAAGCGGCGTCACGAGGTGAAGGCGAGCACTCCACAGCTGATAGACGCGCTGGTCGAGGCGGGTTCGATCTCCGCACGGCAAAGGGTCGCTTTGGTTCTGACCAAGAAGGACGCGGTCGCGGCCTCCGCCCATGCTGAGCGCGTCGTCGCCGACTTCGACGAGATGGTCGCGGGGGTCGTCCGGCGGCACGGAAATCTGGTAACCGACGTCGTGCCGTTCGTCGTCGCGGCATCGCCGCGCATCGCCAACGCCGTCAAGCGCGGCGAAGGCGTTAGCGACCTGGTGGCTTACTGGATGCAGCCGGTCGCTGCCGAGACGCCGCCCCCGACTCAAGTCCTCCAGATGACGCGGATGATCGATCGCGTCGTGATCGACACGGAGGATGACGCATGACCGTAGAAACCGACGTCTCGGTGGTCGGATTGCCTGGGTCGGGCAAGACGACGTTCCTCGCCGCCCTGTGGCACATGGTGCGCGAGGATGGCGCCGTCACCGCCTTGCAGTTCGACTCGATGCGCAAGGGGAACTTCGAGCATCTGAACACACTGGCCAAGCGTTGGCGCGAGGGCAGCATCCAGGAACGCACCCAGCAGAGCGGCATGAAAAGGGTCGCGATGAAGCTGAAGGACGGCGCAGGTAATTCGACTGAGATCTCGTTTCCCGACGTTCCTGGCGAGGAGTTCAGCCGGATGTGGGAGAAGCGCGAAGTCGACCAGACCACTGCCGCGACCCTCGGTGCGAAAGGCATCGTGCTTCTGATAAACGGCGACCGCATCCAGCTTCCGGCTTGGATCGTCGAGCGGAACGCGGTCGCAGCGGGCATGGGTCTTCCGCCGGGCGACGACGAGATCGTCGAGTGGTCCGCCGACTTGGCGCCGACTCAGGTGCAGGTCGTCGAACTGCTGCAGATGCTGATGTCCGATGAGCTAAATGTCGGTCCTCGACGGCTCGCCGTCCTCCTTTCGGCATGGGACCGGGCAGAAGGCGAGCGGCTTACACCCGAAGGATTGCTGGCCGCGAAACTACCCCTCCTAGAACAGTATCTTCGCAATGGCCGCGATCCATGGACGTGGCGAGTTTGGGGCCTGAGCGCGCAAGGCGGGATCTACGAGGATCCGGACCAGAAGCAGCACTTCGATGATACGGACCGCCTGCGCGACCTCGCGCGTCCGTCGGACCGCATCAAGGTCGTGTCCGGAGCCTACGTTAGCACTGACATCACCGCTCCGATCGAGTGGCTAGTCAGCTGATGGTCGCCATGGTCGTCCAGCAGACACTTCACGGCTACAGCGACGGTCACCGCCTCATCGCGGGATCGGTTACGCTGTCCAGCGCCGATGCGCGAACTATGCTGGTGATGAGCGACCTTTCCGGCCCAGGGGTGAAACCGCCGCCGTCTGGCTATCTGACCGGTTACCCGCTTGATGGCAGCGGCCGATACGTTCTCGCACGGACTTGGGCCGCGCTCGAAATGCCCCGTCCGGGTTGCGTTTGGACGCATTCGCTGATCATCGAGAACGCCGACTTGGGCGCGATGACCACGACGGACGGCCTGCTGGCGGCCTTTCGCCGACCTGATGGACCTTCCCCGCGAGAGCTTTACTTATCGCCGGTCGAGATCAGTGCCTCTGACACGGAGCCTGCCCATTTATCCGCGACGCCGGCGCTCGTCGTCCGAGCGACTGAACTGGTCAACGCCCTTTACGCTGCGCCCGAACAGGCCGTTGTCGTCCAGGCGGGGGATGCGAATCAGGACGAGATCCTCGCCACGTCCATATGGATGCAGCAGTGGCCCCGGTTGCGTCGCGGATTTGGCTTTTGCACGCTCGCGAAGATGGACCGCTCGTTAAAGGGGCAGGCTCTCGATCTCCAGATGGTTCCGGGAGGCGAGCGCCAGCTCGCTTCGAAGTTCAAGGATGCCGTCAGTCCATCAGATGTGCCCCACGTGCCCGCTGCCGCGACGCTGGTGGCGGACCTTGTGGACTCGCGGAGCTCAGAGTTGCAGGAATTCCTGCGACGCACCGGGGGCGACGTTGCAGGCGGTCGTCGTGCGATGGTGCCGTTGGTGACCCTCTATGACGCGATCTTCGACGGGCCGCCAGACTTGCCGTCGGCTGTCAGGGCGTTCGATGCGCTTGATGGACTCGGGCGGCGGCAGGCGCGATCGCTGCGGTTGATAGTCGCTCGGCAGGCTATGGACCGTGTCGACGATGTGGACGACGACGTCTTCGAGTTCCTGATTGATGCGCTCGAGCAGGACTTCTCCCATGGCAACGAGGCAGGACTTGGCGCGAAGTTCGGGGTGGCGCTGTGGCGGAGATCGCCGGTCAGATTCGTGTCGGCGCTGGCCGATCCCGGTCCCGTGGGGATGGCGGCGAATGAAGCAGTCCAGCGGATCGATGTCGACGAGCTCGTCACTCGCCTAGGCTCGAACGCTGACGCTGCGGATATGATCGCCCGGAGGCGAGCGGACGTGATGTTGACGCCCGCTTTCTGGAGGATTGATGGCGTCGATGAGTCCTTGGTGGCGATGGCGCCCGACAACCAAGCTGCCGAAATCGCCCAGGCGTTGATGGCGGCGGAAAGATCCGACCCTGCGCCTTCGCTCGTATCCCGGGCAGATGCGGCCGACCTAGCCGCGGCCATTGAAACGCTCGTCCCAGATACCCCGACCGCACGGGACTGGCTCCGCGCCCTTGCCCTTAATCCAGGTAAGTCCGCCGCCGTCTTGGCCAGCAGCCACCTTCGCCGTGCATCGACGTTGCTGGCGCTGGCCAAGGCCATGGATCCGGACAATGTCCCGAACGACGTCGGTGAGGATCCTTGGTGGATCGCCGTGCGAAGCGCCAAGGGGGAGCTTTCCGGCTCAAACGAAGACTATTTTGCCGGTTTCCTCATGGCCCGCGGACTTGGCCGGGTTTCTCGATCTTCCGCGGATCTCTTCCGGCGGTCATACACCACGACGCACAAGGCCCTGTCTCACGGTCGGCTCCCATTTGAGGTGGAGCGGTACGTCGTCGCGCGGCTGGATTGGGGAGGATGGCTCGACTGGGATCGGGTCTCTCGGCTGCGCGCTACGGTCGTTGCCCGCTTCGTAGACGATCATCTCGATCCCGAGACCTTTGGTAGGCTGAGCGACGATGGCCCGATCATGAGGGCGCTGATCGACGAAGCTGTGCGCTCGGGTCGGGGCCGGCGCTACCTGGATGAAGTGCGCCACAAGCTGAAGCATGCCGATTAGAAGGGCATTCGCTCGCGGGCGGAATACATTGCTGAGAAACTGCGCTGACGCTGATGCACGGACGATCACGGGGTCGGTATGGGTAGGAAGAAGCGATGGACCGAGGAGATGCAGGCGCGGTTCGTCGAAGGAACCTTCGCCCGGATCGCCGGCATGCTGGCCACGGACGAAGACCGGACCGATTTTGTGCGGGGAGCGGTCGAGCGCGAACTGGCGCGCCGATCGAGGATACGCCGCTGAGCCAGCCGGCCGGCATCCCGTTCCGCCAACGCTTGCTTCGGCGTACCCGATCATCGGGTCGCCAGAGCTTTCGGCATGCGCAATGAAGTCTAAACCGCTCATTCGTTCAACTTGTGATTGGAGTTATCAAGGGTGACGCCTCTTCTCTCAGACCGCGGGTCGCACGGCCGATTGCCCTCCGCCCGAGCGTCGCTCGCGCAAGCCTATGACGAGACGCTAGGCAGAAGCGTCCGGCGTTTCGGTAGCAGCGCAGTTATGCGCGTCGAGACTTCGACTGTGTAGGTAGCGAATTGCGCATTGGGTTTGAACGGACCATGCTGCTAGGCAGCATCGAATCGGTAGGGCAGTCCATGAAGCAACAGGACCTTCTTCTTAGCTTCCGCGACCTCCTTGCCGTATTCGTGCCGGGAGCTGTGCTCCTCTACGCTCTCACCGCAATAGACAATACGAGTCTTGGATTTCGCATCACGAGGCTTGTTCCGGGCGTGGATACCATCGTGTTCGCGGCACTCGCATACGGGCTTGGAAGCGTGATCTACGCGATCGGGTCCGGCTTGGATTTCATCTATGACATATTTGAACCCAAGCTTCTTCGCGGACAGCGGCGCGAGCGCTTCGCTTGCTTCGCCTCCATCGCTACCGAGGCCAAGAACAGGGCTCTCGACGCCACGGCACCCGGCTCGGATCTACCCGCGCTGTGGAGCAACAAGAGCTTCTGGGCTGATTACCTGAGACGGACATGCCCCGCTGCATCGGCTGAACTGGACCGATTGGAAGGAACGCAGAAGTTTTTTAGGACCTTCTCGGTCGTACTGTTGCTGATCACTTGCTACAGCGGTCACACAATCCAGGGGGCCGCCGCACTCGCCGCGCTGCTAGTGTGCATCGGCTTCTACGCCGCTAGGCGCGCGGAATGGAGCTACAGGCTACTAAAATGGGCGGTCTTGTCCAATCTCTAACTGATTGAGCTGATCAGGTATGCGGATACACGATTTCATGCAGATCGTCGTCCACCGGGTCCCACAATCCTTTCACCTCTAATATCTGCAAGACCGAACGCTGTAGGCATTAGATAAGTCCTTGGAATTTTTTGCCCTATTGCCCCCCCTGCCCATCGGTTGGATCTAATCTTCGGCGCTGAAACATTAGCTCGACCCTTTACGGCCAAAGCGACTTATGCTTACTTCAGTTCTGCGCCTGCGATCTACGACGAGAAGCGATAGAACGGGTCAAATAGAGCGCGTGTCCGCGTCGAAACCATCCCGGAATCCGTCCGCGCAGCTACGATTAGACATGCTTATCTGTAGCCTGACTGGCGGACGTTCCATTGCAAAGCACCAGAAGCGCAGGACGCAAGGTGTGGAGGAGGAAAACATGGCCGACCAGTGGAACAAACACCTCGCAGAGAAGGGCTACACAGGCATAGCACTGCCCAGCCCCGAGTTCGGTCTACTTACCCTCGTTTACGAGCGTCACGGCGCACGGGGGCATCAGAACGCATTCGAACAGCTTGCGCCGGGAGTCGCGCAGAAGCTGCCGCAACCCGAGCGGAACATCAACCTGCCGACCATCGCGGGCGAACGCACCCGCAGCGTCGAGCTTGGCTTCGGTCTGAAGATCCTGTCCGGCCTGATCTCCGCCCTTGGCGGAGGCACGCTCGGCCTTGAGCTAGGCTTCAAGAACGCCCGAAAGCTCAGCTTCGCCTATGACGGCGTCTCCAGCGAAAGCCTGAACGCGGTCGCGCTCCAGCAGGCCCTGAGCGGCGTTGCGGCACCCGGGCCGGGTCTGTTGCGCGATTGGCTCGACGACAACCTCTACGTCATCACTTCCGTGTTGCGGGCTAGGAAGGTGACCATCACCGGGCACTCCGAAACCGGCCAGAACGCGAAACTCGACGTGCCCGTCATCTCCGGCGCCGTTGGCGGCAGCTTGTCCGTCAAGACCGCGGCGAGCGACGACTCCACGGTTTCTTTCGAGGGCGCAGCCGGCGTTCCGTTCGCCGCCAGATTGTTCCAGATCGTGGAGAGCGGCGGCGGCCAAAAGACGCTCACCCTGCGGACGGTGAGGGAGGGATCGGTGACGATCAAGGGACGGCATGAAGACGCGCGGCTGGGCTCGACTGGCGAGGAGCGTGATGCTGATCGAGCACCCTCGATCCTCGCTTGGGAGCCAGAACGCGAAATTGAGCCCGCCGGGCGGGAAACGATCCCGGCCTGAGCCGCGGAACGTGCGGCCCCGCCCCGTGCGGCTTTCCGTACCACGCAAGCGAGTGCTGGAGATCACCATGCCGAAAAAGGTCGAACCTACCGTTATCGAAGCAACGGTGGGTAGCAAGGCGCCGCGAACGATCATTTACGTCCACGGGATTGCGAACAAGCCGTCGGCAGCGGTGCTCAAGTGTCAATGGGACCGGGCGCTGTTCGGGGCCGAGCTCGGCGACCGGAGCCGGATGGTCTACTGGGTCAACCGGGATTACTACCCAATACCGCTCGAGGAGACCTGCGGCGACTCCGACCTGGTGCGCGTTGACGACCAGGAGGTATCGACGCGCGCGCTAGTCGCGCTAGCCACGGCGGACGCCGGCACCGAGCCGCTCGCGATCGAGCGCGAGATCCACGCGCTCGCCGAAGGTGACCTTGAGCGCGAGCGCGTCCTGTCGAGCATCGCCGAACAGATCGTAGGCGTCGACGAGATCGAGAACGACACTGTGCTCGCGGCCGACGTTCGGGCCAAGGTGCTGCCGCTGCCGCCCATCCTGCGGCGACTACTCGCGGGCAAACTCACCCGCGCCTTCCTCAGGGACGTCAACGATTTCCTCTATGATGAGAAGCGGCGACGGGTCATGCGCGACGCACTCTCGTCGCGTCTGGAGAGCGGCGGCGGGCCGTTCGTGGTCGTCGCACACAGCCAGGGCTCGATGATCGCATACGACGTTCTGCGGAAGCTTGACCCGAAGAAATTCCAAGTTCCGCTCCTGCTCACCATCGGTTCTCCCTTGGGCATGCAGGAGGTTCAGGACGAGCTGCGAAAGTGGCACGACGGACCGCTCGGGCGGCCGGCCTGCGTAAAGCGTTGGATTAACGTCGCCGATCGCCTCGACCCCGTCGCGATCGACTCCGACATCTCGGACGATTTCAGCGGACAAGTGGATAACGTCAGGCGATGGGCGCTGAATCCGGACTCGCCGCGTCACCCTCACTCCGCCACGGGATACCTGAGCACCCGCGATGTCCGGCAGCCGGTGCTCGAGGTCGTGGGCACCGCCTTCGGCCAGGCGATCGCGCCGTTCGTGATCGCGAAGGACCTCGTGTCGGACGTCGAGAACGGGTTGGTCGCGCAGCGCCACCCGGTCCTCATCCAGCTCGTCAACGAGGACCAGCCGCCCGCCGCCACGCTGGACGAGTCGGCGAATATGGTGATCGACAGGATCCGCACGCTGGTCGCGGATGCGGGTGCCGAGGAAGCCGAGGCCCGCATCGATCGCCTGCACCGGTTCGTCGCGGCCGACCTGACCCGCCGGGAGGTGGAAGAGCTGCGAACGCTAAGCGGCGAGCTCTCGATCAAGACGCTGTGGCGCAACGGTGCGAAGCGCGCGCTGATCCACCAGTCGACCAATACGGTCCAGGCCGCGCCCGGCAATCTCGGCTACGGGGCCGATGGTCGCGGCATGGCCTGGGCGGTGCTCGACACGGGCATCGCCGCCGGGCACCCCCACTTCGCCGCGCAGGGCGCCAACCTCGTCATCGAACAATACGACTGCACCGAACCCGGCTCACCCATCCGTCTCCGCCCGGGGAATAACAAATTCGATCGGCTCGACCGGAACGGGCACGGCACCCACGTCGCCGGCATCATCGCCGGCGAGCACTCCGTCTCGACCGACGAGGGCGTAATCCCGCTTCGAGGGATGGCGCCGCGCTGCCGGCTCTACGGGTTCAAGGTACTGGACGACGGCGGCGGCGGAAGCGACGCCTCCATCATCAAGGCGCTCGATCAGGTTTCACGCCTGAACGACGAGGCCGGCCGTCTGGTGGTGCACGGCGTCAATCTGAGCCTGGGCGGCAGCTTCGACCCCAGCGTCTACAACTGCGGCCATACGCCGCTCTGCCAAGAGATCAGGCGGCTCTGGCGGCAGGGCGTGGTGGTGGTGCTAGCTGCCGGAAACGAGGGCTACGTCGTCCTGCGCGCCGAAAGCGGACTGGTGCAGGCCAACCTCGACCTCTCCATCGGCGACCCCGCCAACCTTGAGGAGGCTATCGCGGTGGGCTCCGTGCACAAAACCAACCCGTTCACCTACGGTGTGTCATTCTTCTCCTCGCGCGGGCCGACTGCCGACGGGCGGGTCAAGCCGGACCTGGTCGCACCCGGGGAACGCATCCTGTCCGCCCGGCACGATTGGCGTCCAAAAGGGGGCGGAGCGTCCGCGCTTGAGGAGCTATATGTCGAAATGAGCGGCACCAGTATGGCCGCACCGCACGTATCTGGCGTGCTTGCGGCATTTCTATCGCTTAGGCGTGAGTTCATTGGATACCCGGAGCGCGTAAAACAATACCTTCTTGGAGGCTGCATGGACCTTGGGCGCGACCGCTACATGCAGGGAGCCGGACTGCCGAACCTAATAAAGATGCTCGCGTTGCAGAATGGATAATCCTGGACTTCGAATCTTCCTGCTGTCCAGATGTTCTGCAACTACACACACCTCATTATTATCGATCACCGCGAGTGCTGTCATTTATTGCGCGCCGTAATTCGGTCGGCCTGTTCGGAGACCGTGGACACAGGATGTTCCGACCCATTAATTCGCAGTTCAAGATTTTCCCTGACATTCCCAAATTTAAACATTTGCTATTAGCCAGATCGGCGTTCGATCGGCCATCACAGCCCGCAGCTGAAGGCAAGCAGCGGGACAAAGTTGTCGTTCCCGCCACTCTGGTCGAATAACGGCATTCGGCGAAAAACGACATTCGACGATCCCCCGGATATTGCGGTCGTTTGCCCGAGATCAGGCATGTGGAGACAGGCA
>Ga0308164_10002646_pt1 | contig 17408 bp, 26 predicted proteins | sample PhyTR2_FD_201031 | JGI IMG/M metagenome (GOLD analysis project Ga0308164, IMG submission 201031) | Phyllosphere microbial communities from UC Gill Tract Community Farm, Albany, California, United States - DLSLT.R2 | ecosystem: Host-associated > Plants > Phyllosphere > Unclassified | place: USA... | reverse complement strand
CCTGCGCTTGTTGATTCGATCGAACAGGATGGACACACCTGCAATCTCATCGGAAATGTCGGTTTTATGTCTAAAATACTGAACAAGTCTGATCACAAAATTTGCCATAGTCAGGCCAAAGAGGTATTCGGTGCCGATATGCTCGACATGGTTCTGCCGCGGCTGGATGGCTTCGAGCGCTGCGGGGAGACTTTTGACACAGTTATTTCCGCAAACCCAGCAACCTATGATGGAAGCACCGAGGCGCTTAAAAGCGCAAAATCAGCAGCTGAAGACTTTGCGAAGGCCGTATTTGATCGCATTGAGTTCATTCGTACTAACGGAGGTATGTGATGTCGAATGAGAAAAGAAAAACCATTGGCAGACAGTTAAATACCCAGGCGTCAATGGTTGAGATGACTGACACCCAAAGAAGTCAGGTATTTACCCTAAAAACCGGCAGGAAGATAACGTTCAGGTTTGTTCGGATACCTGCATCGGACGTTGAAAGTAAGACATTCGTAAACCAGGAAACCAACGGAAGAGATCAACTTGCTCTGACCAGGGAGTCCCTGAAATCTATTATCCAGACGATTAAGTTTCAGCAGTTCTTCCCCTGTATTGGCATTCAGCAAGGTGAAAGGATTGATATACTGGATGGTTCAAGACGGCGAGCCTCAGCGATTTATATCCGTACAGGCCTTGATGTAATGGTTACCGATGAACTTTTATCAGCTGATGAAGCTCGCCAGCTGGCTAAAGATATCCAGACAGCTAAAGAGCATAACCTTCGTGAGATCGGCTTAAGATTGATGGCTCTGAAAGAGTCTGGATTCAATCAAAAGGAAATTGCTGAACTGGAGGGGTTATCCCAGGCTAAGGTCACCAGGGCCCTGCAGGCGGCAGCCGTACCGCAAGAATTGATTTCTCTGTTCCCGGTTCAGTCTGAGTTGTCGTTTAGTGACTATAAAATTCTGTTAGAGGTTAATGAAAAACTCAGTGAAAAGGGCTTAACGTCTGAAGGGCTCATTCAGTCTGTCTCAGATCAGCATGATGCAATTTTGAGTGACTATGAGCGACCAGAAGACGAACAGAAAGCCAGTATACTGAAATTGATTTCTCAGGCCTCTCAGGCATTGATAGCTCCGCCTCCTAAGGAAAAGTCAGTAATTTCCGCACTCTGGACCTTTGAAGAAAAGGACAAGTTCGCGCGTAAGCGTGTGAAAGGGCGTACGCTGACTTATGAGTTTAGCCGTATGTCAAAAGTGGTTCAGGATGAACTGGACAAAGCTATCAACGAGGTCCTTGATAGAAATTTGAGTCAATAATTTCGCCACGGCGATTTCATATCTAACTTATTGTAATTAATTTATTTATGTTGAGAATTTCAAGGTGAAATCGCCACAATTTCAAGTCAATTACGCTGCAGGAATATCTGCCCAGCGTGTCGTATAAGCTGGCGAAAGTAGTTCCCTTTTCATCTGCCACTCGGGGGCAATCCCCCGACAGGCGAACCATATTTTCCCCTTGTCCGAATGGTTAATACCGTCCACTAATTTCATCAGCTGATTGCTGTTGCTTCGGGGCTGAGTATCATCGAACAGGTTCAGCTGCGAAACCCCGGTAGGAGTGAAATCATTGAGCATGCAACCCGCTTTTGCATATCGATGGCCATTCCCCCAGATCCGCTCCAGTGCTTTCACCGCTGCGGCTATGATGTCCCTGGTATCCTGCGTGGGAGTCATCAGCTTCTCACTGGCCACATTCCCGTAATACGGTTCGTTCACCGCGAACGGTGACGTCTTCACAAATACAGCAGTATGCTTGCAGAACTGTCGCTCGCCGCGCAGCTTTTCAGCTGCACGCTCAGCATAATGACAGACTGCCTGCCGCATAGCTTCATACGTCGTGACACGCTCCCCAAAGGCCGGCTGCAGACAATCTGCTGTTTTGTTGGCGGCGCTTCTTCAAGCGAAATACAGCTTTCTCCGTTGAGTTCCCGGACGGTTCTCTCCAGAACAACGTTGAAATTCTTCCTGATAAATACAGGGTTCGCGCGCGCCAGTTGTAGTGCCGCAGTGATGCCCATCGTATTAAGCGTTTTTGAGATCCTACGACCTACTCCCCAGATTTCTTCCACCGGCTGTAGTGAGAGCAGTTTCTCCGTTCGCTTTGGATTGCCTGAAGTCAGAGCAAGTACGCCACCAAACTGCCGCCATTCCTTAGACGGCCATTGTGCGCTTTTAGCCAGCGTTTTGGTCGGCCCCATCCCGACACCGATTGTCAGCCCCGTACCGGAGCGCACGTGCTCGCGCAGCTGCCGGCCAGAGTCCTCATAATCGATGCAGCTGTCTATATCGCGGATATCCAGAAACATCTCGTCAATGCTGTACTGCTCCACGCGTGGTGCCAGCTCCTCGATATGAGACATTACCCTGTTCGACAGCGATGCATACAGCTCGTAATTGCTCAAGAACGTGATGACCGGCTCCGGGAATTGTGCCGTCTTCAGCTGGAACCAGGGGACGCCCATTTTTATACCCAACCGTTTCGCTTCGGCACTGCGCGCGATGACGCAACCATCGTTGTTACTGAGTACCACAACGGGTCTGTTACGCAGGTCAGGACGAAACACCTTTTCACAGCTCGCATAGAACGAATTCACATCAGCGAGCGCGAACATCAGTTAGTACCCCGCGTCTTATGTATGAATGCCATCACCACGCCGAATATCTGCAGTTCCTCAGGATAGAGGGGGGGGTAGGCGGGATTCATCGGCAGCAGGGCGATTCGGGGTTTAAGCAGCAGACATTTAACGGTGAACTCGCAATCTGTTTCCGCGATGACAATATCCCCCTGAATGGGTTTTTCGGCTTTGTCGACAACCATTAAATCGCCGGAGTGCAGGCCCATATCTTTCATCGAGTCGCCAATGGCCCGGACAAAGTAGGTCGCGCTGGGGCGACGGATACAGTAGGCATTCAGATCCAGTTCGTCTTCGGTATAGTCCGCGGCCGGTGACGGAAAACCTGCCGGACAGCGCTCTGTGAAAAGTGGTGCGGTGGACAGTGCTGGTTCAGATGCGGGAGTGAAAAAAAGGATCATGGCATACCTCTCAAAACATCTGTTTTTATATACAGTATGATTTAAGGTATTTCCCGTCCTGCAAAGAGAATTTTACCTGCTCCTGCCAGGTTATTGTTCTGCCGGATAAAGCAGGCTCTGGGTTATCCACAGAAACGGTGCATAACCCTGTGAGTGGATACCGGGTATCTCACCGTCTGCTAAGCCAGTGGCTCTATAAGTTCCCGGCCCTGGTTCCCGGGATTGCCAACAGCCCGGCTGACGGGGGTGCCATGTGATATCTTCGGCGGAAAGACAGCCCTCGCGGGCAATGTCTTCCGCCTCTTTACCGGTTGTGTTTTCACTGAGCCATTTACGTGCGGCATCCGGTGAGTACACGAGCGGTCGCCGATCGTGAATATCCAGCAGTTCCTCATCCGCAGCTGCCGTGACGATCAGGAATCCTTCCTGGTCATTGCCGTTCTCAAAAGGTGGTTTCCCGATGGCAGCGAGCAGGAGTGGGTTTCCGTCCTTGCGGTAAATGAAAAACGGCTGTTTCACGCCGTTTTGCTGTTTCCACTCAAACCAGCCGTCAGCAAAAACAATGGCCCGTCCGTGCTCCCAGAGTGGCCTGAACATCCGGCTGCCGGCCGCAGTTTCACTTCTGGCGTTGATGAGAGCGGGCTTGTTCCACCACTCCGGTGCATAACCCCAGTGAACAGGATCAAGATGCAGCTGCGAGCGGCGTTCACTCAGCAGTAATACACGGGTTCCGGGCGCAACGTTGTAGCGGCCGACGGGCTCCGGATCATACGGGATGTCCCGCTCTGCTTCTTCTCCGAGAAAGGCCAGGTACCCCTCGCGGGAGTTGTACTGCGTAAACCGACCGCACATTATCGTTTCTCCGGTGTAGATTTCGCATGCGAAATCTGTGTTTTCATCAGTTCAGAACATAGGCCGTTTTTCAGGTTCCTGCCATCGTGTGGCCGCCGTGCCGCTACTGTAGCCGGGCCGCTTCGAATGCAAGGGTTCGCTCTGCCGGTGTCCTCACCCGGTCGCAGTTTATTTCAAAGGCTTTACCCGCTGTCTTCCCGTCGTTTTCCGTCTCAATTTTCGCCGTCAAACCGTCCAGCCAGCGTCTGCTTTTTTACTGCGCTGCGGCTTGCGGCACCGCCCCTGCATTCTCCGCTTTTCGCTCGGCTGTCGTATCGGCACGGCGTAACTGGCGCCGCATTTGAGAAAGGAGAACTACCATGTCCAGATTTATCCAGGGTAATTGCGTCCATATCATGTCCGGCTTTCCGGATAATGCTGTAGATTTCATTCTGACCGACCCGCCATATCTCGTCGGGTTTCGCGATCGTTCCGGGCGCTCAATTGCAGGAGACGTCACCGACGAATGGCTCCAGCCAGCCAGTAATGAAATGTACCGCGTGCTTAAAAAAGACGCGCTGATGGTCAGTTTTTACGGATGGAACCGCGTCGATCGCTTTATGGCTGCGTGGAAACAGGCCGGGTTCAGTGTTGTTGGTCATCTGGTTTTCCCTAAAACCTACACATCGAAGGCCGCATATGTGGGCTACCGTCACGAATGCGCCTACATCCTTGCAAAAGGCCGTCCGCCCCTGCCGCAAAACCCGTTGAATGACGTGATTGCGTGGAAATATTCAGGCAACCGGCATCACCCTACCGAAAAACCCGTAACCAGCCTGCAACCGCTGATTGAGTCCTTCACACATCCCGGCGCGATTGTGCTCGACCCCTTTGCCGGCAGTGGCTCCACCTGCGTGGCCGCCCTCCAGGCTGGCCGTCGTTACATCGGTATTGAATTGCTTGAGCAGTATCACCGGGCCGGACAGCAGCGTCTGGCCGCCGTCCGGCGCGCCATGCAGTACCCGGCCGCTAACGACGAGCTCCCGGAGGCCGCGTAATGAACTATGCAGGACACGAAAAACTCCGCGCAGAAGTGGCGGAAATCGCCAACAGCATGTGTGACCTGCGGGCGACGCTGAACGGGATGGAGCACCGCTATCGCTTTGACTCCGATGTGCTGGCCGAACGCCTGACCCGTCAGACCCTTTTTCGCATCAATGCCCTGTTTATGGCGGCATACAACGAAATTCTTGAGCTGGATGCCTGCTTTAAGGACTGAGGAGAAAAATATGTACGGAACCTGTGAAACCCTCTGCCGGTTGTTGCGTGAGCAGTATCCCGCAGAAATCCCGCTGAACCTCATTGTCTAGTCCCCGGCGGATATCGAAGCGCTGGCCGACGGAATGGAATATGCCGTTTCGGAGCAGGACACAAGGGCGGTACTGGCGCGTATGGACGCCACTCCGGAGGAACAACGGCTTGAGTCGGGCGTGTCTGCCGGTGCGGTGATGGATCTGATTGAACAGGTGAAAGAGGCAGTTACGGCGGTGATGGTGCCGGCGGATCTGCTTGAAACCCTGCTGACCACTGCCGAACAGGCGTTATGGCACAGGGAATGGACCGCCCGTGACAGCAATCATCCGGTCCCGGAAAGCGTTACCCGCCGCCTGGCTGATGCGGCGAAAGTTCGCGCATTACTGAAAAAATGAAATCAACACGCCGCCCGGGCGGCGTGTACTGACCCCGTTCAGAGGACCCATTATGCAGGAAACCACCACGTTAAACGCCCTTGTGATGCGCCGTGCGCGCGATTTGATTGCTGATTATGGATGGCCTGACCATACCGATGTTGATCAACGTGATCCGGTCAATAAACCGGGCTGGATAAGCATTTATGTCCGTCTGGATGCGGCAAATATTGTTCATCTGCTGCCTTTGCTTTGTAGCGGTGACGTACCCGCAGAGCTGCAAAGTGCCATGACAAAAATAGCCGGGACGCCAGCGCAGATTATCTTATCCGGCAGCCGCTATGCCGACGCGCCGCAGCTTCCGGAGGACGGAACACAGATAGCGTTCCCCTGGGCCGGGGAATGGCTGACGGAGCCGGAGATTCAGGCTGTAACGGATTGCCTGTCCCGCGCCGTGCGGGATGTCTCACGGCAGGTATGGGAGGATGCGCGCCGGATAAAGGCGGCGCTGACCACGCGCGGGGAAACGCTGTTTTATCGCCAGACCCGAAATTTCCGTCTGGTTGTGAAGGAAAATGATGTGCCCTGCTGGCTGGACGATGATGACAATTTGCCGGTGGTGCTCGATGCCATCCTGAACAAAGGGGCACGCTACAGCAGCGTCGAGTTCTTTGTTATCAGCGACAAAGTTGATCAAATCCTGGCATGTGGCCAGATGTGCGATGTGCTGCGTATTCCGGGCGAGCCTCCGCGCCGGTGGATGGATTTAACCCTGTTACATGAGGTCATGGCAGAAGCGCGTGCAGAAATCAGTCTTGTCCGCAATGCCCTGTCAGCAATCCGGCCAGTGTAGCGAACAGCAGGGGGGGGGGCGGCCCCCTGAATCTACCACGAAGGATAAGGATGTCGCCGGCTCCGCTTTTACGGCTCTTCCTCCACGTTGTTCCGGCTTCGCGGTGAGTAACGTCCCGTGCGGCCTGCGGCAAACGCCGTGCCTCTACTATAGCCGGGCCGCGGCTGATGCAAGGGAAGCGTAAACGCCGTCACCTTCACCTGGTCGCAGTTTATTTCAAAGGCATTATCCGCCGTCTTCCCGTCGTTTTCCGGCTCATTTTTCGCCGTCAAACCGTCCAGCCTGCTCCTGCTTTTTTACTGCGCTGCGGCTTCGGTGACGCCCTTGCATCCTCCGCTTTTCGCCCGGCTGTCGTGTCGGCACGGCGTAAGCCGGAACTCAGACGACATCGACTATGGAGGATTTTTTATGAGCACTACGACCACCACACCGGCTGTTTACGTGGGTACGTATCACAAATACAACTGCGGCAGCATTTTCGGCAAATGGTTTGATCTGACGGAGTTTGACGGCAGGGAGGATTTTTACGAGGCCTGTCAGGCACTGCATGCCGATGAATGGGATGCCGAGTTTATGTTCCAGGACCAGGAAGGCATTCCGTCGCAGTTCGTCTCTGAATGCTCCATTGACTGGGATTTTATCGCCGCTTACAAATGCGCCGAAGAAGAGGGCAGGGAAGCCGCTTTTATCTCCTGGGCGGAGTATACCGGCGAATGTGACTATGACGCGTTTGATGATGCGTACCGCGGCGAGGCGGAAAGCGAGGAAGACTATGCGCGGGAGATGGTGGAGGACAACGGCCTGTTAAATGAGGTGCCGGAGCCGTTGCGCAGCTATTTCGATTTTGAAGCCTGGGCGCGTGACCTGTTCAGCAGCGGCTATGTGTTCCATGACGGCTATGTCTTCAACAACTGATTAATGTCCGGCGGGGAAACCCGCCTGTCAGGGAGAAAACGTATGAAACTTGCACCGGAAACCCGCGAGATCCTGCGACAGTACAAAGCGCTTATTAATGCCCGCCGCCGTGAGAATGGGCAGTCGGCGCTTCGGACAGAACAGGTGATCGACGAAATATGTTACTACATGACCTGTCAGAGCGCTGTTTACCTTTGCGGCCAGTTTATACGACAGGACGGATACGGCCAGTAAACATGATGGCAGGCGTCCGGCCGGAGGGCGCCTGTCAGCCCGCGCGAAAACCCGGGCAGGCTGCGCCTGCCGGAGAGAAACTTCGCCGCGCACTCTCCTCTCCATTGTCAGTCGCTGTTGCCCGGGAATGCGCGTATTATCAGGGATATCTTCCTGTAAAGCAGACCGGTGATGCATATGTCGAAGTGGAATATCGCCTATTTCTCAAAAGAAGATCAGGATAAGGTCTCGGTCGATAAAGCCGCCGCTGCCGTTGCCTGGCAGGAAAGGATGAACAAGCCTGTGGTGCCTGATCTTGTTGAACGGGAACAGCCTGAACGTCTTCGCCAGTATTTCCTTGAACGGCTTGAAGTTCATCGGCAGAACAGTCAGCAGCTGCCGCGCGCAAATGCGCCCGAATATAATAAACCCGGAGATGAGCAGCAGAAGTGATTCTTATCGTCAGTTTGTCCAGGGAGGAAATTCTATGCGTATGTCTCTGATGTTTGCAGCCGTGACTCTTTTAACCGGTATTAACCTGTTTTTTATTCCGTTTCAGCCTGTACCGGCTCTGTGGGGAGCTGGCCTGTCCATTGCTTTTATCCTGATGAATGTCGTGGCGGATAAACTGCGTCTCTGGAGTGGCGTTGCATGGATTATCGTTGCCGGCATCATCATAACGTTGATGCTGAAGGGGAAGGAGCCGGGTGACGAATTAAGAGTGCTGATCACCGTTTTTGCTTTTCTTGCATCGGCCTGGTACAGCATTGTGCAGTACAGAAAAGAAAAGCTTTTCCGCTCCTGATGCTCCCGGCTGGCATCACGCCGGATAATTGTCAGCCATCTCTTAAGCCGCATGTAATCCATTCTTATCCTCCCGTTTTCTGTTTTCTGCCCGTTCCCGTTTTTACTGCGGGCGTCCGGGCGGGCTGTCGTGAACGGAGCCGGTAAACCGTCTCCGCCCTTCGGGCTTCCATCCCATGACGCAACACCAGGGCTTGCAGCCTCCGTTCCGGATGCGCCGCCCCTTTTACGCGCCGTATCCTGCGCTTTCTGCACCCCGGCAAACTGACGCCGGGCTGTAAGGCGCAACGTCGTTTCGCTGCCGCTTCTCCGACGTTGCGGCGGGTCCCTGCTCATTGTCGCACCTGGTGACATTCATCCGTTTAAGTCCCTTTCGCCGGGGCTGATACCGCCACAACCCGCCTGGCTGTCCAGGGACGGCGAAGCCTTTCGCGATAAATTTTTTCCGGCCATTCCGCACGCTTCATTAGACCGTAAAAAATTGACCGCTCACCCCGGACACCTGCACCGGGCCGTGGCCGTTTACGCCCTCGCGGCGAAGGTTCTCAAACGGATGAAGGAAGTTACCCGGGGGAACAAAACAGCAGGTTCCCGCAAACGTCAAAACCGCGGCTCCCGAAACTCAACGGATGACGGGTTTTAAAAGCAAAACAACAGATTAAGGAGATTCATCATGACAGTACGTGGCATCAACAAAGTCATCATCGTGGGTAATCTGGGACAGGACCCGGAAGTCCGTTATATGCCCAATGGCGGCGCGGTAGCCAGTCTCAGCCTCGCTACCTCTGAGTCCTGGCGCGATAAGCAGACCGGGGAGATGCGTGAAAACACAGAGTGGCATCGCGTGGTGCTGTTCGGCAAGCTCGCGGAAATCGCCAGCGAGTATCTGCGCAAGGGTGCTCAGGTGTACATCGAAGGCCAGTTACGTACCCGAAACTGGCAGGACGACAGCGGCGTAACGCGCTATGTCACTGAAATCGTCGTCGGACAGAACGGCACCATGCAGATGCTGGGCGGTCGTCGTGACGGCGGTCAGCCCCAGAGCACGGCTCCGCAGCAGCCCGCACAACCGCAGAATCCTGCCGCTCCGGCACAACCTGCTGAAGCCCCGGCTAAATCCCCGAAACAGAAGGGTGGCAGAAAACCCCGTCAGAGTACCGCGCCGTCTCAGCAAGTGCCGCAGCCGTTACCGGACGATTATCTGCCGATGGATGATGATGCCCCGTTTTGACCAGCATGATGAAAACGCCCCGCAACCTGCGGGGCAGGGAAAGGAGAGAGACATGACCAACAACGTTATACCGCCCCTTCAGTCACTGCCTGATGGCACATTCACCCGCGAACAGGTTGAAGCGGTCGCAGCGCAGTATCGGAATGTCGCGATTGAAGACGATCAGGGAACGCACTTTCGCCTGGTGGTTCGTAAGAACGGCGAAATGATCTGGCGGGTATGGAATTTTGAGCCGGGTGGTGAGTACCTGATGAACCGTTATATCCGGGACTATGGCATCCGTAAACAGCAGTAAAAAGGTGCCCTGCCGGAGCTGTCACTCCGCAGGGCCGGACAGTAATCAATATCTGTGAGGAGTATCAACTATGTCAGTAACCGAGTCTAAAGCAAAAACCCCCGCGAAAACCAGCAAAAAAGCAGTTAAACCTGCCGAAGCCGCAGCCCTTAAGGCGGCGCTTGAGGCCGCTCAGATTGAAATGGTGCCGCTGTCGGCGCTCGTCAAATCCCCGCTGAACGTCCGTATTATTCCGTACCCGGTTGAGAGTGTCAGGGAAATGGCAGACTCCATTCTCGCGGTCGGCCTGATCCAGAATCTGGTGGTTCACTCGCTGCCTGATGGCCTGTCAGGCGTTGCAGCGGGCGGTCGTCGTCTTGCTGCCCTGCAACTGTTGGTCAGTGAACAGCGCATCGATGCCGGGTATCTCGTTGTCGTCAAGCGCGTCAGCGACGACCTGGCTGTGGTCGCCTCAATGGTGGAGAACAACCAGAGGGCGGCGATGCATCCGGCAGAACAAATCAGCGGGTTCCGCACGTTGTCTGAGCAGGGTAAGACCCCGGCGCAGATTGGTGACCAGCTGGGGTACAGCTCCCGTCACGTCCAGCGCATGCTGAAGCTGGCGAATCTCGCCCCGGAACTTCTCGCCCTGCTGGCTGAGAACAAGCTCGACGTGGAGCAGTGTCAGGCGCTGAGTCTGGAGAACGATCCTGTGCGTCAGGTGGAGATTTACGAGCGTGTGAAGGCGCAGCACAGCTATGCCCCCGCGCACATGCTTAAACGCGCTATCACTGATACCGAAATCGGTGTGAACCACTCCCGCTTCGTGTTTATCGGGCGTGAGATGTATGAGTCTGCAGGTGGCGTGGTGCGTGAGGATTTGTTCAGCGCCCAGGAAGGAGACGGTACGGCAGACGGTGTGCTGGTCGAGCGACTGGTGCAGGAGAAGCTGGAGTCCGCCGCACTGGCAATCGAACTGCAGGAGGGGTGGTCATGGTCACTGGCCCGGGAGGGAGCGGTCAGAAACTACGGTGACGACCGCGAACATTATCTGCTGTTACCAGAGCCGGAAGCACAGTACACCACCGACGAGCAGCAGCGTCTCGATGAACTGTACGCCACTCAGGAGGCCACTGAAACGTTTGAAGATGAAGCCGCGATTCAGGTGCTGATTGACGAAATTGAAAATGCAGCATCGATCCGGGCGTGGACACCGGAGCAGAAATCAACCTGTGGCGTGGTGGTCAGCCTGTATGACGGTGAGCTTTGTGTCCAGCGAGGGGTGCAGAAGAAGCCTCAGAACGAGGCGAAAGAAGGGCAGGGAGAGAATGGCAGTAGCGGCTCCCTCCATGTGGTCAGCAGCAAGCCGGATGTGACGGAGGGTATCAGCGCCCCGCTGCTCAAAAAGATGTCTTCAGAAAGAACGCTGGCAGTACAGGCCGCTCTGGTACAGCAGCCCGAAAAAGCGGTGGCCCTGATGGTATGGCGGCTGTGCAGTTGTGTTTTCGATTACTGCAATACCACCCGTCATCCGTTCGTGATGCGTCTTGAGGTGCACCACAGTGGGCTTACCAGCGAAGCGCCGACCGGAAAGAGTGGTCAGGCATGGCTGAGTCTGATGCAGGAGAAAGCCCGCCTGGAAGCGCTGTTGCCGGATGGCTGGAAGAAGGATTTCACCACCTTCTTTACGCTCGACGGACAGACTTTGATGAGTCTGATGGTGTTCTGCACGGCCTGTTCGGTGGACGGGGTGCAGACCCGGACAATGGGGCATACCACACAGAGCGACCTCGATGGCGTGGAAACGGCGCTCGGGTTCCACCTTCGCGACTGGTGGCAGCCAACGGCAGAAAACTTCCTCGGTCTGCTCAGTAAGAACCAGATTGTGGGGGCGCTGAAAGAGGCCGGACTGTCAGGCGCTGCATCAGATGCCGGGAACATGAAGAAGGGAGATGCCGCCAGCCATGCTGAACAATGGCTCTCCGGTACGCGCTGGGTTCCTGTCTGGATGCGGTCAGCTGATGCGCAACCTGACGTCGCTGAGGGTGAGGCGACAGACTCTGATGACAATACGGCACACGCAGCCTGAAAACGGAAACGCCGCCCCGAGGGGCGGCGATAAGGAGACCATTATGCGAAACATTATTACTCCCGACGTACTGAAAACCATGATTCCCCAGGAATTCGAAGACTGGCGCGAAGCGGGTGAAGTTTTGCGCCGGGAACTGACATATGCGGTGATGCGCGATTTGACCTGCCCGGTTGACTGGGACATGAACGGAGAGTACCGCAGCGAGTTCGGGGGATTTTTCCCTGTACAGGTTCGCTTTACGCCGTCACACGGCAACTTCCATATCGCCGTATGCAGTCCCGGCGACATCACCCCGTCATGGATGGTGGTGTTCATTCCTTCCAGCGGTCGTCCGTTTTCTGTTATCAGCACCCTGCCTGCATATTCGCCGGAGGTTATTTCTCACACACTCAGTCTGACAGCGCGCCTCGATGCCGATGGCTACAGTCAGGCCAGCATTATCAGTGTTCTGGCTATGGAGGGTGCACAATGATCCCGGCGAGTTTGTCACTCGTACCCCTGAGTCATGAGCGTCGTGCTGCAATGCAGGCCATCGCAGAGGTGGAGAAGAAATATGAGCGTGGCGTTCACATTGCTGAGTTTGCCTACGCCCATGCCTTCTTCCGCATCCTGAACGGCAGCAAACGTGTCACCGTAAAAGATATCGGCTGGTTTTCTCCGGGGCTGACAGCACAGAACCTGCGGGGAAAAAAGCAGGACTGGCTGGCGGCGATCGACAGGCTGATTGAGAGCCGTGGCGCGTGTTGCTGGTTACCCCTGTCGGTGTCGGACGGCTGGCGACTGTTCCCGGAAACGAAGTTTCAGACGTCAGAGCGTCGTCGCAGGCAAAGTGAACTGAGCACCGAAAAATACACCCGCCAGCGCCGAAAAGAGGCGTGCAAGCGGGAATCCGCGTACCAGGCGCTGGCGGGACAGGCGGAAATAGAGCTGGCTTTTCATACCCCGGAAACGGTCAGCAGCTGGAGCGCACGCTGGTCGGGTACTGAACTGCGCCAGTACGATCTTGAGGATATGTTCTGGCGCTGGAGCGAGCGTTTTCCCTCACTTGAGCCAATGGAGCGCTGGATGATGGCGAACCAGCCTTTCTGGAGTGTGATGGTCGAATCTGATGCCCTCGCACAGGAAAGCCCGGAATCTGTCCGGCAACTGGAGCGCTGGATGGTACCCAACAAGCTGATGCATCAGGAGGCAAGCTGATGAGAAACAATCCCTGCAAAACGGTGCTTAAGGTTGCCCGAAGCCAGCGTAACCGGCTGCGTACCATTGAGAAAAAACTGACTGATATGTCCAGTGAGTGGGACGGACTCAGCGGCTGGCTGGAGACAGAAAGCGACCGGCTGGCCAGAGAAGTCGGTCAGCATCTGCAGGCACTGGAAGAACAACTTCAGGAATAGGCTGACGGGAGTGGCTACCGGGAGGATGACGAATGATTATTGACGAAAAAAGACTATTTTTCATGGCATTGCTTAAGGGAAGTGTTCGTCTGGTTGCCATATTAGCCTTGCTGACAGTGATAATCACGCCAATAGGTATGGTTTATGAATATTTTGATTTTTATCCACAAATTTTGAATGAATTTGAATATCATGATTATCCGGAAAACTATTTCATAGGATGCTTCCTGACTGGATTCATGAGCCTGCCTTTATTAATAGGCATCTGTATTGCAACGTTTGTGTTTTTTCATCTCCTCAGTTTTATAGTTTTACTGCTCGGAGGCTACTATGACTAAAAAAAATGAGGTGGTTGAACTACTGGAGCATGAGCTTCGCTGGTATTACCGGGCACCGATAATGATTGCTGTTGCAGACATCATTTTAGCCATTATTGCACTGATTAAAAGTGACCATTTTTACCTTATCACGGGCGGAATTATCTTCCTGGCTGCTCTGGGAGTGCAGTGGATTCTGGGATTCAACCATTTCATATGGATGCGGAAAAAATAATGAGATACTGGATACTGGTTGTTCTGCTAAACGGTTTGTTTGCGCTGGTCATGCACTTTGCTGCGCCGGAAATGTTCGGAAGTACTGAGTATTATGTCGGCGCAGGGATCTGTGCTCTGATAGCGATGGTTATCACCTGGCGTGATCCCCCTGGTATGCTGGACAACGTGCTCTTGTTTCTCCTTAAGTGGGGAATTGTGGCTTCTGGACTGGCGTTTTTTATCTGGGGTATCGGATACAAGCTGGAATTCTGGGGGGAGCATAACCCCGATGTAGTCTTCAGCAGCGCGTTCGACACCATCTTGCCGAATCTGGCGGTGCTGAGCGGTGTTCTGATTCTGGTCAGTGGCTGGGTGTACTGGAGGCGAAGGTAACAAAGAATACGCCAGCGTGAGGGCAGGAAAGTAAAAAGAGCGGTTATGCCTGCGGTATAGCGGCTCTTTTTTATGCCCCTTATGCTTTGTAATACCCTGCTGTGGATTTTCTCTGAAGAACGGACGCTGCGAATTGTTGTGGCTGTTTTCTGTATCCTTTTCAAACTTACCAGCTGTCAGGCGACTTCCCTAACGGGAACCGGGGCTGTCGTAAACGGAGCCGGTAAACCGTCTCCGCCCTGACGGGCTTCCATCCCACTGTCGCAACGTCAACACCGGCTCGCAGTGACCGTTCCGGTCACGCCGCTTTCACCATGCCGGCGATAAAGCTGCCGGCACTCAGGTGACGCCACGTCGTTCAGCCGTGTCGGGTGTGTTCATCCTCTTCTCATACCTCTGGTGAACCATCTCGCGTCCGTTCCCGGGCGGAGGGCTGGTCGTAGCACCGTCGCGTCGTTATCCAAGGGGTGAAATGAACTCCGCCAAAAACTTTTTGCGAAGGGATGCAAAAACTTTTTGTCTCCGCCCCTTTCCTTCCTCCTTGCGACGTTGCTCCTTTGCCCTTTGCCGCCAGGGAACTCACCGAGAGATGGATTAACCACCAGACAAGAGGAAAAGCAGGATGAACACACAGAACGTCAACGTCAAAACCGCCACCAAAGAATCTTCCGAAAGATGGGTGAAAAACACGGCCCTGCGGACTGATGGCTTTGTACGCAATATCCACGCCCGTAATCGGTTCGATGTTATCCGCGCGGACGTGGTGCTGGCGCGTATTGAGAAAGAGGCGGGGCGGTGCTGCGGGATGCATTACGAACTGTATCAGGCGCGAGTGCTGGGCGATGCGCTGGATTATCTGGGCGCCCTTCCACTGAAAGATCGCCCGGCATTGATGGGCGCGGCAGCAAAACGCGGCTACATCCTGACACTTGCAGAAGAAGAGCACGCGCTGGAAGCGAAAGATGCGCTGATGAGTGAACTGGCAGCAAACGAATAAATACGTGTGGCGGCGCGTTGCTGCCACTTCCCAATCAGAAGGAGAAACACATGCACTTACACCTCAAAGAATCCTCGGCCCTTCCGGGAATGCAGGCCACCGCTGAGGCCGAGCGGGCGTACTGGCTGAGCCGTGAGAAAGCAGCGGTGAGAGTCCCCACTGAAATCGACGTACACGCATTCCATGATGCGCTGGGGCTGATGTACCCGATGAACTGGCGAAGCAGCGAAAATGGTGAGTGTGAAACCTTCATGCTGGCAGAAATGATCTGCGGCAACGTGACCGAAATTTATGCACGGATCGGTATCCGTTATTACCGGATGCGTGACTACAGCAACCTTGACCACGCGGAAATTCTGGCCCGCGTTAAGGAGGTATCAGACAAGAGCCAGAAATGAAAAAAGCAGGCATAAGCCTGCTCATTCCACGCCGGATGACACACCCGCAAAAGTTTGCATCCGGCATTCGCAAAACCAACATGGATATTAAACCATGCAATTTGACCCGAAAATCGTCGCACAGGCGAACGCGTTTGTAAATGCCCTGCGCAGTGGTAAACGCGCCCGTGTTCCGGCCTTAAAGCTGAAATACTGGCAGCAGTTTATGACCGTTGTCTACGCTGGCCTCGGCCTCGCGTGATGTGAAACCTGCCGCCCCCTGTGGGGGCGGCATTACCGGAGATACTTTCATGTCACAACTGAGCTTTGCCGATGTCTTCAATATGGCCAGAGAGAGCGCTGGCAGTAAAATTAATACCCAGGACACGCAGCCGGGTAGCGAATCATATCCCTCTGTTCAGCGGCTGATGAGTGCGCAGTACAGCCGCAGCCGCTTTATCAGCGTGTTTAGGTCCACAGGCCGCCAGCTGGGGCGCTGGGAAGTGTTCAGTGATTTTCTGTCACTCGCCGCCAGTGAACTGGATATGGTGCGGATAAGAACGCCGGAGAGCATGGCGCACTGTCGGAAAATCTGTGCGCGATATGAGGCTTCAGACATTGCGAACATGCAGGAGATGTTCCGCCTGATGGTGTGCGCACTGGAAGCTAAATTCCATGACTTCCTCGGCGCGATCTTCATGGAGCTTGAACTCGGCGATAACTTTCGCGGGCAGTATTTTACGCCGTATTCGGTACAGTGCCTGATGGCCCGGATGCTGATGCCGGGTGTCAGGGACACTATCCGCCGGGAAGGCATTGCCACCGTCAGCGATCCGGCCTGCGGGGCTGCCGGGATGCTGATTGCTTATGCGGAGTGTCTGCTAGATGCGGATATCAACCCTTCCATGCACATGTTCGGCAGCTGCATCGATATCGATCCTGTGGCGGCAGATATGGCTTTCATCCAGTTGTCACTGCTGGGGATTGCCGCCGAAGTCGTAACCGGGAATACGCTCACAATGCAGTTTAACCGGGTACGGTATACGCCAGTGTATTACCTCAACGACTTTGAAAAACGTCTGGCAGACCTGAACCGATACCGTGCGATGCGGGACTTTATGCGCGGAATACCGGAGGCTGCGTAAATAACCAGAAGGGCAGGGGATAACCTGCCCGACTGCGGAAAAAAGGCCGCGCACCTGCGGTGCTGACTAATACCAGCTGCGCTACGCGCCGCCCGTATTAGTCCGTCGCGGGTTTCTCTCTTCAGTATTATTTATTTGTCACTGTTATATTTCATCCGGCATCCTGCTGTTTATCTTCATCAGTATTTATCTTTTGTAAAGAATAAAATATATAACGGCCCGGGCGTCGTCCCTGGCGGGACACGGCTGTCGTGAACAGAGCCAGCTTCGCTGTCTCTGCCCTGTCGAGCTTCCATCCTGACGCAATTCAAATTCACGCTTGCTGCATCCTGAAAGGATGCGCCGCTTTAACCGTGGCGGTAATAAATTTCCGCCACTTTAATGGCCGGAACGGTAATTCGTCTTGCGCCGATTTTCCGTTCCGGGTTGTGTGCATTCTCCCTGTGTATATCTCCCGATTTCATCAATTCGCGGAGGGCTGCTTTTAGCATCAGTCAGGAAGGAAATAAAGGGGTATATAAACGCTGCGCGCTCCTTTATTTCCTTCCTGCCAGCTGCTCATTGCCCTTCGCCGCTCAGTGATG
>Ga0308164_10002644_pt1 | contig 17413 bp, 16 predicted proteins | sample PhyTR2_FD_201031 | JGI IMG/M metagenome (GOLD analysis project Ga0308164, IMG submission 201031) | Phyllosphere microbial communities from UC Gill Tract Community Farm, Albany, California, United States - DLSLT.R2 | ecosystem: Host-associated > Plants > Phyllosphere > Unclassified | place: USA... | reverse complement strand
CACGAAGCCCCATCATGCGGCGGCATATGTCGACCGCGAAGACGACCATGCTCTCGGCAACGACATCTCAGAAACCTCTTGCAACCAACGCGATTAGACGACGAATGTCTGAAGATAGGGAGCGGGGAGGGGGCGCGAATGTCCGGGTTTGGGTCAGAACCGTTCGCGAACGCCGCCAATAATCTGCCGTGCGGTGTCCGCGACGACTTGCGCTGCACCACGATCGCCCTTGGCCATCGACGTCATGAACGCCTTGGCCTGCTCGATCGTGACGTGCGGCGGCAGCGGTGCGACGTTCGGATCGGTCTTCACCTCGATCACCACCGGCCGATCGGCCGCGAGCGCCCGGTCCCACGCCGCGCCGAGTTGCGCGGGATCGTCGACGAAGATGCCGATCAACCCCAGCATCTCGGCGAACCGTGAATAGCGTACGTCGGGCAGCGACTGCGTCGTCGGGAAGCGCGGATTGCCCTCCATGATCCGCTGTTCCCACGTCACCTCGTTGAGATCCTCGTTGTTGAAGACGCAGACGATCAGCCGCGGGTCGGCCCAGCGCTGCCAGTATTTCTGGACGGTGATGAGTTCGGCCATGTTGTTCATCTGCATCGCGCCGTCGCCGACCAGCGCCACGACCGGTCGGGTGGGATGCGCGAACTTGGCCGCGATCGCGTAAGGGACCGCGGCGCCCATCGAGGCGAGCCCGCCCGACAGCGAACCGCGCTGGCCGCGCTTCACCTGCCAGTCGCGCGCGTACCAATTGGCACACGACCCAGAGTCCGAGGTGACGATGGTGTCAGCGGGCAGGCGCGGCGACATTTCGTAGACGACCCGCTGAGGATTGACCGGCGATGCATCGGCCATGGCACGACCCTTCAGCGTCTCGCGCCAGTCATTCATGCCGGCGACGATACCGTCCTGCCAGCTACGGTCCTGCTGCTGGGTCAGGAGGGGGAGCAGCCCGCGCAACGTTTCGCCGGCATGGCCGTGAAGGTTGACCTCGACTGGGTAGCGCAGCCCCAGCATCTCGGGCGCGATATCTATCTGAACGGCACGCGCCTGTCCGTCGGCGGGCAGGAACTCGGCCCACGGAAACCCGGTGCCGATCATGAGGAGCGTGTCGCAGCCCTCCATCATGTCGGACGACGGCTTCGTGCCGAGCAGCCCGATCGCTCCGGTAACGAAAGGCAGGTCGTCGGGTAGCACGTCCTTGCCGAGCAGCGCCTTGGCGACGCCCGCGCCCAGCCGCTCGGCGACCACGACCACTTCGTCAGCGGCGTCGCGTGCGCCCGCGCCGATCACGATTGCGACCTTGCGGCCCGCGTTCAGCACTTCGGCCGCCCGGCGGAGATCGACGTCGTGCGGCACGATGCGGGGAGCGGAGTATCCTGGTCCTGAGCGGGTAAAGCCGTGCGCGCGCTTCGGCTCTTCCCAGGCCATGTCCTGCACGTCCTTGGGCAGGATCAGCACGGTTACGCCGTTACGTGCCTTTGCGACGCGCAGCCCGCGGTCGACCAGATGGCGCAATTGCGCAGGCGCCGCAGCCTCCTGCACGAAGTCGGCGACATCGGCGAACATCCGGTCGAGATTAAGCTCCTGCTGGTAGCTCGCACCGCGCACCGTCGTCTCCGCCTGACCCGCGATGGCGAGGACGGGCATGTGGTCGCTCTTGGCATCGTAGAGCCCGGTGATGAGGTGCGTCGCCCCCGGCCCGCCGGTTGAGAGGCAGACGCCCAGCTCACCGGTGAATTTGGCGTGCGCGGTCGCCATGAAGGCAGCCATCTCCTCGTGCCGCACCTGGATGAACTCGATTTCGCCGTCCGTCCCCTCGGCCCGCTGGAGCGCGCCCAACACGCCGTTGATACCGTCGCCCGAGTAGCCGTAGATGCGAGTTACGCCCCACGCCTTAAGCCGATCGACGAAGAAGTCGCTAGTGAGCTGGGTCATGTCGAAATCCTGTGATCGATGCTGCCAAAGCTGAACGCCTCAGCGGCGGTTGTGGTCTGCCACTTGTTGTAGATGGCTGAGCATGCGGCTGTCTGGCTGGAAAAGAGTCATTGGAGAGCGCCGCCCCGGTCGGCTCACTGCTCTCCCCAGATCGCCATCACGCGGACAACTGCCGGACGTTGCTTGATCCGCCTGAGGTGCGCATCGACCGCGGGCGGCAGTGGCACGCTCGTCTCGGAGGCCCAGCGCTCGACATAGAACAGCGCAGCATCCGCCACGCCGAAACGATGGCCGGCCGCCCATTCGCGCCCGGCAAGCTGATCGGCGATGATCGCGAACGCCTTCGAGAGCATCGTCTCGCCTTGCTTCTTCACCGATGCCTGACCAAGCCCGATCGTCTGGTGGATTGGATCCTGCGGCTCGAAGCGTGCCGGCATGAAAATCCGGCCGTACGCCTGCCCGTGGATCGTGCCCGTTACATAGTCGGTGAGCGACAGTGCTCGCTGCTCCTCGTCGGGGTCGGTCGGCATGAGCCCCAAGTCGGGAGCCTGTCGGGCGAGCCACACGGCGATGGCACCGAACTCGGTCAGCACGCGGCCGTCATCGGCAATTAGCGTCGGTACCTTGCCCTTAGGGTTGATCGCCTTGAACCAGGCCTCCTCGGTAGCACCACCCTGAACGTCGATCTTCTCGGTCTCGTAAGCCCTGCCGATCTCCTCCAGCAGGATGTGAATACCAATCGCGCAGGTGTGCGGGCCCCAATATAGCTTCATGATCGTGTTCTCTTTTCCATCTCAGTCCACGGATGTGCGTCGACATCTCAAGCAGTCGCTCGGCAAGGATCAGCCTACCGATCCATCAACAGCAGCTTGTCGATGGTAATCGGCAGCGAGCGCACGCGCTTTCCCGTCGCATGGAAGATCGCGTTGGCGACGGCGGCCGCGGTGCCGACGATGCCGATCTCGCCGAGACCCTTGACGCCCAGCGGCGTGACCTCGGGATCGGGCTCGTCGACGAAGATCACGTCGATGTCCTCCACATCGGCATGGGCAGGAACGTGATACTCGGCGTAGTTGTGATTCATCCAGCGACCGAGCGTCCTGTCGATGAACGTCTCCTCGTGCAGCGCCATGCCGATCCCCATTACGACGCCGCCCAGGATCTGGCTGCGTGCGGTGCGGGGATTGATGATCCGCCCGGCCGCCACCGCGTTGACGACGCGGGTGACACGAACCTGATCGAGCTCCTCGTCGACGCGGACCTCGACGAACACGGCACTGTGCGTGTTGCGCGCCTTTCTCGCCATCGAGACCATGTCGGAGAGGCCGGGCTTGGCGGTCTCCTCCACCTCAATCACGTCGAGTCCGCCCGCGTGCATCGCGTTGGTCAGGCTGACCCGCTTGGTCGGATCGCTCTTGAGGATCATCTCGCCGTCGGCGAAGTCGATGTCGTCGATCGACTTGGCGCCCCATAGCGGCCGGTTCTCGACCTCGTCCGCCGCCTTGAACAGCTTCTCGGCGACGCTGCGGCAGGCGAGCTGCACCGCCGCACCGGTCGACGCCGCCGCCCACGATCCACCCTCGACAGGCGCTGCCGGCAGGTCGCTGTCGCCGAGCCGCGCGGTGATGCGGTCGGGCGACAGGCCCAGCGTGTCCGCGGCGACCTGCGTCATCACCGTGTAGGTGCCGGTGCCGATGTCGGACGACGCGCTCGCCACCTCGAGATCGCCGTTGGCCGAAAGCCGCGCCCGCGCCGACGTTTTGGAGAACTGCGCGTCCCACATGCCGGTGGCAACGCCCCAGCCGATCAGTTCGCGGCCCTCCTTCATCGAGCGTGGCTCAGGCGAACGGTCGCTCCAGCCAAACCGCACCGCACCCTCGCGATACGCCTCGCGCAGCGCCTTGGAGGTGAACGGCACCTGGTTCATCGCCTCGGTCTCGGAGTAGTTGACCATCCGGAACTCGAGCGGATCGACCTTGGCCTCGTAGGCCATCTCGTCGATCGCAATCTCGAACAGCGCCATGCCGGTCGCAGCGCCCGGCGCGCGCATGTCGGCCGAGGTGTAAGTATCGCGCGGCGCGATCGTGTAGTGCCCCTCGGCATTCGGGCAGTCGTAATTCATCATTCCCCAGGTGACGATGTCCTCCATGTTGTTCTCGAACCGTGAGGTCGAGGTGGTGGCGTCGCCGTAGATCGAGGTGAGCTTGCCGGTATGCTCGGCGCCGAGCCGGATTTCGTAGGCGCACTCGGGCCGGTGCGCGTGGTAGAACATCTGCTGGCGGGTCATGACGACGCGGATCGAGCGTTCGAGCAGGATCGCGCCCATCGTCGCAAGCTGGACCTGCCATTGCGGCCGCAATCCCGAGCCGAAGCCCCCCCCGACATAGGCGTTGACGACGCGGACGTCCTTCTTGGAAAGCTTGAACGCGCCGGCGAGATAGGCCTGCGTGTTCTGCGAGCCCTGTACCTTGTCGTAGACGGTGATCTTCCCGTCGCCGTGCCACTCGACGGTAGAGGCGTGCATCTCCATCGGGTTGTGGTGCTCGGTGGCCAAGCGGTACTCGCCCGACACCTTGAGGTCCGCGGCGTCGAACGCCGCTTCCGCATCGCCGCGTGCCTTGGGCGGGTGGAAGGTGTTGCGGCGCATGCCCTTGGGCGGCAGGAACTTCTCGGCGAGCGAGGTGTCGAAGTCGACGTTGTGCTCCTCCGCGTCGTAGTCGATCTCGATCAGGCCGGCGGCGAAGCGGGCGGCCTCGAACGTCTCGGCGATCACCAGCGCGACCGGTTGGCCGGCGAACAGGATGCGGTCGTCGTGAAGCGCCTTGAATGGATCGCCCGGGATGCTGAGCTCGTCCTTCCAGCTATGGTCGAGCCACGCCTGCTTGGGCCGGTTCTCGTGCGTCATCACCTCGACCACGCCCGGCACCGCGCGGGTGGCGGTATCGTCAATCGACGCGATCCGTCCCTTGGCGATGCGGGCGGGGACGGCGACGCCGTAGAGAAGGTCGGGCATGGCGTACTCGGCGGCATATTTCGCGCGACCGGTCACCTTGTCGGCACCGTCGACGCGGGCAAGGGGGGTGCCGATGCCGACTTTTTGGGGGGCGTTCATGGTCATGATCCTCAGCGAATGCGCTTGTCGGTCTGCGACTGCGGCGTACCGGCGGCGGCTTGGTTCAGCGCGCGGACGATCGCCTTGTGGGCGAGCCCGATCTTGAAGCTGTTGTCGCCCTGGCCGACCGCACCGGCGAGGAGCGCGCGTGCGGCGGTGTCGAACGCCGTGTCGGAGGGACGTTCGTTCTTGATCGCCTCCTCGGCCTCGGTCCGGCGCCACGGCTTGTGCGCAACCCCGCCGAGCGCGATCCGGACGTCGGCGATCCTGTCGCCCTCCAGCCGCATCGCCACCGCCACCGAGACGAGCGCGAAGGCGTAGGACAATCGGTCGCGCAGCTTGAGGTAGGTGTAGTGGGTCGAGAACTCCTCCGCCGGCAGGTCGATGGCGGTGACCAGCTCGCCCCGCTTCAGCGTATTGTCGCGCCACGGCTCGTCGCCGGGCAGCCGGTGGTAGTCGGCGAAGGCGATCGTGCGGTCGCCCTCCGGCCCCGTCACGTGCACCTGCGCGTCAAGCGCGGCGAGGGCGACGCACATGTCGGACGGATGGGTCGCGATGCATTGATCGCTGGCGCCGAGAATGGCGTGGATGCGATTGACGCCGCCGATCGCGCCGCAGCCCTGGCCGGGCACGCGCTTGTTGCACGGCGTGTCGACGTCGTAGAAATAGTAGCAGCGGGTGCGCTGGTTGAGGTTGCCGCCGTTGGTCGCCGCGTTGCGCAGCTGCGGCGACGCGCCCGCCAGGATCGCGGAGGCGAGCAGCGGATAGCGTGCCTGGACCCGCTCGTCATAGGCCGTGTCGGCGTTGGTCGTGAGCGCGCCGAGCCGGAGACCTCCGTCGTCCCGGTCGGTGATCTGTGCCAGCGGCAGACGGTTGATGTCGACGACCTCGAGCGGTCGGGCGACGTTCTCCTTCATCAGGTCGATGAGGTTGGTGCCGCCTGCCAGATAGGCGACGTGGTCGCCTGCGCCGTCGCAGACGGCCTCGGCGACGTCGCCGGGCCGGGCATAGTCGAAGCGGATCATGCCTGCTTCTCCATCACGTTGAGCACCGCATCGGCGATGTTGGTATAGGCGCCGCATCGGCACAGGTTGCCGCTCATCTGCTCGCGCACGTCCTGCCGGTTCTTCGCGTGCCCCTCGTTGATTAGCCCCTGCGCGGAGCAGATCTGGCCCGGCGTGCAATAGCCGCACTGGAAGGCGTCGTGCTCGATGAAAGCGGTCTGGAGCGGGTGGAGCTCGCCCGGCCGGCCCATGCCCTCAATGGTAGTGATCTCCACCCCGTCCAGCGTCACCGCCAGCTTGAGGCAGGAATTGATGCGCCTGCCGTCGATCAGCACGGTGCAGGCACCGCACTGGCCATGGTCGCAGCCCTTCTTGGTCCCGGTCAGGTCGAGCTTGTCGCGCAGGAGGTCGAGCAGGGTCGTCCACGGCTCGACCTTCAGCTCGCGTGCCTCACCGTTGATCGTCAGCGTCAGTGGTAGGATCGCGATAGGCTTGGCGGCTGCCGCAGCGGCTGCGGCGCGGTCGATGGTCACGGCGTCGTTCATGCCGGAATCTCCTCGATGGATGCGGTGTTGGCGGCGACGACGCCGTTCTTGCGATGGCGTAGGTCGCTGAGCGCCTGGTAGACCTGCAGCCGCGCGCGCATCACGCCGCCGAGCGGACGATGCGCCGCGAGGCTGTGCGTCGGGCGGAACGTCATTACCTCGTCGAAATAGTGGACGCGCTCGGGGCTGTAGGCCGCCTGGCGCGGCAGCCGGATGGTTGCGACGGTGCGGTACTGGCTGTCCTGCGCGGGCCATTCCACCGAAGCATCCTCGATCGGCTGGGTCTCGGCATCGGCCCAGAGCTGTACGCGCAAGTCGAAAACGGCGTCGTGCTTGTTGAAATAGTTAATGGCGGCGTGGCGAAAGCCGTCCTCGTCCTGGTGCGGATCGAGCTGCCAGTCGTCGAGCGCATCCTGATAGGTCGAGGACGGGAAGGTGCCGAGCTTGGCGACGTAATCGCCGAATCGCACCGGGCACTGGCTGAAGTAGTAGTCGTCCAGCGGATGGCTGAAGGGATGGCCGTAGAAGTCGAGCGTCGGGCTCGGTCCGCCCGCGACGGCGTTCAGGATCTTGTTGATGTTGCGCGCGATCGAAGAGGCGGCGCTCTTCACACCCTCAGGCATCGGCGTCGTCGCGCCGATCTTCTTGGCCTGGCTGAGGAAGCCCGCGGCGGTTCCGGCGGGGAAGGTCGTGCCGCTGGCAAAGACGAAGTCCTGCGTCGGCGCATCGTGACCGGGCAGCTTCTCGCCTTCGACCCCGAACACCTTGATCGCCATGCCGCGGTGGGTGGAGACGCGGTCGCCGAGGTGCTCGCCGGGACCCTGTGCGAAGCGAACCGCGACCTGGAACGTGCCGCCCTTCGCGAACAGGCCCTGCGCCAGTTCGGGCGGCAGGTCGTCCACCACCGTCAACTCGCCGACGACGCAGGCGGTGCTCTTGGCGTGGCTGGCGCGGGCGGCATGGCCTTCGCGCTTCTCCACGACCTCGGTTTCCTGGGTCATGCCCTTGATGATGCCGTCGATCGTGTCCTGTTCGCCGTCTTCCAGGGTTTCGATCTCGGGTGAGTAGTGCAGATAGGTCATGGGGGATCCGATCACTTGACGGGCGGAAAGGAGAAGAGCTGCGTCTTGATCGACGGGGGCGCGCCGGGCGTGAACCAGTTGGTGTCCTGGATATGGCTGGCGGTGACGTACATCGTCCCGTCACGTCCTTCCGAGAAGGTGTCGGGCCACCGCAGCCGCCGGTCGGTCAGCACCGTCTCGACGGTCGCGCCGTTCAGCCGCTTGATCGAATAATCGGTCGGCGACGTCAGGTAGAGCACGCCCGCCTTGCTCATCCACAGGCCGTCAGCGACGTGGGTCTGCGCTACCGTCTTCACGGCTGCCGCTCTATCGGCCTCGCTGACGTTCGACCCCAGCTTGGCGGTGTCAATCGAGTAGAGCGTCTTGCCGGTCAGCGCCTGGTAATAAAGGATCTGACCATCCTTAGAAATGGCGATGCCGTCCGCGGCGAAGGCGGGCTGGCGGCCGTCGGGGCGGACCAGCGGTTTGCCGTCGAGCGCCACCTTCACCGTCTTGTCGATCTGCGTCGAGGCGTGACCATCGAGCACACGGTAGCTCTTTCCGCTTTCCAGGTCGACGACGATAATCGCACCGCGCGTGCCGCTGTCGGTGATGTAGCCGATCTTGCCGTCGGGCGAGAAGCGGATGTCGTTGAGGTAAGTCCCCTGCAAGGCCACGTTGCCCGGCACCGCGATGACCTTGGTTACCTTGTTGCTCTTCAGGTCGATGCGAACGAGTTTGGGTGCGCCTTCGAGGATCTTCTCGTTTCCGGGCGCGCCGGGATCGAGCACCCAGAGGTTGCCATGGCCGTCGGGCACGATCGACTGCACGCAGACGAAATAGTCCCCTACCGGCAGCTCGTTGGCGCGCGCGTTGCGCCAGCTGTTCCACTTGGCATCGGGATAGGGCTTGAGCGCGCCATTCGGCATTACCTCCGCGACGGAGATCGGCGCGTCGTCGGTCCATCGCGGGAAGTTCACGAACCGTCGGCCATCCTCGACGACCGCGACGCCGGTTGCCTGATGATCGAACTGAGCGACCTGCGTCAGGGGTGAGCGGGTCTGCGCGATCGCGCGCGCGCCAACGGCGACAGTAGCAAGCGCGCCGATTGTTGCGAGGCTGGTAACGAAGGGCTTGGCTTTGGACATGGTAGGACTCCGGTCGATGGCATCGGTCAGGGTGGCGGGATCGCCGGTGAAGGAGTGGATCAGGTGCCGGACGACGGCGTACAGATCTCGCGCTGCGCGAAATGGCCCACGTCGGACGGCATCAGCAACGCGAACAGACCGGTCAGCGTCGCCGGAATGTGCTTGTTGGACGACGGCGCATCGACGCCGCCCATCGTACGCTGAATGTATATGGCGAGCAGCGCCAGGTCATACCTGCCTAGACCTACTCGATCGTCATTCCTTGGGTCGGAAGGTCGGCAAGAGAGCGAAGTTCATGAACCGGGCAGCCATTGTGCTGCCCGCGAAATTGCGTCGACATTTCGTAGGTCGGTTTGCGGGCACGGTTGACGCCGCCGATCGGCTGATGGGCGACGAGCCCGTGCCACGGGCTGAACGACACCGCCTGCTCCTGCTGCTCGCTGAGGCCGTGTTGCCAGCCGAGCTGTGCGGGCACGGTGAGGCGGGCAACCGCAACGTAAGGGCTTTCCTTTTCATCCCATACGATTGAGCTGTCCTCGACCGGCATCTTATCAAGGTCGGTGCAGAGCTGCACGCGGAGTTCCCAGACGCTGTCCTGCTCGATCAGCACCTCGCCAATGTCCTCGCGCAACGCGTCGGGGCGGCCAGACGTGTTGACCTTGCTGCCGGCGAGCTCGGTGAGATTTGCTGATACCGGCGCAATCGAAAGCTTGGCGATGTAGCCGCCGTGCCGCAACGGCACCTGCGTGTAGTAGGTCTCGCCGAGCGGGTGGGTATTGGGCGCGCCGCCCAGCGTCTGGATTGTCGGGCTCGCGATGCCGACCGTTTCGAGCGCGGCGTCCAGCGTCTGCATGACGGCCGAAAGCCCCTTCTTCAGCCCCTCGCCGGCATCGGTCGTCTTGGCGAGCATCTTGAGGTTGGCGAGGAACGCTTTGGGGGTCGGCGCCGCGAAGGCTGGGCCGTTGACGAAGATGAAGTCCTGCGTGGTGTCCGCTTCCGAACCCGACAGGCGGTCGCCCGGAACGTTAAACAGCTTCACAGCGAGCCCGCGCGGCACGCTGACGCTATCATCGAGGATGTCGCCGGGTAGCGTCGAGAACCGCAGCAGCGCGTCGTAGCTGCCGGGTGCCGAAAACAGGCCTTGCGCCAGAGCGGGCGCGATGCCGGAAAGCACCTCGAGTTTGCCTTTCACGATCGCGTGTCCCTTGGCATGAACGCCTCGGACAGCCGTGCCATAGTCCTTTGCGGTCGTCTCCTGAATCAGGCGGAGCTGATCGTTCAGCCCCTGGATCGTTTCCGCTTCGTCATCGGCGCGCACCTCCACGTTTGGCTCAAAGGCAACAGGCGAGTGGAGAGCATTGGACATGGGCTAAACCTTTTGCAAGCGCGAGGTTCTATGAGGCTGTCCGTGCCGGTCGTCGGTTTAGGACGGCGCGTGCGCTTGAGCGACCTGGACCAGAGTCCACAATCGAGAACTCTACCTGAACCACATCGGGTTCGCGCCCGCGCACCATTTGGACGATCGGTGCTACTAATCCAGACGATCTGGTACTTCGCGTTAGTTTGGCGTAGAAAGACCTTCGACCGCTTCTCCGCCCGGATGCGCTCTGTAATCTGCGGGCCCACGTCCATAGGCAGCGTGGAAGGCACGCGAGAATGGCCTCGGACCCGCATAGCCGGCCGCCTGCGCAATCACCTTGATCGGTAGATCCGTCGTACGCAGCAGACGGGCAGCAATGCGGAGCCTCGCCTTCTGCACGAAGTCGATCGGGCCTTGGCCAAAGGCTTTGGAAAAATGATCCGAGAACGACGCTCGGCTCATGCCAGAGAGCGAGGCCAAGCTCTCCACCGTATGCGGGGCCGCCGGATTCTCGATGATGGCAGCTACGGCTTTTGAAAGGCGAGGATGGAACATCGTGGGTCCGGCCAGCTCCGTCTGGGGCTCCCGACGATCACGCAACAAGGCTATCAGTCCCTGCTTCATCAGCGCCTGGCACATTGCCTGCGTGCCAAAGCCGGCCTGCGCAATCTCGTTCGTCATCGCGTCGAATACGCTCGCGGGAATGACCCCCGCCACCATATCGCCCGTCACCGGTACCCGCAGCAGGTCAAAGAAACCGAGCCCGCCCTGATAGGGAGCCGGCAAGGCGCCGCAAAGCATCAGGGTATCGTCGGCGCCGCTGCCCGCGGTGAACTCGATCAACCCATCCCCGAGCAGCGCGCAACTCTCAGCGGCCGCGCGGACCTTGGCTTGGCCGCCGACCTCTCCCACCCAATGCGTTTCCAAAGTAGGGACAATCAGCACACTCGAAGGCGAGAATGGAATTGGCGGCGATGCGCCGACCTGGAGATGCCCGGATCCACGTAGCACGAAATGGACGGTCACCGCGGTGAAGACGGGAAAAGTCATCCTCCAACCCGTCTGGATGCGGCACACCGAAAAGGCATGCGGGTCGACCTCGATGGCGGTGAGGAGCTGGTCGAGTGTGCGTGTCATGCCACTACCCTACGGTGTGCCTGGCTTCGCGAACACTGTGCGCAGCTCTCGCGAGAGGCCTCACGGCGACCGAGCTCGATAAGCGCCACGCTGGTGAACGGATGTCCATTTTCAGGTGGTCGTTCGATGCCCTCAGTCATCTGCTTCTGGGTCGTCGCTGCGGCGGAAGCTGTCGAGCAACTGAAGACGTTTAGGTTCGTTAATAGGACCGACAATGTCTCCGCCATTGATCCCCTTTCAGTTGTGCTGCGTCATGGAACGCCTAACGAGCTGAACCGCTCAGATTTACCCGCTGACCGATCTACTGAAAGTTGTGCATGTTCAACGGATTTGGCCTGCCGATTTTGCTCGCAATTTTTGCTGCCTGCGCGGGCGTCATCTGGATCGCGGGCGTGAAACTCGCAGACACGACGGATGTCCTGTCTTCACGCCTCCATCTCGGCAAAGCGCTTGGTGGCATCATCGTTCTTGCGATCGCAACCAATCTTCCCGAGCTTGCGATCACCGTCAGCGCTGCGCTGGCGGGAAATCTGGGGGTGGCGGTCGGCAACATTCTTGGCGGCATCGCCATCCAGACGGTTGTGCTGGTGGCAATGGACATCGCTATGAAGGAGAAGGTTCCCCTAACCTACCGCGCCGCCAGCCTCACGCTGGTCGTGGAAGCAGTCCTGGTCGTGGCGGTCTTGATCGTATCGATCATGGCGACGCAGTTGCCCGGCACGTTGATCGCCGCCCGCCTGACCCCCGGGGCGGCGTTAATCGCTGTCCTATGGGTGATCGGCGTGTGGCTCTCCAGCCAAGCGAGCAAGGGTCTGCCGTGGCACGATGCGAGCGGCACCGCACCTGATGGTCAGGAAGAGCCCAAGGGGCATTCACAGGCCAAGAAGGACGATGCGTCTGGGCAAAGGGGCGAAAGCACGACCCAAGTTGCCCTGGTGTTTGGCGCAGCCGCACTGGCGACCTTGGCAGCCGGCGTGCTGCTCGAGCGGAGCGGCGATGCGATCGCCCAGCACATTGGTCTCAGCGGCGTCCTGTTTGGTGCTACGGTGCTCGCGGCCGCCACCTCGCTGCCCGAGCTGTCGACCGGCATCACCTCCGTACGGATGAAGGACTATCAGCTCGCGGTCAGCGACATCTTTGGCGGAAACGCGTTCCTGCCCGTCCTCTTCCTCCTGGCCGTCGTCATCTCCGGCAAGGCCGTGCTGCCAGATGCGCAGGCAAGCGACATTTATCTGGCAGGTCTCGGCGTACTTTTGACCTGCGTATACGCCGCGGGCCTAATTTTCCGGCCCCAGCGGCAGGTCTGGCGGATGGGAGCCGATTCCGCTGCCGTGCTTACCCTTTATGCTCTCGGCGTGGGTGGCTTATTTACTATATCAAGCGGTCACGGCGGTTAAGCACTACTCTCCGAAGATACCTTGGAGTGGTCAAAGGCAGACGTTGCAGAAAAAATCTTTAAAATGTGATTGTACGTTTGGCGTGTACAGAAAAAGATAAGATCTGGGTGGCTCTAGCTTGATCTAAATAGAAACAACTGCCGTACTAGATAATACGACGGGTTCCGATATCTTGGCGAGATACCAAAACGCCATTCTCCTTTGCTAATTGTGAAAGGTGTTCAGCAACGCGGATATGCATTGCTCGTGCGTCTTCCAACGGGGAGGCGACCGCTGCGGCTATATGCTTTGATACTTGCTCATTGGGATCATCGAGAAATGGCGAACGAGGCATGATTGGATGCAGAGGAATGTCTAGCTCAAGCAATTGTCTTATAGATTAGCCTGCTCCTCTTCACTTAAGTCGGCATCGGGGCCGTAATAGAGTTCAGCGCACGCTTCGCGCAGGCAGCCACCCTCGATCTCGATATCATCTCGATAGGCGTCCCCGATGAAGTCGAGAGTGTCGACGTGTTTGGCTTCGAAATACATCGGGTGCACATTGCTGCGACCAGCACCGTACACGACGCGGCCAACTTTCGACCAGATCGATGCCATCGTGCACATGCCGCACGGCTGAAGGGTTGAGTATAGCGTTGCCCCGCGCAGCTCCAGTTCGCCGGTTTTCTCGCACGCGCGGCGGATTGCCATCATTTCGGCATGCGCGGTCGCATCTGGCAGCTCTTTGGTCTGATTGCGTTCGGCGGCAATGACCTTCCCGTCTAGGACGATGACGCATCCAAGAGGGGAGGTTGAGGGAACGGATCCTTTCGAGCGCGCAACGTCTATCGCCATTTGCATCCAGTGTTCGTCGGTATCGGTCTGCATTGCGTATCCACCTAATTGCAGTTGCTGTTAGATTTGGTGTGGCGATCCGGATACTGCGTCAGCTCTGAACCACCCTGATGATCGCTTCTGTGGGATCGACCGGATCCATCACAAAAGCCCCGGCATCACGGTTCGCGACAAGCCATGCGACGTGTGCAGCAGTGATGCGCTGGCCCGGCACTAGGCGAGGGACGCCGGGCGGCGCGGGCGCGATCATCTCGGCTGCGATCCTTCCCTCAGCCGCCTCGTAGGCCACCATCTCCGCCGGGCCGTTAAGTGCCGCAGGCCCGGGCATCGCCATTTCCACGGACAGGGTGCCGATCCCGGGCACAGGCGAGATTGCCGGCAAGATGGAGGGATCGGAACCGAGCTGATTCACGAGATCCTGCAAGCCACGGACCAGCTTGCGAAGATCGGACCTGATTGTGCCCAGTGACAGAACAGCCAGGATATGCCGTGCGTCGGACAGCCCCATGCTGATCCGGTGATGCTTGTAGAGCCAATCGTCGATGGCATACCCCGAAACGCCCAGCGCCGAGACGTCGATCAGCACCTTGGTGACGTCTAGATCCGCATCGGGCGGCAAATGGTCGCGACTAAACACACGTAACGGGGCGATACTGACGATCTTTTTCCGGACCCTCTCCGCTAGACCAATGACAGCGGTCCACAGCTGCTCACCGTGCAACGCGTGGTCGCGCCGGGTAGCGTCGAGCGTCGCGAGGATCGGCACCGACGGGCTGGTGGTTTCGAAAAGCTCATAGGCCATCCAAAGGCGTTGGCGATCGATCAGGTCGCCCTTGGCGACAATCACCGACCCCTGTGCAAGTGCGCCCATCGTCTTATGCGCGCTGTAGACAGCGGCATCCGCCCCCTTGGTCAGCGGATCATCCGGCAGACCTTCACAGAACGCGAAGGCACCACCCCAGGCAGCATCGACGATAAGCGGTATGCCGTGATCGTGACAGATGGCTGCGAGCGCCGCTATGTCGCTGGTAACGCCGTAGTAGGTCGGGCTGACGACGATGAACGCCCTGGCGGTCGGATGAGCCGCCAGAGTGGCGCTCAGCGCCTGCGGTTCGACGCCATGCTCGATGTCCCATGCGTCATCAATTTGTACGGGTACGATGACGGCATCGAGGCCCGTTGCCAGCGCATAGGTTCGCTCGGCCTTGTGGGCGTTGGCAGCGATCAGAATAGTGTCACCTGGCCCGGCGACGGACGCCATGACCGTATGAAGACTCTGTGTGGATCCGCCCGTTACAAACCGACAGAAGTCGGCATTCCAGGCCTCTGCCGCAATCTCGTGCGCACGTTGAAGAGCCAGCTTGCCCTCGGTACGGTCGTCAAGCCCCTTCGGCGTCAGCACGTCGGCCTGAAACACGCGCTTGCCGAGCAGTGCCTTCATACCTCCGGGAATGGCCACGCCTTGGTTGTGGCCGGGCGCTCCGAAGCCGATGACCGGCCTCTTCTCGATCGCCGCCAGCGCATCTGCCAACGGCGCACTCTTCTGATCCATGCCGAACCCTCTCCTGATCAAGTGGGTCAAACGCATGAACACCAGCAAGCCCCGCGGGGCACCGTTAACTTTTATTATCAAACAAGCGGTTAGCCGCTAAGACCGTGTTACGATCAAGCCATCCGCCTATCGGTCTTGGGCAATGGCCAACGCATGGCCTTGTCGTTCAACAGCGACCTCGTGCATATCTGCCAATTTCGTGTGTATCTCTGCGTGCGCTTGATGCCGCGCTCGTTCTGCCATTTTACGGTGCTCATTTGCGCGGCGCCGATGATAAGCAGCGATGTCTTCCATGTCTCATCCGTTTATGATTTGTTCCAGATCGCTTCGTCTAAACGTTTGGATATTGGAATGGCAAGGACCCGCGATTGATCGGGCCGTATACCCACGTGGCCCCCTTTTGCTGCTGCCAACGTTTCCCCTGCGAGACTAGGAGCGAGCGTGTCTCCGCATCGAACGAAGCAACATGGAACAGGCAGATTTATGAAAAACGGCGCACCGATCAACGTCAACGCAGCGAGCGCGGCCGAGTTGGATGCTATTCCAGCGTTAGCGGGCCATGGGTTCGAGATCGTCCGCTATCGTGAGGAACGTGGAGGGTTCAGCGACCTCAGGCAACTGGACGAAGTACCAGGTCTTACCGGTAAAGCCGATGGCGCGACTGCGTCACTGACCGTCGGTATCGCTGACCCGGGCGGGGAATGCAAAGACAGACGCCTGTTCAATAAACGGTAGAAGTCTGGAAGCGCCGAAAAGGGTCTTAATGACCGGATTTGGGTCCTCGCGGCCGCAAGTGCCGGGAAAGTCGTGCTGCAGCCTCTCCTCGTTCAGCTCGCCGCCAGCCGCCTCAACGCGGACTGTTCAGCGAGCGACCGTTGGGCGCGAGCCGCTACCGAGAAGGCGAGGTCCCAAACAATCACACCACCTGCAGCGCAATGCTCTTCCTTTAGCCGCTCAACCAGCGTGTCCGGGTCAATATGCTCCACGGTCGCGATGCTTCGCTCGACTATTCGCGGCAGCATCGCCTGCGTGAGTGTCGGCAGGAAGGAGGGCTGGTTAAAATTGAGCAGGATGGCTTCGCCGCGCGCCTCCTCAACCGAAAGCCCCAGTTGTTGCTGCATCAGTTCGGCGAGCCGAAGCGCCAACCCGCGCAGGGCCGGGGGCGGGGACGTCTGCTTCTGACTTAGATCAGCCGCCAGGGACCCTGTCAGTCCTTCTTGGCGGTTAAGTGCCGGCTGAGATGCTTGTTCATCTCAAACATGCTGGCCGACTTCTGGCCAAACACCTTCTCGAGGTTTTCGTCCGCGTTGATCTGACGGCGGTCCTTGGCGTCCTGCAAGTCGTGCTTCTTGATGTATTCCCAGACCTTACTGACGACCTCGCTGCGCGGCAGGTCCTTGTCGCCAACGATTTCAGCCAGTTCCGGCGACGGCGTCACCGGTGCAGTAATGCCGCCTCGCGCCCCGCCCGCCGGCTTGCCGGTCTTCTCGACCTTCTTCTCGGCCGCCTTGGTCTCGTCCTTGCCGCGCTTCGTTGCCGTACGTGCCATTTGCCGGTCTCCCTTAATCGCTGAGCCGCAGTAGCGACTGACATCTTCGCGACAGGTGAACTGCTCCGTCCAGCGTTGTCAATCCGACTGTGAGACGATGCCGGTGACGGAGAGCTGGAGCAACGTTGGCCCCCCCTGGCGCCGCTTCAAGGAAACAGCGGCAGGTCGGCACGTTCTACGCTGGTAGCAGGAGTGGAACGATCGATGACAGACGAAGCAGGCGAGAACATCATCGACGCGCGTGATGCGGCGGAGAGCGCGGGGCTGGTCTACGTCGACGACCAGAGCTTGGGTCTCACCCGTCGCAAGAGCGGCAAGGGCTGGAGCTACCGCGAGGCGACCGGCGCAAAGATCAGCGAAAAGGCGGTGATCGAGCGCATCAACAGGATCGGCATCCCACCAGCTTATACCGACGTGTGGATTTGCAGCGACGAGCGCGGCCACATTCAGGCGACTGGCCGCGATGCCAAGGGCCGCAAGCAGTATCGCTATCATGAGCGCTTCCGCGAGGTGCGCGACAGCACCAAATACGAGCACATGCTGACCTTCGCCGAGGTGCTGCCCGGCATCCGCGAACGCATCGACGCTGACATGGGGCGACGCGGTCTGCCACGCGAAAAGGTGCTGGCGACGGTTGTCCGCTTGCTCGAGACGACCATGATCCGGGTCGGCAACGCCGACTATGCCAAGCAGAACAAGAGCTACGGGCTGACCACGCTTAACGATCGCCACGTCAAGATCGAAGGCGGCGAGCTGCGCTTCCGCTTTAA